>JGI24158J21664_10004560_pt1 | contig 17859 bp, 16 predicted proteins | sample Ectturendosymbi3_FD_21664 | JGI IMG/M metagenome (IMG submission 21664)
CAGAAATAAACGGTTTGTTCAGAAACTTGTTATAGAGTCATCTACTCATGCCAACCGCTTCTGCAATTAGAAAGAAACGGTCACGACTTAACCAGAACCGTCGCCAGAAAGTCTTCAATAAGGGGGATTTACGTTTGTGCAGGGGACTTCTGAGCAAAAACTCTGTTTATAGTGTTTCATATTTCAATTTGGGGGGCTTGGTTGTTTGTGGGGGCTAAGCCCACCAAAGCCCCCCGTGGCGACGGGACTGGACTTAACAGACTTAACGACTTTCGTCAAAAAAGTCGAAACTTTTCAACGAAAACAACCAGTAATACGAAAAGAGAATGAAAAATAGTTTGTTATGGCGCAAGGCACGGTAATAAACTTACTGAAGCCATTGAAGACTTTGCACGAATCTTTTTCACGGCGAAGCTGATCTACTTTGCTTAAAGTCGCATAATCTCCTCTTTTCAAGTATGTGATTATTTCCTGGTATTCGAGCTCCAACCTGAGGCGATAAAGCAGCGTAATGAAACCACCGATAAAACCGACTGCAGCACCTGTTGTGTTCAACTCAAGCTGCTTGGGAATACCAAGAGCCATGAAAGAAGTTTAGATGGATGTGTGAAGACCGACTTGCTAACCCACGTGAACCGCGGTGTTGCAACTCGCATCGGTGAAAAACCTGAAATTACTATGGTATCCTGAGAATATGCACGAGAGACAAGTTGCATGTAACCAAATGACTTACATTACGCACTTGCACAACCTTGAACGATGAAACTAGAGTCACATCAAGGTTAGCCAGAAAAGTTTATTACTCAACACTCACAGTTCATGATTAAAGAAGCGCTGACTCTCCATTTTATGAAAATAAAATAAAACTGATTCTCTTCAAACGCTGTTGGCTTCACTCATAAATAATTAAAACAGCTCTGCAGCTGAAAGTTGACGCGTGGGAGACATTACAAGTAGCAAACTATGTGAATTTTAGCGGCATGCCGTTTCTGTCAGAAGAACAGGCCTATTTGCATTTCGCTGAAATCTGAAACCGATAAAATTCGTACATCTGGTAACCTACAAAAAAGTGACACCAGCAATTTTTCCCGAAACGGCTTTACAGCACTCCGAAGCCAGTTATGCCATTAGTTAGGATCGATGATAACGAAACAACAAAAGAACCCACATCACAATCGAATTGGACACACTTGCCAACACTTCAGACCTGTAATTGAGATCGCCGAAGAAGAAGAGATGGTCGAACCTATTTGTTAAATCAAAGTCACGGAAGCGATCTTCGCCCAAATTGAGCTGCCGGACGATGTCGTAATAATTGTTGTTTCGCCTGGCAACAGAAAATACGTCATCAAGAACAGCGAATTTGTGTCGGAAACGACGCTCTGGACAAGTGGTATTTTTTGAAACCACAGCAGACTTTTGCACAAAACAGCGCAGAGCGAAAACACATCGGGATTTACGTCGCAGTCGATGGCCACACTGACCTCCAAAGTATTCGACTAACAGCCTCTATTCACTGACCTGACGCATTTCTCGGAGCCGGACGTAAGGTGAGCGTTTATGAAGCAAAACGAGGTGCCTCCGAACTGGAAGGATACACCGACTGCACCCTTGTTGCCGAGAGTGTTGGCGATCCCTGATGAAGCAGCAGCAAGAAAATTGTAACTTCACCCGCCGTGAAGTCAAGACATATGGAAACGTAAACGTATCTTGAAAAACGACCATTCGACAAGGTGGACCAAAGTGAAACATGTGAGTAGAAACGTTTTCGCTACCGTGTGACCCGAGCCATTTCACGAATAAACGCTGAATCTAAATTTGAAATAGAACCGAGAATAAAATGCTTTTAATCGGCTTCACTCGCTACCGCTCATTTCACCAACGACAAAAGGAATGTTTGAAACAGGGAATGGTCTCAGACTCACCAGTTTTGACGCTGGCCGTTTTCACGTGGCTGATACGATTCTTGTGTTCTTCTTTGACAAACACAATTATCTTGATGTGCCACAGAGCGTCCATAGCAACCTGAACAAAAACGAACGATTTAATAAAAGAAACGTATTTTCGTTTGCATACGAAATTGTGTAATTCACGAAAGTTTCTCTTCTTACACGTTTCAGGAAATCTGGTTACCTTCTGCAGCACATGAAATAAAGCAAGATCTCTTCAAAGTGTCAAATTTGACGTCATAGCAAAGGGCATGCAAGATGTCTTTACCAAACTGACAGAAAGTACAGAATTCTTTTAAAAAAAATTTTCAAGGTGAATCTGCAGGCGATCAGCGTCAAAACACCACAGTAGTACAACGCAACGCGTTCGTTTAAAGTGGGTCTATACTGACGAGGTGAAACGTTCTTCCAGTAATCTCCTGAACTGTCTCCATTGCTTTGTGCATCCAGTCTTTCTCCGGCAACCCTGTTTCTTGCGTTCCGACCACGTAGATGTCGTGAGGAATGGCAGAGATGGTCTCATGCAGGGTCTTTCCGGTTCCTTTGCACATGAACCAGGAACCGATCTCCGAAGGGGGGATAGCGTCCCCTGCGTGCAGTTCCAACATTACGCATCAGCAGGAAGCACTTACAACTCAAACTATCGACATCATTGCTGGTACGTCATGCTACATCTACAGAGCGGAAAATAGCCCAACGTGGTTACGTTATGACGTTACATTCTACAACCTTAAACTTGTGAAAATGATTGTTATATCGAGTTTTGCTGAGATACTTCGCTAGCATTGAACACTTATCCGTGACGCGTTGCCATTTACGCGTGGGCCTGCTGGAACTCTGGCTGAAAAACAAACATTCTAACGAATAGCGCTGTACCTCTACGGTACGTGGGACGATTGATTCTTGGATTTTTGAACGGTTCCACACAGTAACTGAAAATGCATCAATTACTACGTTTACATGGTCAGTTTTGCGTTGCTCGTTACCATATATGGATAACGAGTGGTCTGGTTCTGATCGTGATTTGCTGAGTCAGCACCCTGAACGAGCCAATGCGTTGGCCACCTCGACAGGAAGACGTCTCGTTATGAAGTGTACGTGGTCTCGTTGCTTGACATGCAAACGTAGTAAATATGACCTGACTTATATTCCTCGCGGCGAAAAAGCAACAAGTATTTCGTTCAAAGTTTCCCAATTAAATGGAGAGTACGAAGATTTGATAGACAACGAAGGTCAGGCTCGTGTGGAATGATTAGGGACTCGAAACCGGCATGTACGAAACATAATTTATAAGGATTGGAGAAGTTTGGGACGGTTCACCAAAATGTCATCAAGCACTTACCCAATGAAATCCTGTCGATTGCAGTTTAGCCGCATCATACTTTTAGCGGCCAGTGCTCAATGCTGATAAACCAAAAGCAGGGGTGTAGTGTGGCGGGAACGCGTGGGAACGGCGTTCCCACACCTTCTTCATGTTTTGCTTTAAAATGAGTTCGAACATGTTTCAAAATGGCTAGTTTTATAAGGTGCGTTCCCACACCTCTTTCGTAAGAACTACATTCCTGACCAAACGTAATAAAATTCACCGAAACAATAATATCGATCAAAGACTCTTTTTCTCAGCCAACATTCACCCACTTATATTGAACGAAGTGTATACTTCACCTGAAACGTAGCCACCCACAGCTCTTATAAATTTATCATTTTGCGTAACTGAAAAAGCTAAGAAACACACACCTTAGATGCTGGATTTTAACACTGATTTGAGATGCCGCATCGGAACTTTAACTCTCTCACCCATATTCCAAGTTCCGCAGAATATCGAGACGCAGTCCGGTTCACGAGATGTGCTGTGTTTGTTTCGCAAGTATTGCAGCAGTTGACAGAAAGCCTCTCGCTGCGCGCTCTGCTCGAACGAGTACTCGCGCTTTTTGTTGCCCTCAAACACGATTGAAAGCTTGGTCTTTGATTTGTTGCTCTTGATGATTTGCAGCACTAAAAAATAACCAGTTTTTGATGTCATCCTGTCTAAATTTAAAGACAGGATACCGCAATGAATGTGAATACAATAGATCAACTGCTTAGCGTTACAAGTCGCCTTTTCGCAAATGACCAACCAATCGATCTTTTTCTTGAACTTGCACTTGGGTCAGTTTGTAATGAGCAAAAAGGGCGTTTTGTTCATCCAGCAGCAAGCACTACGTAGAAGTTAGGGTCTAGGACAGTTCGGCGACGCCGTTTCGGTGATGGTGGTCGCAAATGTTTTATACGAGAAAACGAATAGTGTGTTTTTTGAATACAGTAGAATTGCCCTATAACGTCACTTCAAGGGACCGGAGAAAAAGCGTCGCTACAGGCGAACCGACCTTATAGCCGAACTGCAATAAGTCGTTCCTAAAATGGCGTTTAGTTGAAGGCCAGACTCCAGAGCCGGGCAAGGTTTAAAATGTTCTTTGATTAGGATTGCCGCCTATTGCATCGTGTTTTCACGAATAGTCCGACAAGAAAAACACAGACAAGAATTTCAAATCATTGGCAGTTGTATTTACATGCAATACAGAGCATACAGTAGTACAGTATTGCATTACGTTCTTGCAAAGAAGTCGATAAGTTTCACTTGTGCGGTTCTCGAGACAGCTTTATCTAGCGCATGCTTCGAATTTTGTTAGAGAATTTTCCACCCTGGGCTACTGCTTCTTTTACTCGACATTCTACTCACTGCTTCGCCAAGCCTCGGTCAAATCGACTCCAGTCGCAACAATCCTACAAAAAAAATCCCTAATGCAGTACAATGATTCCCGCTTGAGTGATTTACTTATCGGTCATAAAAGGTTTGTGTAGCGGATTTACAGCCGTGCTTACAAACTTCAGAGTGAAGAAATCTTGCAACTGTCGTTATACACGAACAAAATATTCTGCGGGGACCGACGAAAAGCGTCGCTATGGCGAAGTGACGATATAGCCGAAGTCGTTATAGCCGAACTCTAATGCATGTAAAAGATAGGGATTCTGCCGGGACCGAAAAAAAGCGTCGTTATACGCGAACTGTCATTACAGCCGAAATCGTTACAGGCGAATTCTACTGTACTTCAAACGTTAGATTACAAAGGATGTTTGTCTGCCCTAAACCTAAATCCTAAACCTTAAAGCTAAACACAAAATTCTTTGAAAAAGTACATAAAAATCGCCCCCATCAAAAGTGTTGTGTTTATAACCGATTTACTGTCAAAGCGTCCATCACCGAAACGGCATCGCCGAATTGTCCCATTCCGTAGAAGTTATGTTTGGGGTTTGGGCAATGGTCGCCACCAAACGGCCCACACAAAAATTTACAAAAACGACAAACTGCAGAATTGTGTTTTGAATGTTCGCACTCCATCAAACTTAGTGAATTGGTGCCCCCAAGCGAGCAGCTTAGCCTGCAAGTTGACGCAAAGAAAATCGCAACTGCAGTCTTCGCCTAATGACAACTGAAAGACGCTGTACAGTGCACAGGCATACTTACCTTGCGTGTGGTCATATTCATCTGCTTTGCCGTCTCCTTTCACGATGTGCAGCCTTCCCGATACAACATCTAACCTCAGCTTGTGCTTGGCATACTTGAGCGCTCCCTCTTGTTTCACCTACACAACGAGACATTCAGCTCAATGCGTTAGGTCAACAAAATACTTCTGCATACGGAGTGTCACTTGGCTAACACAGCACGAAGGTCAGACGCACACGATTTTGAGCTGTTTAATGGTCACAAGCAACGCGGGGCGGCCAAACAAATAAAGAACATGCGGACGTTTGAAGCATGAACTGTGCTCAACATCATAAATAGATCAGTTCTTATCAATGCATGAGGCTGTGTTGGAGCAAAAGCATGAATGCATGTACAGGTGGGTGCTCGTGGCGGAGGCGCAACTTGCTAGTGACATCTGGAAACCTTTTGGGCATTCAGATGATATCTCGGGTTTTTTTGATGAAGGCACCAGAGTTCAAATAATAATAAACAAAATGAGCAAATTCAGCGCAAACCTCAAAAGTTCTTTCCTTCAATGGGGTGGGAGTTTTTGACTTTTTCCTTGTCGTACGTAATGTCACCGCCGAACTGACGCCAAGAAGTTCCTGCAACAAAACACATTCATCAGAAAGAACGTGTCTTTTTCCTGGCAAGCTCGACCTGACTGCTTTTCGTATCTCTACCTGAAGGTTAAAGCACGCTCGCTTGTTGAGCGATTTTACCACCGTCTGGCAATCGCCAAGCCTGCCCAGGAAAGTGTCCAAATCTACATCTTCATTACCCGTCTGCAATCAAACGCAAACAATGATTTGAAGAAGCAAAGAAAAACTTCAAAGCCCACAAACTTGTGGTAATTCGCAATTTTACAACGTACATTCCAACGCACAAGGGCCATCGACCAAATAGTGACCAACAGCTGTGCATGGTGAAGTCATCACGCTACGTTCTAATAAAGAGTTTTGAAACTTGTTCCCATGCAGCTACGTGCCGGAAGCATGACACAAGCACGTGCTGCTGCCGAAATATTTTCTGCAGTATGAAGGAGTGTTTTCTGCAGTGGCTGAAGCTAAATGCAACTCAAGGCGTCAGCCAACGCGGTGCAAACTTTTAAACTCGCCGCACTGGCTTCAAAAATTTCACAGCGGGCAGAATCGAGAGTAGATCTGATGGATTTTGTTACGTAAATAATAATGTAAATAAGATATAACTGTAAGAAAATGAATTGATTTTGTCAATTCATAGCGAAAATGTGCGGCACCATACAACCAACAAACACAACACGAAACAGTCTGCACAACAGCAAGATGAAGAAATATAAGCAACACAACAGCACCAAAAAGCACGCTACCAAATGTTATAGTACCACCCACACATCAACGCAACAGCTTAGGCTTAATCAAATATCGCGTACACATACACGGCAAGAGATCAGTGTGAACCACCACACTTAAGATCCTTGCAAGCGCACAAAACATCGCAAGCTGTTTGAATTAACACAATACATACAACCCTGTACAGTGTACACTATTGAACATTGTTGACTGTCATGTGTGCGCACACTTCTGTTCAAAGGTGTAAGAGAATACAAATGATTGGGGGTGCGAAGGATTTTTGCCCGAATTTCCCCAAACTTGCTCGAAAAATGTTTTGCCTACAAATTTTCTTACACAAAGGTGTGACCTCTGAAAAAGGTCTTCATGTGTTTTCTGCAAACGTTGGGCACAATTCTTGCCCGGATTTTCAGGAATTTTGTCCACATTTTTAGGGATTTTGCCCGGATTTTTGATACGTCAAAACTCTTGGGCGTTCGCTTTCACCTCCTGCACCCCCTCCTCCGACACCACTGCTTCCGTTTTTGCTAATTCCGTTGGAAACCAATGCAACGCGGTAAACAGCATTCCCCGCACAACGCTTACCCTGGCGTAAGCGTGGTTTTTCCTGGGAGGGGATGTGAAGTCAAAGAGCTGACGCAACACATCGATCTTCACCAAAAACCGTTCTAGTTCACTGCCCAAAAAAAATCACATTATGAAAACAGAGGACACTGCACTCAGTCAAAAAACGCAGGTTCTACGAAATGCATTTCTTTTTTTACGCAGCACAACTTACAGAAAGTTTTGTCTTTCGTGACTTGCGACATGACCACTTGAAAAACATATTCTGAAACAAGGCACAGCACGAGAAAATATCGACCGAAACTTACGATTGAAACGCAACAGCTTCTTTAGCGAGCAGAGTTTGGAGCTCTGCGCACTGTCCGTCGCCGCGCTTGACAGCGGCGAGATCAGCGAGGAGGCCGCTCTCGTTCGTGTACTGCTGAATGCTTTCGATGTAGGACGAGCTGACTCCAGCGCTGCAACAAGCCCTTTGCTTCAATCAAACAAAGCAATCCACAACGTTCGGCACTGCGGTTTGCACGCTGTGGTAAGGTTCGGACTTCTTTTTGCTACGGTCTTCCTCAGGCACCTCACCGCGAAAGCTTTAAGTTTAAGTTTGCTTAACAGAGCAATTCCAACCGGATTAGCTGTGTGCATTTTCCAATAATTTTCAAACTCAATCAAGATCGAATAATCGTAAAAGTTGAAAACGTGAGTTGTCGATGATTCTGTGAAAAACAACGAAACACCTCACTTCGGCCTACTCGACAAATGTATTCGCATTACCCGTTTGCTTCACCAAATGCAAAGCACGTGCACCGAGCAATAATGTAACGGCTCGCCATAAGTTTGCGTGAAGCAGGGTTTCTCAAAACTTCTTTAATCGCGGAACACTACTGTAAGTCTTGTTATTTCGCTAAGTGACACTAACTTACGCGAAACACTATGTCTTGTGAGGGGAGGGCTAGACTCTCCTTAACTTGTATCGAAACCTCTCGTAATAGCGAATAATAAGCAATACAAGGGAGAAGCCGAAAATAGCATTCTCGCTCGCGTTATAAGGTATTAAACCCAGTGACGAAATGAGTCAAGTGAACTTGCAATGCACCATGCTTATTGTTCGGAGGAACACTTCGAAAGTAGGTAGAGGAACAGAGTTTGAGAAACGCTAGTGTGAAGACGCCCATGGATTGCAATCATTAAAAAGCAGGGTACGCAGCAGTGGCGATACAAGTAAGCAATGGCCGATTCACGGGGCAACACTTCTGACCCTAATGGATGATAGACACCGATCGATGGACAGCCACGCCCAGCTAATCATGACCGATGTCACGCGCAACATTCCCTCGGTTACTGGGTTTTTCTAGCTAGCCGCTACCGCCCTAATATCTCCTGGTCAAAGCGCGTGCACTGAACCTTTCGCACGGATTTTCGGTTGGCATCATTATCAACTTCATCATTTCCTTCATCGCTGAAATTTACACGGGTTTTACTGTCGAGTGGGCTTCACTTCAATCAAGGAATAGCTTTGCTTGAAATCTTGCGAAAAGGAGCCCAAGCTGAAAATCTAGCATACAAAGCCTTCACTGATGAGAATTTATTGAACCCTAGTAGATCAATTACCGACCGTCTTCTATCACAGAGTTGTTGCGCATCCAGGTTTTTCTCACGTTGCAAACACCAACTAATCATGCCGGTACAGTTTTCATCGAGTCGTGACAATGTCGACTGACAAATCTTCAACGTACGCAAAAAACTATTTTTCTTTGGCGATTACAGCACAGTATCTTCCCGATACCTAATAAGAAACACAAAGTTGGCGTTGTTCTTTATGAAAGAAACGCTAAAGATTTTAAATATCGTACAAAGATGAGCGAAACCTGGAGTTTCATTATCAAGAACTGCTCATACAACTCTAAGATTTCGAAACATCCGAAGTATAAACCAAGCTTTGGTGTGCGTGAGTACAAAAATTATTGTCTAGCGAGTCCCAAGGAATGTCGCTTTAATTTTGACTCGCAAAATGATTCATTTCTAACACAGTACTTCATTCGGAAGCAAACTCTGATTTCGTTTAGTGTAGGCGGGGTACTCAATATAGCGCCACGATGCTCGTGTGTTACGTAAATATCGAGGAGTGTAAATATCTGAGTGTGCGTTGACTAACAAATATCGCAACACATTCGCAAAGTTATCATGCTATACTTCTGCAGTGCTCCATCCGATTTCAGCAAATATCACAAGAAATGAGTGTTATTCGTCAAACGGATGCGCGTTGCTTGAAGATCCTATTTCGACACTCGCCAAATAGAAGGAAACGAACTTCACCGCAAGCAGCAAAATTTGGTATATCAGCATCAACGCAGAATTATTTTTCAAGTATAGGTTTCTACAGGATGTATTGAAAAGGCCTTACCACTGTTTCTTGATTTCATTCAGACGTGTCAAAAACTTGGCTTGAATTTCTGCCTCTTTGCATTGCGGCCCATCCACTGTTAGACTCCGCTTTACCGTCAGAGGAGGATGAGATAGTTCTCTGTAGAATTATCGCGTCAGCAACAAACGCAACTGCCGATAATCAACAACTGCAGACTTGCTAAGAAGTGGTCTGAAAACACCCTTTATATACTTCCGTGAAACACCAGAACATAATGAAACTTTTATGTGCCTGGAATGGTACGCAGTTAACCTTTTTAATATCGTTACCCATTAGAAGAACCTGATGGATTTCGATGGCCCATTTTCACAAAATAACAAATTACAGCTTGCAATCAACTGATAATAAAGCAACACAAAAATGACGTCATACTTTGATTTCAAGTGTCCATAAAAATACTGTCTATCAAAGAAGCAAAGAATCAGATACTAAAGATCTTACAGTCCATAAAAATATAATCAACGGGAAAGCTGATACTGATTTTTTGCTATTAAGCGGTCAAATCTAATTACTAATACTTGCAAAACCAAACTTCAGGAAAGTTTCTTTGTAGCTCTGCGTTTCTCTGGAAGCATCTAATAGTTTTAAACTTAGCATCACATAGTTTTCAGTTTACACTAGACCAGAGCACTACGACTACTAGTCACTAAACTACGATCCACACCAGTGGTTCCCAACCGGGAATCCATGGACCCCCAGGGTCCACAGACAGATTTTTAGGGGTCCATGATGACCTTTGTATGTATAAGATGAAAGCAAAATAGTGAAATACCCAAATACCCTGCGTGTTGGTCTAGTTTGCAAAAGACAATGAATCGAGCGTAACTCTAGAATCGAGGCTACAGGGAAATACAAGACCTGGCTCATATGAACAACCATAGTTGATTCATTTTATCAGAGGTATGTAAGTTGCGATTATCCCGCCCTTGGCAACGCTTTTTACACAAAATTCCATTCGTTATGCATTTTGATTGTTATGCAACTATGTCAATATGTTACGTGATACGTTATTAATGATTTTCGGCGCGCAAAGCTAATGATAGCATTTTCTAGAGACCACTTGTACGTAACAGTATTAACTGGTTTTAGGGTCTACAGGTTTCAGCCAAATCGTCAAAAGGGCCCATAACACTGAAAAGGTTGGGAACCACTGTTCTACGCTATGTACGAGACTCCAGTACTATGACGCCACATGAAGGTATGGTGTTTTAAGACTAAGTGCAACGAAACAACGTCTTATGAATGCACACGAAACTCTACATTCTACAAAGCTGAAAATATTTTAATGCAACATAACCAAAAAAGCGACTATATTGTCCTAAAAAATGTCAAATTACTTAAGGGTAATTACCCACAGGTTAAGAAACACTGCAATTGATTGATACCAATCAAGTTGAGAAACTTCTACGTGCAGCAAATAGCAGGACACTTTGCTTTAATCTTAAATTTGAGAGTTTGCGGTAAGAATGTTAATGACACTGAAACGTCGCGCAGTGAACCACTTAATGACATTGTACATTGCAAGTCGCCGCCAATAACCGACCTGTTCGTTGGCAAAGGAGGCAAATCACGTTGTTTTTCGGCACTTGCCGGAACAGGTCCTTTTTGGTCAGGCATAACCTTGACTCCGAGGGCGATAGCACGAGGTGTTGGAAGTGGCGGAGTGCTTGGCACGAGCGGCATTGGGTCTTTTCGTAACGTTGCGTCTGCCACAAATCACGCAGAACAAACATTACCGCTAAGGATTCGCGAGAGACTGGTTTTGCTTTCAGCAGACAGGCACAAAGAAGCATTTTTGCAGCGAATCCGCTAACATCGCCTGAATCGTGTCGATACGGGCACATGGCCCCAGGAAAAAGCAAGTTAAAGACATTAACCTGCTACATGACGGTGATTACCAAACATTCAACATTACTTGGCAACCGGATTTCCGTCATAACAAACCCTGTGTTACATGATATTGCTTCTATGTACAAATGCGATATGAACTACATTAAGTAGCGTGCCAGTGAGGGAGTGGTTGTGGAACATGGAACTTTGTATTGATGCAACAATTCGGCAAATGCCAATTAACTATACTCGTGGACAGTCTCAGGCCGACTACTCACTTGACCAGCGAGCAATCCTTATGTAAATGCTGAAACATTTTCACGGTAAAATATAGCCTCAAACTGGGTTAAAACACAAACAATGCCGCAAAAAAGTTAAAAATTGTATTGTTTAACGAACACATGAAGAACAAAAAAGAATTGTATTTATTATTTCTGATGACAACCATTAATATTACTCGAGGTGTACAGTAGATAAGGGAAAATAATGTAGCTATGACTTAACATACAAGACTGACACACGTGACTGTCAGTCAGTTGTACTCAGATTAGCTGAATCCACACAAAAACTTTTTTGAGTCCACTGCAAAGTAATGCTTTGTCTATAAAAAAAATAACTCGACATAGATATGAGCTGCAAAACATACATTACTTCAGCAAGAAGAATATACAAACGAACTTGCATGATAACATCATTAGTAAACGCATCACTTCGTTCAATTTCAGCAAACGTGTCCACTTCACTCGTCTTACAGCTCACAAAAACACCCTCAGTTTCTGGCAAACTGACCAGCTTTGGCAACTTTCGAAGTGCGTATTTCTACAACGTCAGCTTAAAACTGAGTACAACGTCCCTCTATATAGTTCGTTTCACTGTTGGATACGAGTTAAAATAGTGCTACTTCGAAAAGTTCCGATTAGATAGTATATTTTTGCAAATGTATTTTTATGGTTTGGAACGAACACACACCCACAGTAGATCTGTAAGTGAAGGTAGATACACAGCCTCACCGAGAGATTTTCGCTTGATTGATAACATTCGTAACAACGGGGAGCTCATGTTTGCAGGTCAACGCTGTTTTGTTCTCAGTAGATGCTAATGTTCGTCTCTTCTACACGAACCCATGCAATATGCATACTGCAAGCGAGTTAAAATTCGACCACACATGTCTCTTAACAACAGCTCGAAACCCTTTCATACTTTATGAACTAATTGAACCACAAATTTTCAACCCCAATTACTAAAGCTCGCTACTACAGTTAAAGAGTATGTGACTGGCATTTGTACGTCATGTCGTGTGTACCTTCACGACATGCGCCTCGCACAATTAGCGGAAACCTACGGCAGAAGTACGACCCCGGATGAAAGCTGCATGATTCACCTTAAGTTGTTCTGCCAAAGAACCCACAACTGCGGCCAGTCCTACGCAGTATCTGTCATTAAAGAAATTCACGTTCGTAAGTCACAAACAAGTGGAAAATCTTTGTGAAACAATAAAACATACAAAACTAGTGGCAATCATTACGGTAGGTAAAGATATGTATCGCAGATGTACAATCACATGGCCGGGGATAAGTTTTAAAAAATACAAACGTGTAGCAGTCAATCGACTGAATGCATTTTATAACTTGCGACCTATGTTGAGCACTCCTGCAGGGACAATCAACATCCTACATCCATTGACTTTTTCAATATGAAAGTCAAATTTATAAAAATACCCAGATACAACTATAATTTATGCGATATGTATCTTATTCTTTGTAGCAATTAGTATTCCAAATCATCTAATCTTTTCAATATTTTGAGTGAACGGTATTCATATTTGAAATTCTTTTGATAACAAAGGGGCGCATTCTGTGTTTTTGTGAACTTCATAAAGGCAGACAACAAACGTGACCATTCCTGTTGGTGCAGTTCACATTAAAGCAGTGGTTCTTAACGGGGGGGCCTTATGCATCCTGCAATATAGAAAGTTTGATCAAAAAATTTATCTACAGAAAAATTTGTTTTTGCAGCTTATTTAAAGCCAGGTGGGCTTCAAACGTAGGACTATTACTTACGCAAGGTGTGGATGAAAAAGTTCAAGAACCACTGCACTGGAGCATAATTGACAAAGCATTCAACATAACACAGTTCCATGAGTTTCGTTTGAAGGATTCCAATTGAAATGTTTAAACAACTGTTTCCACACACACACCAAATCTGGATTGCTTTAAAATCGGTATTTAAAGAAGTCAAGCCCAGACAGGTTTCCATTAAAACCAAAAAAACACATTTCTAGCCAATAAGCCCGATTACAGGGCCTAATTTGATTCCTTATGGCAGTGTGGTCCAACTACTTCTGACCTACGGGCCATTTTGCAAAAACGCGACAACTCGCGGGATACTTCCAACAAAACGATGTAGCCTATAAAGCAACAGACTCAGAATAGTTACAACTAAAAAAGGGAAGACAAGTGAGTGCGTCATTGAAAGAATAGCATATAGCAATTTATTACATCAGTGGGATGCCTGTGCCCGAGGCTTCTCTGACACTATCGTACAGGGTTTCGCTTCCCATTCGATTTCTGTTTTTATATTTGATTGCTTCATCATAGAAGATGTACTCTACTCATTTTGCTGACAAACTTCCAGATGCTCTTTGCAGTCTTTAACACCGTTATTATCACATGTTTTTATTAAAAGATGTTATGCTTGTTCTAACTAAAATGACCTATTGCAGGGATGGGCAATTAATTTGTCTTGCGGGCCACTTTGAGCTGGCTGCATTTAGCCGATAGACAGACAGATTTATTTGTTGGTACTTAGTGCATTGCGCCAGATGTACTCTCCAACACAACGAACACCGGGGCACTGAAAATACATAGAGGTAATCTACGCAGGTGCCCCAGCGCAGGGTTATCGGCAGACCATACCCTCTAATTTGATCGTAAAATAAATAAATAAAACAAAATGGTACACAGAAAAGGTAGTATTCATTGTTCTTGTGCAAATGCACTTTATCCAGCGCAAGCAATTCAGTGAAACAAATACAACCTTACATGTTTTTCAACAAATTTCAGATTTGAAAAATTTTCCTGATTGCGTCAGCTAGCCACTGAAAACGCTGTGGCGGGCCACATGCGGCCCGCAGGCCTGTAGTTGGAACAAACTGCCTTATGCTAAAGTTAGTGCAGCGCAGTCAGTTGCACACAGGGTTGTTGTAAAAAAAAACGACCCAAAAAATCCGCTTAAAAAAACAGTAAAAACCACCAAAAAGCCTACTCTTTACTTTTCCTTTGAAAAATCTACCAAGAAGTAAAAAATAAAATAAGCAGGACACAAAAAATAAAATAAGCAGGAAATTTGTACAGTTACAAAACTAACAGCAACGAAATTTAAAGGACTTGAAAAAAAGAGAAGAATAAATCTAACAGTTTGAGTAAATTCTAATGGTTATCTTCATCAGCTCTGCACAATTGGTATATTTTAACTAATTTTTCTGGCTTTTCTGCATCTAAACTTTTTCTGATTTTGGACCATATCAAATCATATATCGAAAAATTACACTCTATAGATGCTGATCTAGCAGGGCATGCACATAAACTTGATGTGAAACTGCAGAGGTTGTGTGGAAGTGGTTTTTCTCTGTTCGCTGTGCACATGCTTGCCAAGCCTTACCACTTAGAGTGCACTGACCAACAACACATTGCGAAAAGAAAGATGGGTACATTTCTTTACCCTCAATTTTGAATGCCATAATAGGTATAACAGGTTATTATTGTGTAAATCTGAAAATAGTGATATTGTATGATGGAATAAAAACAATTCAGAATTGGGTTTTTCCGTTTTCCTCAAACAAAGAACAAAATGTTTTTTTAAAACACAAAAAAACGGGTGTTTTTGAAAAAAATAAAACAGGTGGGTTGTTTTTTTTGAAAAATAACAAGTTTTTCTCAACCCTGGTTGCACAACAGTTATCCATGCAAGAATGTATCAAATGGGGGTTGTTTAGGCATTAAAGCAATTCATAGTGTACCACATGTTCACACACAACTACTGAATGTGTCATAACTTCACTGAAGCTTTTCTTATAATCTGTTTTTAAAATAAGCCTTCACATTACAAATAAACCATTCTCAATGCCTTTAGATATCAATAGATATTGTAGATAACAACCAAAGCCAGGATCTTACCAAAAAGGTAACTGTTGTTCTATGCCCTCAAAGTAAAAAGTGATGAATTTGTAAAAATGCAAGCTGCAGTTGCTTTCTTGTTGTGATTTTGTTTTGCAGATGCAGTGCTTGATGAACATTTTTACCAAAAACTTAGTTGCGAGTATCTTGTATCTTGTGTCTTAATTCCATGTTCATATAACTTCCTTTTTACAAAGGCTTCTGAGCTGTCTGTTTCTTATTGTCACTATCAAAATGTACTAACAAATTTATTTTTTCAGTTGTCTTACAAAGCATGTTATGCAGTACGTGTGTATGTCACAGGAACCAATCAGACAAGATGTGTACATAAAAGATACACATTTCAAGAAAAAAAACATGCCAGAAAGACAACAGATAATTATCTTCCAACTATTCCGGCAGCAACCCACCACAACCCAGAAGCAAATATACAAAACACATGCTAACTTGCACATAAATTGCCAACATAAAGTAATTTAAAATATTGCACATAGTTTATACAAAATCATGTTAGTTTTGAAAACAGGAATATATTTGGAATCTGATGCCTCAGCTATGTATCAAAGTGCTGCAATCCAGAGAAAATGACTACAATTACAGTACATAAAACAACTAAAACACAGCCTAAAAGAAAGCATACAGAAGTCATTGTCCTTTTAACACAGTGTTTAATTTAACTTTGGTGATGGCAATGATGGCGGGCCAAAGCCCGAAATTTGCTTCTTGCTGGGGCGGTTGAGGTGAACGCTGTTGCCCAAGCAGAGCTATGGCAATTAACTCAGTGGTCATGGAGCGAACACCCAACCTTCCCATTGAGATGCAGACACTCTAACACTGACCTATCCCCGCTTAGTTTGATAACAGTGTTTCAGTGTAACACAGTTTTTATCAAACTTTTCCACCTTGTGGACTCCCAAGTCATAGATTTGTTTTAGCGGATCCCGAATACTACTAACAAATACTGCAACAATAAAAGGGCTACACATGAACGAAATATCCAGGTCTTTTATTCACACTGATGCACTTGGAAACTGTTTGGCAGAAAATTCTGGGTACAGTGTGAACTATTGTATTACATCATAGGTAGCACTAGAATTACCCAGTTAGGCCGAGAGGTGCATGTCAGACTAGTTGTGGTGCAACTAATCTGAGTAATGGCCAAAAAGGGCAGATAAAATCAAGTGGATTTTATTGATTGGATTTTGGTTTGAACACCCCTAAACCACATTCATGGAGCCCTAAGGGATTCCCAGACCTCAGGATAAGAACCCATATTTTAACACTTTCTACACTGGCCTACATATCTTTACGTACTTGGAATTTATGGGACAGACACTGGGCTCAGCACTATCTTTTGCCCATTGACATATTGAGGGTTTCGTGAAGTTAGCCACAGAAATCTTGTAGCATGCAAAGAAATAATTGGTTAAAATTTCTCATGTGTACCTACATCTCGTTATTCATATAAAACTCAAAAACGAAAGTGTTCAAAGAAAATTTTTTATAGATCTAAAACCATTAACACTTTGAGAGCCGGGTTAATTCAAGCGGTTCAAAAAAACAGCTGATTCGCTTGTGGCTTTGCGCGGGAATTTCTACGCTCCTGTATGCTCTACAGACCTGGTAAAAGTATCAAAAAACGCGGCCAGTCTAGTAGATTGCACTCGAAAAAAATTTTTTTGTGTGGGGGTGCGGGTTGGCTGTGAGTGACGTCATAAGTGGAGGACTTTTAGGCCACCTTGGCCCACTTTGCCTGGCGCTGGGCGCCAACCGTTAGGTGGTAGTATTTAGCTGAAGTTTTTACTGCAAACTAGGCTACAATCCGAGTGTTTTGATACTTTGGGCGACCTGCTGGGGTTTTGGGTTCAAAAGTTATGATGTTAGTTAGTAAAAATATTAGACTAATTAGCTAATCAGATAATTAATTAATTTGTTTATTTTCGATCATAACTTTTGAACCAGAAACGTTAGAAAGTCGATCAAAGGCTCAAAAGACTCAGACTCGAGTCTAGTTTCCAATGAAAACTTCAGCGAAAAACTTTGGCCTAGCAGTTGGGCCCTAGGCCGGGCAACATGTGCCAAAATG
>JGI24158J21664_10004561_pt1 | contig 17857 bp, 13 predicted proteins | sample Ectturendosymbi3_FD_21664 | JGI IMG/M metagenome (IMG submission 21664)
TTCACAGTGCACGTCAAACTAGCTTGAAAACTGAATCATGAAGAAGCTCGCCTTTAGAACCAGTTATTGCCTGACAAACATTTTGGCTCATCACACTATAGGAGCAACAAATGTTTTTGAAGGTAGTTTCGCAACTAACGCAGTATACAACTTACGTGCACAGTATTGCGTTGATAGATTGATGTGCACCAGTTCGCACAAAGTCAAAATCACCGTTTTGTTGTTGTGTAACAGATTTGACATTGATGACGACGTGGAAGAAATCACCAACTTCGTGGAGGAGTCACTAAGATTTTCTGACAACTACGAGTAAGTAATGGTGTATTTCCTGGCCAATTTGGTACGTCATTGTGCGTAGTTGTTATATAACCCGTGACTAGCTTGCGTTTCCAGTCATCGGGTTCTAATAGTGGCAGGCGTACACATTGCTTGATACAAGCATTATGCTTTCGTCTGCTAGAAGCCATATAAACGTAGGCAATCCTAATGAGCAATTTTCTATCCGAACACAAGATGTTTTTGCAGTTTTATATCGATTGCACTTTCGTGGTTTTTGAAAACTGATCAACATTGTGTTGCAACTTCACTTTATTGTGGTCGCATTACTTTTCAACATCATTTGAAAAATATTATATAGCTCATTGCAGATGGCACACCAGGGCTACATAGCGCGAGCAAACAATTTTTGGAGAGTGCACAGGATTTTTTACCCAACTTTCCCAAAATTTGCCCGAAAAACTTTTTGCGACAAACTTTCTCCTTACAAATTTACTGTAGCTGTTGGTACATTATACTTTTGTCTAATGTGTTGCCATTAACTTGAAGATTTGCTACTAGAAATTGGGCTCTTAATAACCCAGCTGAACAAATGTACGTTAGGCTGCGCAAAAACGTTACTGAGCATCTGCGTCACAGTTTTTAGGTTTTCCATTCACATTCCAGCAGCTGCTGTCAGTAAAGAACCTCGCAGCATCTTTCATGATGGTAAATTTATTTGAGCCAACGAGCAATGATTTTACAGCAGTGTTTAAAGGCCTTTACACAAGATGGCGCTAGTTTTATCTACATTGTAAAAATTAGCATTGTGTGTTTGTGAGCAACTTTTTCCCTGTTTTCAAAGGGCGGTTTGATTTTTGGTTGTTTGATTTTAAATGATTACCTCGAAAATTTGACTTAGAGCACTGCTTTAAATGCTGAACTCTTTGGTCTCGTCGCTGTTTTTCAAAAGCGTCTTTTAGATTTATGCCTAACGTTTGCTACGATTGCTGTTTATAGCGAATTCGGACCCATTTATGTTTTTTCTTTGAAAATGACCTGTCGTATGATAGGTCGGAAACAGAAAGATGTTTTCCTAATAAATTCACCCCAGAAGAGCAAAAAATTGATTTAATAATGTTTTTCTATTAGATATGTCTGTTTCATATGCTATGCTGATGTTGAAAACATGCTTTTATAAACATTTGTTAAACTAAATCGCCGTTTCATTTTTGTTTTTAATTTGCGAATATTGTGTGTTAAACGCAATATATTATATATTGGGGGCCCCAAAGTCCAGGCTTGGGGGGCCCAAACCACCTAGCGCCGGCCCTGGTGGCATGCATCATGTTATGAACATGCCGTGAGTCCCACAACATTGTCTGTTCAACTGCACACATATGCAACAACCTGTATGGCTAAATGTGTTCATCCAAACACTGTAGTTAAAATTAAAAACAAACGCTTTTGCTCTTGCCCGAAATGGACTCTACTAGTATAAAGCAGATGCCCTGCAGCATACTCGATTACCCAAGTGCACAATTAATAAAGCACATAAATGAAATGCCTTCTTTTGCCCAAACTTTCAAGTGAGTCAGTTACTGATCAACTCACACAAACTATATCAAGAAGTTAGTAGAAACAGTTTGTTGATTTTAAATGTGTTTTCTATGGTATAAAGAACTTTTATTTATACACTCAATAACAAAGAAGTGTTGTTTAGGTAATATTGCTAAAAAATGTCGAAGCTTCATTGCCCAAATTTTTTTAGATTTGTCCAAATTTTTAGCAAAGCAGAACTTTTGTTGGTGCGCTTGCATCCATTCAACCCCAGCTCCTGCACCCCCAGCTCCTGCACCCCCAGCTCTTACACCACTGAGTACGATTAACATAAAAAATGTTTTGACAACACGTCTACCGTCACTTCTTCAGTGTCTCACATGTGAATTCCTCACATCTCCTATTTGAAACAAGTCTCCTTCTTACCACGATTGCTGCGTTTTATGGCAGTGCACAGCATTTGACATATTTTTCATTTGCAGATTAATGACAAAAGAATCTACCTGTAGTGACAGCTCCAGAAATTTTGACGAATCTGATGACTACCACGGGTATGACCACTATGACGACTACGATCACAATGACGACTACGATCACTATGACGACTACGACCGCTACGTGGACCATGACCACTGGCAACTACGACCACGATGGCGCAAACGCTGCAGCTTTCTCTTGACCAGTGTGATGCGGCCGCCAAACAAGCGAGAACTGAAACACCAACAGTGTTTCAAATTCAAGAGCGAACATGCAGTGTCGGGTGCAGTTGCACAAACATAGCAGTCATTAACATACAATGGTGTAAACATTCCCATACCAACAATCAGCCACGTGCCACTGCAAAAACTTTGAATGCAATCAAAACTGAGACAATCATTCCAACTTCACCGACATAACAAAAATATAGGAAAGAAATTGTGATATATATCAATCATGATTATTACCTGCAGAATCGGAACTGTGGGTAAACTGCAGTAGTTTTAATTGTAGAACCCCAATTTCGCAAACTTCGGGACTTTTGTGATTGATCCTTCAGATATATCATGACACTATTCAAATGCTCTGACAGCTCTGTGAAATTCTTCACTTCTGTCTTAGTGTTTTTGTCAAATGGCAAAAATACATGTTACCTCAGTATCTGCTAGAACAGGGGTTCCCAACCTGGGGCACCCGTACCCCCAAGGGTACATTTGCCTGTGTGAAGGGGTACATTTATTGCAGACTGCAACAAATTAACTTTGAGACATAAAAACGGAGTTTGCCTTCATGGTTCTAACAAAAATTCAGTGGATTTTTGTTATTTTACTCAGTCTTTTTGTCATGAGAAATTATAGGGGTCAGGGCTGGAGCAAGCCATTTCAGCGCCCTAGGCGAGATCCATTTTCAGCGCACCCTCGTAGCTTGGTGCTGACGTCATTCTGTTCAACTTGTCAATCAACCGTGGCATAACCTTTTTGCAAAATTTATATTCTCGCTGCATGTCTTTGGCGATGCGTCCTCGGCAAGGCCCATTGTACCCTTTCACTTCAAAAGAATTTTTTTCCGTTGTACATAGTAGATAAGGGCTTTTACACTTTTACATGAAGCTCATTTATTACATTAATGCCGAGTTAATCTGCACACCAAGTTCATAAAACATTATTCACACAAGTAGGCTAACACCTGTTCCAATACTCATGCAAACAAAATATCCAGCATAGACCTGAAAACTTTGCCTTCTTGATCTCTTTTTTCAAACTGACTGACAATGTCCTTCATATCAAGAGAGGAAGTCTGTGACACAATAGTATTCTGAATGTCATAGAGAAAGCCGAAGACATAGCTATGCTCTTACAGCTGCTGGAAGCGTTTCTCATTAGATGAAATAGCTCCGTCGAATGATGCGTAGTTGACCTTGAAGCTTTTGTCGGGATCCTCTATGGCAGGGGTTCAACCTGGGATCTTTGACACCTTTAGGTGTCCAAGAATGTGTTTTACGGGGTCCTTAAAACCAAAGTCCAATCAAGAAAATACGTTTGTTTTTATCCGCTCATTTGGGCCATTAGACAGCTTAATCGCACCATAACTGTAGTGTGACATGTACACATTGCAAGTCGACTGACCTTTTTTTATTTGATTTNGGTAACGGCAATTAACGGCTGACTGAAGCCGAAATTTGCTTCTTGCTGGGCTGTTTAGGTGCTCACGCTAAGAAACGGCCAAATCTAATTTACCAGTAATATGAAAACTTTGACAAAACGACGGGGTTCGCGGCGGTTTCGGGTGCAATGAATGGGGTCCTCAGCGATGAAAAGTTTGAGAACCTCTGCTCTACGGTTTGTCATCGTCTGCGTTATAGTCAAAGTGAGTTTACGTTTTTCTGTTTGTGGCTAATATGAATGCCATTGAGCAGTGATGAAGTCTCGATACTTGGTCTCGTTCTCGAGATTCGTCTCGGGACCCATTTTTGCTAGTCTCGGTCTCCAAGGTTTCACATCTCGTCTCGATCTCGAAGGTTACAGGTCTCAGTCACAAGCCTATTGTCTTGAGACTTTGAATATCGCAAGGACATGACTGAGGAAATCTTCTGTAATTCAACGGGTTTCTTCTCTGTTGTATTTGCATGTAAGAAAACCAAAACAGGTCGGAAAACTGCCAGAAATTCGAAACAAATTCAACTTAGAGGTGGTGACGACATTTTTTTCAAAAATTTGGGCAAATTCCACAAATTTTGAAGTCTCGGAATTTTTTATGAAGTCTCGGTCTCGACGTTTTAACGAGGTCTCGGTCTCGAAGGTTACGGTCTCAACAACATCACTACAATTGAGATTTAAAGTTTCAACCATCTTGCACCACCCCGTCTGCTGTCTCGCTACCGTGTTACAGCTTTTGCGATGTTTCTACTGCAGAAGCGTCAGATACTCGCAGTTTTAGGCCCATTGTTAGTCTGGAGTGAAATGATAAGAAGAGAGATGGCAACCTCATAATATTGTAGTGAGCTTGATAAAGTATGGCTTAAAAGCATGCCTTGCTGACCTTGACAGAACGCCATTGATAGATTTTGTAAGCACCCTAGGCAAGATTCATTCCAGCACACACCCCTCCTAAACAAAGATCATTATTCTATATATCATCACGTTGTACATTTTGAAAAAAAGGACGTTTGTTTTACAAATCAAAAGTTTATTAGATGAATAAAATTTATACCAAACTGCAGCATAGCTTATCTATAGTATATATGAAATTGAAATTGATAAGAATATGCTTCTGCACCAAGCCTGAAAAAGTGTAGTACCTGTATTTCCTCAAAAACTGCGTGAACGTGTGTTCAATTCACTTTCATCATGCTCATTCACTTTTAGTTGGTGTATGTTCGTCATTTCCTGGACCACGCAATTGTATTTGTGGCCCATTTTGGTGCCCTTTTGGCTCAGCACCCTATAGACAGTCACCTAGTTTGCCTAATGGTAGCGCCGGCACTGTGAGGGGTACAAGCTTATCTGTCGAAATGCTGAAGGGGCACATGTTCAGAGAAAGGTTGGGAATTCCTGTGCTAGAACTAGAAGCAGTTGCTCAGGCGTGATTCTCTTTTTGCTCTTAAACCCTTTCAGGACCGCAAAGGCACTATAATGGCTTTGACTTTTTCAAGTCATAACTTGCCGACCGATAGAGCTATAGGTATGCTCAAAGTTTCTAAAGAAGCAGAAAGTCTTCTAGGGTCGATTTTTAAAAATCAGAGAAATTTCGGATTTGATCCTTTTGGGGATTGATGGCATGAGTGGGTGGGGGTAAAGAGATCTTTGGATGACGTCATCAAGGGCTGAGAAAAAATGCAAAGGCAATTTGTTTGTTTTTCCTTTTTAAATAAATTAAGTGAAAATCGGTATTTTTAGAGGCCTTGATCGGTCTTCTAGCGTTAGTGGTTGGCAAGTTATCCCTAGGGAATTAGCTAATTTTTAATTTGTGTCTATTTAGCCATAACTTGCCAACCACAAACTTTAGAAAGCCAATCAATTGCTATAAATACGCGGATTTTCGTCTAGGTTTTCAAAAGACAAAACAAGGAAATTGCCCCTTGAACTTTTATCTCAGGCCCCGATGTCATCATCCGAAAAACCTTGACCTGCACCATTTATGTTTTCCACCCCAAAAAAGTTTACACCCAAAACTTTCCAATTTATTAAAGATTGAAACTACAAGACGTTCCGCATTTTTAGAGGGTTTGAACAGCTCTCTAGCTCTACTGGCTGGCGTGGTATGGCTGAACCTGTACTTGTCCAAATTGGTCTTGTGCGGTCCTTAAAGGGTGGTATGGACGTAGGAAGGATTTTGTCCAAGGAGGGCCATTAGTAGATTTTTCCAGATTGTGGCCAAAAGCGTTTTTCCAAGGGGGGGCAGCAGTGGTGAAATTTCATTTTACCAACTCGAAACCGAAAGAAAACATTTTTCTGGTAAAAAGTTTATAGAAAAATATCAAATTTCAAAATCCAGGGGGCAAGGACAACCTGCACCCCACTTCCGACGCCCATGTCCTGAGGGTTACTATTTTTCTATCCTCTGCATTTATAGATGTTTACGTAGATTTTCCCTTCTCTTTGTTGTGAGCTGTTTGGCTTATCTGTATCACATTATACCATAGTCTCTGAGTAATGTAAAAGAATAGGTCACCGTTTCTTGACTACATCATTATTCCTTCAGCAGTTGAAATACGAGACGCTCATTCATCGTCATGCTTTGCAACTGCATTTCCGTCTGCTACATATTGAAGTCCTGCGAGGGTTGAATTTTTTCCCGCTCCCACACACAAATTTAAAAAAATCGAAACCCGTACCGCACCCGTTGGAATTTGAAAAGTTTTACCCGCAGCCGCCCGGCGCACCCGGGGTTGATCATGCTCACAGCATGATCGTATGGCTCCGGTTTCTTTATTATTGGTTTTCCATTTGTTGTCACAGTATCTCGTCATGTGTAGGCTATATCATATTTCTCATCGGCACTATCGTGTTCCTTCAGTCTCTGTACGTGCCTTGTGAATTTTTTGACACTGGAACCTGACCGTGGGTCTCCTGCGTCTTACCTCTTCATTGTTTTGAGTCGTGGACCGTGCAGGACGTCCGTCGCTATTTCACGTGGGAAAAGCCTTTGCTTCGCTACGTCTTTCGAGCGGCTACAGCTTTTTATGCCTCGTACGCCAACTTGTGGCCATTTGACGTCCTGGGGGATTTTTGTGCGCAGACAGTAGACGCGAAAAATCTTTGTGACTCCGCATCCGCTCCAACTCCAAGAATATTTGCTCCGCGTCTGCTCCAACTCCTCCAAATTCGAAAATTTCAAAGTTAGCTCCGCCTGGATTCCGCAGAATTCTAAATGCTATCTAAACATAGAGCAATGTTTATACGAAACTGAAACTTCACCTTCGCACAAAACGAACTTTTCAGGACTTTCCTCCTCCGCCCAAACATTGCGGACTCCGCTCCGCACGGTCCGCAACATCATTTTTTCTCATGGATAAACATGGTTTTGGAGCTTGGTTTCGATTTAGGGAGATAATTTAGGTTTACGGGGCTATTTTAAAGTGACCCCAGCAGTGTTCGCTGTAAGCTGCGCAACTGCACAGTACCACCAGACAATTTGCGCAGTGAAAATCTCATTCTCGCGCAATTGCAACATTCCACATTTAAAGGTAAAATATCATTATCATTTTTTGGACAGAAGCAGAACGCTTCTGAGCATATCGCATCACCCTTTCAAAAGTTATTTGAATTAAATGTGTACTTTGTTCATATTGTGATAAGATTTTATACTAAGTCTTAGGGCTACCATACGTCCTCTTTTCGAAGGACATATCCTACCTTTTTATGAAAAATGAGTTGTCCTCCTAGAACGTTAAAAAATGTCAAAATGTCCTTTTGAATTTTTTATTTTGCAAAGCTAATATATTGCACTTACGTATCATAAGCTGTTCCTACTCAACTGCAACAAGATACGAGTGGGTGGCGTAGCTTAGTTTATGGGAAGTCCTGCTAGTTGTCAAATTAATCAATATTTTGGTTGAGTTAATTTTTGTGCTGGGAAGGCGGGAATCCTTACACATATAGTTACGTATCAGTGGTAACTATTTTTTCAGCATCTCAATGACTGTAGCATTTAGAGTGCGGACTCCGAGCTTTTCTGATGATCCGTGATACGGTGAAACAGCATAGTGTTCATAACTTAGTTCAGTAGTTTCTGCCTTTCTGGTAACGATAGCTGATAAGATCAGTAATGCCAAAAAGAAAATTGCAGTTTAATGAAAAAGTACGTCAGAAGTATCCCATTTTCAGAAAAGAACAAAATGATTTTGAAGCAGAGCATTACGTGTGCTTGCATTCGAACAGTGCGGACAGAGGAGCGAAAAGACTATTGTGCCTTTTTGCATATTGAATCAAAAACGTTTTTCTCACAGCGTAACCAGGTGGCTATCACTTTATCCTAGCTTCTCAAGGATGCTTCAAATATGCCCAGCTTTACAATTACAGTTTATACTTCATGTCCATCGACAAGTATCGACTGTATCTGTTGTTTAGAAACAATTTTTCGAAAATTTTCTGAGCGAACCCGATTTAAGACATTCAGACATTTGTAATAATTTGTGGCTGTTTTTAATGAGCGAATTAAGAACATTGAGAAGTCAAAAGCATCAATCAATGAGGTTGTATCGTGTTTCGCTGCTGTTAAGTCAACGATTCCTGATAGAGAATCACATGTACATATCAAGCGAAGTTAACTCAGCAGCAAGAAAACTCAGAGAAAGCAAGGATCGTGAATGTTATTAATTCATAGTGATTAATTCATGTCAGATGTATCTCTTTTGCACAAATCTTTTGTTGCATACCTGGATTAATGGACCATTTTATTTGCTGAATTTAAATGCTTTGACTGGATGCTTCTGTTGCGCATACCTGGATTGGAAACCATTGAATCATGTGGAGTGCGTGCTTGGGAAAAACGTTGCTACTGATGAAACTAAACCATTTGATCAATACCAAAACTTGTATGCGTTCGTGAGCAAATGCAGTTCATTGTAAAATGATGACACATGATAAATGGGCAAAGTATTTTACAACTTGCAATGCCATTGAATGTTTCAGCGAATTGTTAAAGATTGTTCTTCGAAGCTCAGCCTTATGGCTCGTTACGCTAATGTGGAGCGTATTTTTCCTTGATGTACCCGCAATGCCCTAAACGCAAGCGAAAGCTTTCTACAAGTAGTTGAGTCAGTTTCTAGTCTAATAAAGCTGGTGTACAGTGATTCTACATTTTTTAAGAAACTTAAGGAAACTGCAAAATATTTATGGGATAAATGGGACAAGTAAAACGAGGATTTTGTTTTGTGTGTTTTGACTGCAAAATCGTCCACGCTGGAGATCTTATTTCAATGCTTAAAACTATCAATACTTTGAATGGACTTGTTAAGTGTAGATAGTATAGTCAAGTAAGTGGCAGTCGTAAATTGTCCTCTTCTTTGCTGATGAAAATATCGTAGCCCTGCCTTATTCTAATTATTCGCAAAGTTTGCAATTCCTGTAAACCTCGGCTAACTCAGCTTTAAAATACTCTTGCGCACTAAAACAAAAATTTGCTCTGTGTAAAATTTTCTTAGAGTTAACACTGGACACTAGTTTATTTTAACAGAGTTGGACAGGTCATATTTATGGTAATCGTTTCCGTTGCGTTTCATGTGTAGTTTTTAATAGCATGGTATCTTGTGCTGTGCTTTCCTAGCAGCGTCTGTGTTCATTTGAGACCGTGTAGATAGGCTTACTGTGTTTATCATTTTGATAAAACAGGCTTTGATCTCAATGCGTGGCGGCAGCTCAGGGTAAAAATTCATGCAGGTTTGTTTATGAACATGCGCGGTACTAGTCTCTCCACTTAATTACTGGACTATAATCTTAGTTGAGTGTGTGTTTGCGTCATGAAATAAATTAACCAAGCCTTCCCAGCCCCAACTCTCAGTCAAAGCTTTTGGGCCCTGTAGACTTTCTACAATTTCCTTGCATTGTGAAATATATCAGTAATTACGTACTTATAGAAAAGTGCTCCACAGATCATTACGAGCCTCCATGTACTGCTGAATTGCAGTGATGGAGTGACTTGAGCCAATGACTTGACTCGATTCACGTCATAATTTTTGTGACTCGACTCGAGTCACGATATTTAGTGACTTGAATTCCTTCTCGTCACGTTTTGTAAAAGATGTGATGATTCAGTTTGAAACACAACTTTCGTGAAAAGACTTGACTNGTGCTGCGATCGGAGTGCCCGAGCCGCAAGAGCGCAAATTTCCACACTGTGGCAGCAAACAACAATAGAAGTCACCCGGGGAGATCACTCTGTTACTGCTTGTTCATGCCACACACGTATAGGTGCTCTTCTTATAATGCACTTCCCGTTCGTGGTGCATCGCGCATGCGACCCCGCGCCGATCAAGCCAGAGTCACATTCAGCATTCAATCAAAGGCGTGCGTGATGCTATATATCGGGTTGCAACATAGATTTTTGAAATATTACCTGTTCTGATATGGATCAGCTTTAATATGACTGCCAAGTATACATTTCCTCACACCAGTGATTTAATGACCCGAAGCCATTGAATATATGCCAGAGATGAGCATTGGACTGGATCCTGACTATTGCAATTTTTTGCATTTGGATTGGATCCGGACTGCAAATCGCCTCAAGAATTTAAGATCAGGGATGGAGTGGACTGAATTAATGGAAAAGAATTGTGGCATTTCTGTTGTTAAAAAGCTGTATTTTGTTCATTTTTTGGACTTCATTTGGACTGGGACTTCACATTTAAAAAAAATTTTGGACTATGGTTGGACTTCGACTGAGTCATAAAAACTCAGGACTGTATGGTCACATTGTATACAGTTTATTTGATGACACGACTCATGTTGTATTTTTTGGAAAAAGGCTGCATTTGATTCATGTTTGCGCAAATAGGTTGGATTCTGAATTTTAGAGTTGTGGCTAAATTTGAGTCCTACAAAGGAAGATTCTTGCAAACCATTCAAGTCTCAGAAATATGGAAGGAAGACAGCAGCACGCTTTGACTGTGAGGATCTTATTATCCCTGTGGAGTACAAACTTCTTAATTTCATGCAAAAGTCCTTTTCAGGTACCTTTACTTCTTGCTACACCGTAAATTGCAATAACAAATCAGTAACCAACACTTTATCTAAAGATCTCTTCGAACAAGATATTCTGAAGAAAAGGACTGTGTAAGCTAATCAGCATCCAAACCCATAAAATGGGATATTATTATACAAATCAGCTACGAGCAAGAGCATTATATATCTGCAACTATGTCAACCATTTGACTGTTAAACTTTAATATCAAACTGCCATAAGTAGCCTATGTAAATAAGTATGATCTTTTGCAACTAATTTGACGCTGCCTACACAGAAATGTAAACCATTTTTTCCAGCCTACAATCAAATTGATTGACAGTAGCTTTTGTAATGCTCAATTGTATCCTGACTGCCAATCTTTAGCAAAGGCGACAATCATTCTGATAACGATTGATCACTACCTCTCGCCTCTTTTGCAGTATGACACGCTCAGTGGTTTTGTGTCCCATGTTATAACGTCGACGTCTCATCATCTCTCAATAATGTATTGTAACAAAAGATCCTTGGCGAAAAATAAAGAAAAGATCGAAAAAATTCATATTTATATGCTGAAAACTACCAGATGTTGTTGCGCTGCTAGAAACAAGAAATACAGGAAAATTCAATGAATTTACCAATCCCCGCCTATATTTTTATAAGCAAAAATTTTCGAACGCAAGTTGGAATTATAGGTGCCTACATAAAAAGTACTTGAAATTATCTTCAAAGGCATGAACTACAGTTTGCGATATGGGTATGTGAAAAAATTTTGGTTGAGCTTTGGGCGAAAAAAATGAGAAAATATTTGTTAGTGTAATGAGCAGGCACATTCAATACAAGGAAGTCTGGCTTTCTCGAAAACTATCCGACAAAATAGCAAATTTTGCAAACCCCAACTGTGATTTGTATGTATTAGGCGATATTAACATAAACCTACTAAATGTAGCTAATGAAAACAGAGTATGGTATTTGCTGTTACCCTGTTTTTAAAAAATCAACAAGTGTTGTAAACGGAAAAAAGTCGTGTATTGATCACTATCTACAAATGACCTAAACCTATCCAATGAAATGAAGTCATACAATATGTTGCACCTTATTCACCTATTTTTTAACTGCGCTTAAAACTCGAATAAAACACGTGTTAATCAAAGAATCTTTAGAGATGCACGCGATGTTTGGGATAGAACAATAATGTTTTTACGATACCAAATTTCGAAATTGCTTCACAGACCAAAAAATTTGATCTTTAATGAATGACGACTTTGGCAAAGGTAAAGCGTCTCAATTTTTGCAAAGATTAAACCGAACTGGACGTGTTTGTTCCTCTACAGCAGGGGTGCGCAATCTTTTTGTTACTGCCGGCCTCATTGCGTTAATATTTATGAATTACGGCTGCCAGTAAGTTCAAGTTATTTTTATGAGTTACCTTTAGGGATAGAATTTATCCTATAATATCCCATTTAATCGTGTCTGTTAGTATAATGAAATGTCAAACATTTTAATGAATTGATAGTATGTTTTTCTACTAAGTATCCGCATGCAGTAGGCCAGTTTTTCAACCGGGGTTCCACGGAACCTGAGGGTTCCGCGAATGGCTGCTAGGGGTTCCGCCGAAACAGACCGAAAATGCCGTTTCTATCCATCTGGTTTATTGCAGACAGTAGGATAGACAATTGGATCATTGCAAAGGGTTCCAGGAGCGACACAACATTTGTGGAAGGTTCCGCTCCAGCAAAAAGGTTGAAAAACACTGCAGTAGACAAAGAGTTTCTATTGATGCACGGCGGCCATATGAATTACGTGTTCCTGCTACTGCATAAATTTTTCTCAAAGCCGCAGGTTGTACACCCCTGCTCTGCAGAAATAATGGTTGAGGCACTAAATCCTGGTTTTATCACCTTAGCCAGTGCTGATTAGCGCTCTTTATATCCATATCAAAACATTGATGCAAGCATAAAAGAATACTTTCCACTACGCCAAGTCAATTCCATATTTTTTCATGAACTGCTCCAGAGGAAAGTATCGCACTCATCAATAGATTAGACTTAAAAAAGTAACCTGGACATGATAAAATCCTTGTCGCTGTTTTGATATTGTCAAAGTGTTTACTAGCTTCCTTTCTTTCTGATATCAAATGAATGTATTGCTAACGTAATGCCAACTTTCAAGTCAGGAGACAGCGCAATTCCTGTTAAGTACAGACTCTTATGCTAAAAAGAGTGTCAAAAATATTGAAAAAGTGATGTATACTTTTAAACTATTAGTTTGCCAAAAACATTGTTCGAGTCAGCAACAATGCAGTTTTCGCTATAACTCTTCAACATCCTTGGCCATTACAGGTTTGTATGAAAACCGTCTGCAAAGCCATGAGAAGAAAACTTGTTTTATGTACGTATTACTTGTTCTAAGAAAAGCCTTCGATACAGGAAATCACTCCAGTTTGCTTATAAATCTCGAGCAATGTGGAACACGAGGAAAACCTTAAGAAATGTCCAAAACCTTTATAGCAGGTATGGGGAACCTATTTGCTATCACGGGCCGCATGAATTCTGGAACATCGCTGGCGGGCCGCAGAAAATAATTAATTTAATCTTAAAATTATGTTCTTCACCTTCCAACGGAAACTAAGGAAAGAAAACTATGTCAAGCAGCGAGAGAGACTTCTCTTGACTTACTGTCCATGTGTCTGCTTGTCATGGGGTTTCGTTTCGACACGATGTTGTGTTCTAACTTGGGTAACGAAAATTTTGATGCGGGCCATATTAAACGTTCACACTGGCCGCGGGTGCCCCACCCCTGGTTTATAGGAATACAATGCGCATGAGCACACGCCTCTGAAGCTGGAAGCTGGTCATGTCATAGCGAAAACTTAAAAAACGGTACTTGCGGCCTCTCGTGCTCGGCGTTGATGGGAGGGTGCAAGGAGAGGGTTCACGCGCGATGCTGCTGTAGACTGGCGATATACTAGCCCCGTGACCCACGGCGCAAGCCAACGGGGACTGGTGTCGAAGACCACTCGTGACATTCCGAAAGGAGTACAAGAGCCAGTGTAACTGATTAAGGAAAAATTTAGAGAAGCAAGGGAAAAACGTTTTTATTCTTGTCGTTGTTTTTGAGTATGAGCCAAGTGCAAAAAGCATTGATTTTGTATTTTTGTTAGTACGTAATCCGTTTCTATCTGTGGTACTGTTGTAATCACCTACAATTTCTTTTTGTTGTTTTCATTACAAATAGCACCGTATTTTTTGTATTGCGAACATTCCCAATAGCGTATCTACCGAACAGTAGGCCTATTGGCAGGTGTTAAGGTTTGAGGAGCAAAATAAATTTTTAGGGGGAAGATTTTTGTTTTTATTATATTTTTAAAACAAATTTTTCTGGCCACAACAAATCTGGGCGGCATAAAAAATTTTGGGGCACTGCCCTCGAATGACCCCCGCGGCTGCGGGCCTGCCGAACAGTATACGAATTTCCGCTCCCACGAGTGAGTCAACGCATCCATTGAAAATCCGCTTCCCTTTTGAGCGAATGCGCGTGTCGTTCTCAGGCTTTATATTTTTGTAGCACACATTGCAACGCTGCAGTAATTCCATAACCGCCGTGACGTAATCCCATCGCATACTATCACTCAATATTTACAGTGAGAACCGCATGCATTTTTGGTGGAAAAAGAGCAAATCCGTCAGGGTGCTTGAGTTTGCATGTGCATTCATACATTACGTGTACAACACCTTTTACTTTTACCAAAAAGCTTTTTACTTATTCTAATTAGGCAACTATTCCATACCAAAAATAGTAGCTTCGCCTTGAGGTGGACTTTTGCTGCAATTGACCCTTCTCCTTTGCAGCCTCCCACATATAAAATAACAACTTGTTCTACAGTAATTNGATTCTATCACAGCAACACACATCGGTGATTAGTATCAATGCTAAGCTTATCAGCGTATTATATGTTTGTATGTTTTTTCTGTATTTTGTTNTGTGTGGGTGTAAAGACATCAAAATCAATTTTTCCTGTCGCCTAAGAGAATGCTCACAAAATAAAAACAAGTGCTTCATTCGCTTGATTTTGACATATATCGCAGTTTTAGTGAGATCACACAAGTCTCCTACGCCTGCGAATCGATTTATTTATTTCACAACAGTGATAAGGGTTTCAAAGCAGACGGTTTTTTCTCAAGAAATTCAAACTCACAAAAGTTTATGCACGTTTCCAAACTTCCAGGTAAATCACGTTTTACCAGGGACAGGTTCGCACAAAACAACTCTCAGTAGATACTATAATCTATCGCAGACCTGATGCAACGAAAAACTGCATACACAACTCAACCAAGCAACTCATAGGCCTACTCTCAGGAGTAAGGCAACGACAAGAACCAAAAGATAAAATAAGACCAAGCGTGCAGTTACCCGCTCGTGTCTCGTGGGTATCAAAAGGGCAAAAGAGTCGCTTAATTCGCTGGCCTGCATTTAGGCAATGGTGTGAGCATCTCCATGCGTAATCTGCTGCACCAATACTTTGAAATTAAAATTCATTATCTGAGCGTTTAATCGATTCTGAGCAACATCTCCAGAGCGAAAAGTATTTGACATATCGACATATGTTTGAATGCTGACTGGGTTGTAAACCCCTGGAATGCACAAAAGGCATTACAAGTGTTTCTAATCACGTTTCTTTAAGGGATGACTTTCCTCATACCTATGCCAAACCTGGAATTTATGAGGAGGGAACAAAGTTTTGGCCCGCTCAAAAAACGTTTTGCCCACAAATCCTACCTTAACGCCAACAGTTTTGCCCAAACACAAGAAATTTTCACCTAGAAAATAAACATTTGCCCTAAAAACTAAATTTATTTTACCCCGTTCACCATGGGCGTATGGGCGTCCGCAAGTGGGAGGCAAAACGGACATTTCCCCTCCCCTGGAAATTGGAACTAAGAAGCAAAAATTCTAGAAAATCTAAAATCAGCAGTTTAATTCCGGTTAGTTGGATAATTCTTGTAAATGACGGTTTGTTTGCCGATATGACACTCACACTGCACAAGAGTCAGTTCCCTGTTCTGGTGTCATAGTCATACAGTCATGAAATTGCAGCTCAATCCGCTCCTTTGGCTGCAAATGTGGGTTGCGAAAGTCTGTTCTGCTATTAGCCTTTGTTGTGTCACAATAACATGGCAACATATCTTTAAAGGTTCGCTTCAAGTTACAGTAGTAGCCGTTTTGTCGCACGTTATGTAACTGCTGAACAGTGTTGCCAACCTTCCGGTTTTCCCGCGAATTTGGGCTTGTTTCTTTGTGGAGTTGCGGGTTTTTTTAAAGACTTGCTGGTTGCTTATTTTTGGGCTTGTTTCAATTGAAATGTGCTTGTTTTTTGGTCTTGTTTTTTGCAGATTTCTGTTTTCCGGATTGCTTTTTTTCTAATTTTACGGCACTCTTGCTGTTTTAATTTACTGATAAAGGCATATTGGCCGTGTTTTTATGAAAATTTGCTCATTTTGGGCTTGTTTTTTGGATTTGCCTCCCTGCTTTTATTATAGTTAATTTTCTTGCTGATTTTTCGTTTTGTTGAATTTTCCTGCCAATGCATGTTGGGCTTGTTTTTCTGTTAAATTACCAATTTTCGGCTTGTATTTCAAATTTCATTGCTTGTTTTTGCAAAATCACCTGCCATCACTGCTGCTGAACGCAGACATTTTGGCAGGTAATGCAGCGAGACACCAGCGATTGCTAATAGCGGTAAGCCACGTACACGTTCATACCAAAGGTGGACGAACTGCGACATATTTTGTGTGGCTCTTCTAGATCAATAGCAATTTCTCAGATTGACAGAGTTGTTACCTCATATTTAACGTTTGTTTCATTTATCAATGTGTTTACGCGAGCTCGTTAGGCAGAGGCGGATCCGGTCAGTAAACTTAGGGAGGCGATTTCAGTAATATTTGCTAGTCAAGTCTCATAACAGCTTCGCTACTGTAAGAGAGATGAAATATATTTCACAACACTGCTATGACAAAACAATGGACGGAAAAATGGCCTTGTATCGCGAATGTTGTTTTCCGGATTGTAAAAAATTATGGTGGATAAAGTTACTTTCGCAGGTTTTATGGGGGCGATCGTCCCAGTCGCCTCCCCTGGAGCCTCCACGTTAGTTACCAGAGAGTCTACGCGAATGGATAACAAAGACAGTGAACCTAAAGCTCAAGTTGGGCTGCTTAAGTTCCCAGAAGAAAATCAAATTTTTTCAAAGACACATAATGTCAAAAGCATTCTGTCATTTTCCCAATGTCAGAATGAAAACGAATGTTTTTCGCGAAAAGGCATTTGCAGGACCACAGAGTGGAATAATACAAAAATAAATTGCAACACTATTAGAGGAGCTCCAAGCCAGATTTGACCATTTCCAAGAGTTAAAACCATGCTTTGCATTCCCTGTTAATCAATTCATCGTTAATGTAGTCAGTGATGACTATCAAGTACGCCAACCGTTTGTCACAAACTTGTCTGCTGCAGAAATGAAATTGACTGACTCTAAAAAAACTTTGGTCAATGCCACTCTACAGTTAATTTCCGGCCACAGGTTGCAGAAAGTACCCATAATTTACAAGACTAGTGTAGAACTCATTTCTGCATGTAGCACGACATATTGCTATGACTTTTTTTCTCTGCAATGAAGTTTATAAAATCAAACCATCGTGCAACCCTAAAAATGAACCCTTGGAAGAATTAATTCGCACAGCTATAACAAGGTATTGTTCAGATTTTCGGGGACCACAAAATCAAACAAAAACTCAATAGTGGCAATTACTGTACATCAGGGGTGGCCAACACGTCGATCGCGATCGACCGGTCGATCGCCGAGTGTCAGTTTGTCGATAGCGCCTGATTTTGCATTGAATTGACAAGA
>JGI24158J21664_10004563_pt1 | contig 17850 bp, 9 predicted proteins | sample Ectturendosymbi3_FD_21664 | JGI IMG/M metagenome (IMG submission 21664)
GTTTTGTTTGTTTTTATCGACCTGCGTTCTGCAGAGTGTGTGTGTTCATACTATGGACTTCGTGTCTGCTCATAAACAAATAAATTGAATTATGTTTGGTGTGGGAACCCACAAGTTTTCTCCCCCCTGGAAAAATGTATTGGACATAGCTTAAAATTGGACACCTATCAGAAAACTCTTCGCTCCCGTGTTGTTCCAAGCTGGCCTGGTTCCCACACTTCTATTTTTAGCGATACACTGCTGCCTGCCAGCAACAATTTTGGACAAAAGTTCTGCTTATGACGAAATCAGATGCTTTTTTATCGACCAATATTCTTCTGTTTCTAATAATCTTTTTCAACCTATTGAACAGTATTTCTAGAATTGCGTTACCGCGATACAGTCGCGTTTCGTACAAAAAATTGAATGGATGAGAATTTGGTCATTGACCCACTGTAAACTTAGCGTTTCCCGCTGTGACGTGGAAAAATATTGTCTGATCAATTTCAATGCCCTTGTGATGCAATAACCACCTTCCAGAGCAAAGTGCCGGCATAATTATTGCTTTCGAGTTTTTTGGTATGTTTGTCTCTACGCGTACCCCAAGGGTTTTTTTAGGGGAGGGAATCTTGTGCTTGTTTTTGAAATAATATGCCTTTCGACCTTCAAGTTATCTTCTATGGTCAAATGACTTGGTAGTCAGCAGCATTTGTTTTAAATAGTTTGTGATTGATAGTTTGCCCCTGATAGGCCGGTATTTTTGTAAACGAATTTCGCCATTTTGGGTAGACAATTGTGATGTGCATGGGCGTTACGAGGTTAGATAGCGCCTGGGGCAAGAAAGAAGTTTGGCGCCCGCATGTTTGAACCTGAGGTCTTTCGGAAACAAGTTGTGACTTTTTGGTCCCCCGCAGTGATTCGGCGCCCGGAGAATTGTGTCCCCTTGCCTCCCTCGTTACGTCTCTGGTGTAATGCAAGAAAAATCGCAACATTTTCCGAAAATCAACAAATTTTCATGTCCGAACGTCATGAACTTCTATTCCATAAACATCTGCATTTTCGAACACAATATGGCATGGATCTTGCACAGACTGCCAACAAAGATTACTGGCGGCATTTTAGGTTTCTTCATGTAGTTTTTGTGTCATTTCTATACCTGCCCCACACGTTTTTTCGGCGTGGGCTTGTGTTTGTTTTGCTAATAATAAAACTTTTCTCATATTCAACAAGTTACTTTTTTAAGGTTAGATAAGTTCGAGAACAATTTCTAAATTGTTTTTAAGGCCGCTTCTGCTCCGGAAATGTCCCAGTAAGCCTGGGCCCTGGGTAATGGTGAGAATGCGATTTAGCCAAAATGTGTATGATTATTAACCTTGTTTGTTAAAAACAGTTACCTGAGCAGGTGGCCCTTCACTGCTATGCAGTCAGTACACATCCGGATGAACTCGTCCTTGAGCCCCCCCCTAAAAATCCTGGATCCGCCTATGTAGACTTATGTCGATACCTTCACTAAATCATCTTTCAGCCATCCAGTGTAGTCAGGTTAAGAAACGGTACCGAAACGCCAGCATTATTGAATTTAGTAGCCTATTTAACCAGTCAAATTTGTATCATGGAACGCCCCGCCTTAATTTATTCAACCAAACAGATTCCAGCTGGGGCGTTCACGAATGTCAGAGGTTTGTTCTATATATGGAACTTCGTCATTTTTTACGACATCAGACTGACAACAGGCCTGCGATTGCGAGTATCTGACTCTTCTCCAGTTGAATCATCGCAAAAACTGTAGCATGGTAGGGAGGCAGACGGGGTGCTGCATGGTGGTTGGAATTTTTGTTTGCAATGGCATTCATTTTAGCCACAAACGGAAAAAAGGAAACGCACTTTGACTATAACGCAGAAGATGACACCATAGAGCAGTGCTTCTCAAACTTTTCGTTGCTGTGGACTCCTTTCAGTGCACCCAAAACCGCTGCAGACCCAGAACCGTCGCCAGAAGTCGTCAATAGGGGGGGTTTACGTTTGTGCGGTGGAGCTTTACGTTCGTCCAGGGGGGGCTTGACATTCAAATATTTGACAAAAATTCAACTAACTTATAGTGTTCCATATTTCAATTTGGGGGCCTGGAGCATTTTTGGAGGGGCTAAGCCCACTAAAGCCCCCTCGTGGCAAAGGGACTGTGCGGACACTTTCGTTTTGTCAAAATTTTTTCGATTGTTGGTAAATTAGATTTGGCCGTTTCTTAGCATGACCACCTCAACCACCCTGGTAAGAAGCAAATTTCAGGCTTCGGCCTGGCGCCAATTGTCGTCACCAAGATCAAATAAACAAAGATCAGTCGACTTGCAATGTGAACATGTCAGACTACAGCTGTGGTGCGATTAAGCAGCTGACTAAAAGCCCAAATGAGCGGATAGAGCCTGACGGATTTTCTTGATTGGATTTTGGTTTTAAGAACCCCGATAGACTGTGAAACACATTCGTGGACACCTAAGGGATTGTTGAACAACTGTCATAGAGGATCCCGATGAAAGCTTTCAAGGTCAACTTTTGATGCGCTACATTCGACATAGCTGTATCATCTAATGAGAAACGCTTCCAGCAGGTACAAGAGCATAGGTCTGTCTTGGCTTTCTCTATGACATTCAGAAATGTCCAGTCCAGCAAACCAAACCAAGTTCTTTCTTCATTACTGCGAAACCTTGAGCATTCGCCTACAAGGATTTCCACATTGGATCTTCCTGTTTCATCATAGGCTTTTGACTAGCAGTGCGAATCTGCGTATCGCTAGCACATGTGAGATCGCACCCATGTTTTTATGAAATCTAAATCTTCAAGTAACGTTGCTCGTGCAAAAAGGTGTGGTAACACGTTCTCACCCCACTACACCCCTGATAAACATTAAACATTTAAACATGGCTACGATATTGACGCAGACAGAGAAACTCTGTGTTTTCTATAGTTTCTTCGAAGAGATCCTCTGGAAATTTCGCATCTGATGAAACGTTCCCAAACATATCAACAGACTTTCGAATTGCGCTAACCTTCCCTGTGTCTCTAGTCACTGGGGAAAGCTTTCCTCAGCTAAAACTGATAAAGTCACGCAACCATGTTGCAAGGGAGATTGGTGGATCCCGCCTCGTGTCTATTGAGTCAGGAACTTCCTCTCATGAAGGACATTATCAGTCAGTTTGGCACAAAGACCAGAAGTCAAAGTTAAGTTTTAAAGTCTATGCTGGATGCTACCTGTGTGAAATTAGCTTTTGTAAAAGTCTTATCTACCTCATGTAAAACGGAGAAAAAGTCATTTTGAAGTCAAAGGGTGCTGGAATGGACCTTGCCTAGGACGCACCGGCAAAAGATATGCAAAGATAATGTTAATTTTGCAAAAAGGTCATGCCACGTTTGATTGAACAGAATGACGTCATCAAGCTACGAGGGGGCGCTGAAAATGGATCTCGCCTAGGGCGCTGGAATGGCTTGCGCCGGCCCTGGTTATATGCACAGCACAAAAACCTTATGGCAGTGTTTTACAAATATTTGCGTACACCTGCTGAAACTAAAAGTAAAAGGTGCCCGCCTTCAAACTGTATGAAAGAAATCAGATTGCTAGTAACCTTCTTGAATCAGAAATCGCTTTCAATTGCTTATTATATTGAAATGTCCTCATAAAATCATATATATAAGAAACACTTTCACGTCCAGGCATACCTTTATTAAGCCAACACTTTTCATAAGCAAATCTCTTTTCATAAACGTGGGTTACCAAGATGCGTATCGTAAGCAAACATTTTTTGCAAAAATACCTAACCCTTCAACAACAAAAACAACAAGCCTGCATCTCGATTGCACAATTCAAAACAAAACAAGGTTGGTCGAAATTGCAACTTTTTAGAGAATCAGCACATTCATTGTAAAATCAATTCGCAAGTAGTGAATGCAGTGTCAATCTACCAATTTCTTTTTTAAAGTGTATCTCTATGTATATTTACACTAGTGTTGCATAAATCAAATTGCTTTTTAATGCTGCTGCACTTTCAGCACATTACCAACGAAAACGCAGTCAAAAATAATCAAGGCAAGAATCACGAAACAAACACTCACTAGACTTTGCAATGCGTTTAAGTTTTAAAGTCGGTCAAAACAGATAACACGACAACCGTACATCAAATACAAAATAGTTGACAAATATAGAAATGCAGTATAAATTAGTTCAGTCAAAACATTTATTTGCCAGAAAAGAGCCAGCAGTTTTTTCCGGTGTAACAACGAGTTGTCTTGGTTGGTTGGAAACCATTGCAATGTCCTGGGAGACCATTATACTGACACTCGTAAGTTTTGGTGATGCGACATTCTGGGAAAGCACTGCACTTGGGATTTCCGACTTCGACGGCGGAACCGCAGAAAACTTCACATTGCTTTATTTCTTCCATATTGACGGACAAAGTGCTACAACCATAATCTCCGTCGTTGACGCAGGTCCGCATGCGCTGCTGCCGACCAATACCACACGTAGCCGAGCACGATGTGTATGGTGACCACTGACTGAGAACCGGACACCTTCCTGTGTTGCAAACTCTTTCATCTTCCGATGGCCCTGAGCATCCATGTCCTGAGGGGGCACACCTTCGGGATCGGGTTTGTTTTCCGCGACCGCACGTAGCGGTGCATGTTCCCCAGCTACCCCAAGGCTCAAAATACGGACAACGACCGTCACCGCAGCGTTCTTTTTGTTCCATTGGCCCTGCACACTGTCCTTTGCCGACGCACGATCTGTACCGAGACCGAAAACCTCCGGAACAGGAAGCTGAACAAGCACTCCAAGCTCCCCATTCAGAGTGGTAAACAGCGACTCCTGAGAATTGTGAGCCGAGTTCCTGACGAGGTATGTAGCAGTAATGACGTTGACAACATCCAGCGAAGCTGCCTGTTAGTGGAGGATAACCGTGGACTTGTAAAGGCCGGTATGGGCAGTAAGGTCCAATCGGTAAACCTGGAAGAGGGAATGGGTATGGGAGGGGGTTTGGATTGGGGTACAGTCCTGGAAAATTTCCCTGGATCAGTGAATTTGGCTGCACAGACAGAGAGTTAGGCAGCGGAGCCGGGTTGCTGTTGACCTGATAATTAGGTATGTTCAATGGAACACCGGGAACACCGGGAAGAGGAGTGCAGCCTGGGAGGAAATTGGCGAATAAGTTACTAGTTGTTCTTGGACTTGTACTGCGGTTTCCACTAGAACGACCTTGCAGATCAAGTGAAAACGCTGCCGGAATATTGAAGAGATTAGGAGGAACAACTGGCGGGCATGTGTCGTATCTCAGCTTGTTGAGCTCCTCTCGCCAATTGTCAGCTCTGATGACTCCTTTCAGAACTCGTTGCCAGAACTTTTGCTTCAAATGATTAGGGATAGCATCGCTCAAAGCAATGCTGCAAAGTTGTTGGCGGATTTGTGGATAACCAACTATGGGATCCACAGCACACCCTGACAGGCGACAACTGTGGTAGTTGTTTAAATAATCGACCGGTTTAGCATTTAGATCAAAAGGGAGGCACTGAGGTTGTCCAAAGATCTCTCGACCAGTTGGATTTAAACTCCGATATTTGTCCTCTCCAGATTTAATTTGAACTTTACTACTCGTAGCAGGAAAGTAGCACTGATTCTTTTTGAAGCAACCGTTGATTAGATGGCATTCAGTTTCAGTTATACCTAAAAAGCATAAATACATTTTACTTCGGTGGTTTGTAGAAAGCTGGTGCGTTAGAGTGCTCGACTGTTAACAGCAGAGCTTCTCGAAATTCAGAAAGTTTTCAGATTTAAAGAAGAAGAATTTCTTCAAAAATGACTATCACTAACCTGGCCATCCAGCTAATTTCGGTCGAATGCCGAAATATTCCAGACTACTGATTATTTCACATCCGCATGGAGCTTTCAGGATCGCTGCGCCGTGTTGTTGCAGGAAGCATTTGGTGTAAAGACCATTCCATTGCGCTCCGGTCTAAAAATATGTTAGAATCTATTTAAGATCTTGAGTTATCGATGTGCTACATTGAGCTTAATAACTTATGCTAAAAAGCTACAAGTTTTTACACGAGCCGCACACATTGACACTTGCTTCTTTGTGGGTTGACCAGCAAATATATTAGCAAGACTACAACGTTAGTTTCAGCTGCTTCTTCGCGAAAAGCAGTGTGTTTTCGGAAGAACAAAACCAACTGCATTTTTTACATTGCAGTGATATTAGAATTAAAATAGACACTCTTGCGCATACTGTTAATTTCATTGGCAGAAATATTAGGTAACCTCAAGATTTTTAAAAGTTACCGAGAAGTTGTTGCAGGCCCTTCGCCAGGATGTAGCAGCAGGGGGGGCAAAAACCAGAGGCCAAAAACCAGAAGGGGGGCCACATTTTTAAAATACAGTGTTGGATATATGCAGCAACCGGTGGGCCAAACGTGAAATGGGGGGGCACCGATTTCAAATGGGGGGGCCGGGCACCACTTCCCCCCCGCTGGCGACGACCCTGAGTTGTTGACATGGCTTGTGCCAAACGCAATTTCTGTAACGTTTCCTGTTATGTAGATGCTTTCTTAAGCCCATAATAAAAGCATTCCTTGCTTAGCGTTGTTTTTACTACATTACAGTACAACGTAATCATTTTTACATTGTACACGACGTGGAGACAGAATTTAAAGAGTGTAAAGCATAAGGAAATTTGTGCTTCTACACCTTGTTTTTTAAACTATATTTTTGTCTTTTCAGTCTTAAATAGAATGGTGTTGAAACAATAAACAAATATCAAAACATTTCCAGAAAAATACCTTTTGAAGATAGTCTTTGACAAGCTTGTGGAATTGAATATTACGAATCGCCAAATGGCAAACAGGAACCCCGGGAAGGATGGCATGCCCCTTCGCAGCTCGGATATTTGCAAGTTGAGTGTCATAAGCACATCCGGGTTGTGACAAACAACCAAATCTGTTCACTTCTAAGCTCGGATCGCTCTTTGAACAAGGTATTCTAGAGAAAATCAGATTTTCGTTGTGAAAATTACATTTTGATTCCTGACATCGCATGAATAGCTCTGTTATATACAGATCACGTAAGCAAACGTATGAGCATCGCTTTATTCCTAATCACCGTACGTATTTCTCACAGAAAACGGAAGTTTACCTCAGGCAGTATGGTACGTTGACTGGTGACTCGAGCAATTTGTATAAGTGCGGATCGTACGGGTTGATTCGACAGTTGGCCGGGAAAACTTGAGGCTGTGGTTGATATGGTATGGATGGGACGAAAGGAGGCTGAACACCACCACCAACTAAAATAAGACAATTGAAGTAAAAAACGAATCTTTGCTGAGCGTCGGTCAACTTCCTTGAATTTCTTGCAAAAACGTGATTTTACTCAGTGTAGTTACTTCGTCAGTGCAATGGCCGGGCGAACTTTCATAAAAGGCTAAAGCTTTGTGTTTAAGGCCAAACATGGTTTCATTTATTTTTACAAACAAATTATGCGTCGCTAAACTATTTCTAATTATACGTCGTCAAATATTTCCATTTTCTGGGTTTGGAATGTTAAACTGAGTAATTTTAGCGGTCAGCAAGGGAATCGTGCTTGTGAAAGTTCACATTGAGACATTTGATTTTACATTCCGGAATGTGGTACCACGCGCAAATTAGGCCAAAATTTTCAAAAATTCTCAAAAAAGGCCAAAAAGCCAAACAAAATATTTGCTGCCAAACCACTTCTGAAAACGGCAAAATTTTCACAATTTGGCAGCAAAAAATCCAAGTTCTCAACCCTGGTTTTACCTGTCACTTGTCGCTTTTTGCAATGATGCATTAAACAACAAAAAAGTAAAAATTTTACTTGCCTAAAAAACAGAAAGCAGCGGTTTTCAAATAGTTTTTTGAAATACTCACCGTTGAAAAGCCTTGGTTTAACACCGGTTTCATTCTTTGCTGACGTAGCTCCTGTGTTCTGAAGAGCGCTTACAAACGAACTTACATCTTGGTCGTTTTGACGAAGCTCTTGTCTGATTATAACTGCAACACAATAATAATATCAGCCTCTCGTAAGCAATCTAACCTGTCTGGATGCATGGAATTATGGTTCGCAGGCATTGAACATGTAGTTGATTATTTGCCGGTGTCAAGCGAAATTTCTGACTTGCGAAATTTCTGTCTTCAAGCCATGTGCGCATGTAGAGAATAATGTTATACACATAAAATACGCTGAAAAAAAACTGATGATTAGGGCTTAGGGATTCGTGTTTAGGTAAGTTTGTCGGGTTAGGTTTGAGTTAGGATGAGAAAGAGAAAAATAGTTGAGGTCTAAGACTAAGTCCACAAATTTTCAGTTGTTAAAGTTATTCCCGTACTAAAGCTTGTTGTGGGTACCTGACATCTAACCAGAAAGTTTTAATTAACACAACACACATCAAAAAAGTAATTGCCAAACATAATTTCTTTATTCTGAGAAGCAAAATAACTGACCAACAAAAACACGTCAGAAATATTATTTTGCAGAGGTTAGAAATTTCGTTTGACCCCGGCATCTGTCCATACCGTATAATCGCTCAACTGGTGAAACAATTAGATATTGAGAGCGATAGCAAATAATCGTATGCTTTGTAAAGTACGTGATTATCATCACTTTTTTGGTGAACTGCAGCATAAAACTCAGAACAAGAATACAACACAAAACTATGTTTTTATTTTATGCGTAAGGAATGTTTCAGCCTAGAATAGCTTTACATTGTAAACATCCTACCACAGTGATCAGAGCTAGCACAAAATCAGAAAAAAGATCCCTACCTTTAATTTTAATAATGCTATCAAATAGTTTGATATTTACTTCTTAATCGTAAACACAAACTTAAAAAATATGTTTAATATCGATATAACAAATATCTTTTTCCAGATTCGGAACTTTTGTACTACCCGCGAAAAATTAACCTACGTTTTTTTGACAGGCAAGAAACTTTTAGAGCGTTCCATTGGCAGTAAGCAGCAAGTGAACAGTTTCCTTGATCTGTAATCTGATGTCCAGTTTCATCGCACGGGTCGATGCAAGGAATGTTATCCACTGCAAGTTTTTAAAAAATGTGTCAATTCTGTAGAGAAAGAACACAACACTCTGTGACGGGTCACAGAGCTACATGGACGTATTACCGGGATCGGAAATACTAGAAAAGTCACATAAAGTCCATTGCAGATGACTCCACTGCATCCGGTTGTTACATACGTATTTAAAGTACAACCGGCTCAAATGTACAAACTTTAAAATGCAAACTGCGCTCCTCCCGACATGTACCAAATGTGACGGCGCAGCGCGTCACATGCCAAGAGCACGCAATCGGTAAGAACTTCAAAAACGCAGCTACGCACAAGCAACAATACAGTAAAGTGCATCTGGTCGAGCGGGGAATCTCTATTGCAGCTTGCCCGTTGCACTTGCAGAGTTGTCGTTTAGGATGCGCAACACAAAGCTACAAAATCGTTTTCACCGATTCGAAAAAGTTTGGTCGTTACTCAAGACACCAAAACTTTCCGATATTCTAACTAAAGCATCTTGACTAGCGCAAAACTCAGTAAAGCTATTGCAGTGTCATATACTTTACTTCAATTTCGTCATTCACAAACAAAATGGGCCAGCTTATTGGAGCTTTTCTACTCAACCACGTCGAAGATAATTTTACCAAAAGCTTCTTCACTGAAAGTTTGTAAACCGCCAGTAAAATAAGCTCCTTTTCACAGAAATAAAATGGGGTGATTCTTGCAGTCGTGACCACATGAGAACAAACAATATTAAATCCCGATCATCCATCACCGCAACAAAATCTACACCTTTTATTTTGACAGCATATACTCACATGGATCATAAATTCCAGAGGCAATGAGTTCATCGCGTTTCGGGCAATTGCTGCATCCTGCACAAAAATTTTAACATCAGTACTGCAGACAACTTTCTTGAATTTTACCTGCAATCGGCAAAAAGTACTTACTTGCTTTTGCGATGGCAAGCACAACCAACCCGAGGCAAAAGAAAAACTTCATAATTCATAAATTAAGAAACTCCAACCTAAGAAGTAGAAAAATGCTTTTTAGATTAGTTGCTTTCTTGCTTGGCAAATGCTTTCGTCTGCCACGAATCAAGCATTCAAGATCATTTTCAAGGATTTTATACAAGATAATTTCAAACATTTTTGCTGTGCAACTCCGGTGGCAGTCAGATAAAAAATATTAATTTGAAATTGAAATCATGTCAAAATCGAGCCAATGTTTTTAAGCAAAAATGTTTTGAAACTTGTTTTTCATTTCGCAGTTTAATAGCTGGTGCGTATTCTTCCTTATTTTAAAGCGTTTTGAGCGATTCAGAGCGTTTGCGTGAGCGTTAAACCACACAGCTTCGAAGTCGCTCTGCAACTGATGATTTTTCAACAAAGTTTCATGCTTTTTATACTTTATTTGCCAAATTGTCTAAACCCACCGGCAAAAGGGGGACATAAATTGTCAGTGAATCATTCCAAAGCAGATACAACCAGGCACTCTGTTTGCCGTTCTATGTGACGTCACTCGTACCTAACCTCAGGCAAAAAATGAACCTGATCTGCTGAGATCAACTACGTTGTGCAACGACGCAATCGAGTTTACTTTGAACTTACACGGTTGTCGGTGGATAGAAAACAACTTAACCAGCTTTAGTCATATAACCACATTCACTCTTCACTTCCGATGTGGATTAAACTTTTTTTTGCTAAACTTAACTGGAATAAGCTAGGCATCATACTGCAATGAGACGCAGGTGGATAAAAACAGTTTTCTTTCAAAGACTATACTCACTGATTGTACTTAGTTGCACAACACGCTACTTCACAAGTTAAGCAAAAATTAAACCCGCTTCTATCTCCTTTAAGGCAACTGCAAACGTTTAAGAATATTTTGAATGACCCAAAATAAAAACGTTTTTATGACCTTGAGTAAAAGTTTAACAAAGCTTGATGCGAAACAACAAATTACAACATTTGATTGTAACTGTGATTCCAGACACAATGCACACAATGGCGTACTTTGCGAAAATATTCGCATAAAATAATTCTTATCTTCAGAGGAAAATTACCCACAACATTCAGTTGTCACCACTGGTGTGTTGCTTTTCACCGAGCGCATCGTATAGCGCCACTTGAGCGGTAATTATCACCAGGCCCGCAACCTGGGGAACCGGGCAATTGCCCCCTTGAAATTTTCAAAAAGATGTTTTGTTGTTAGGTGCAACAACAAATTACAATCATTTTTCCACCTCAAAAATATCAGTTGGTTGCGGCCCTGATTACCACTATAGGTTAAACTCTCGCAAGAACTTCAGTTATAAAGCAAATGCATGTCTAGTATAATTATCATCTGTCTATCTGTGTAGATGATGAAGTTCCAAGTGGACAAACTGAAACAGCTACAAATGCTCGCATGTACAAAGAAGGCATGACAGCTGTCATAATTTTTTTTCCATCAACATTGAACATTTCAAGCTATAGATAAATAGTTTGCCAATGATTATGAAGGGGTCTGAAATACACTTTCGCATTTTTATGGAAAAGTCTCGAGATTGCAGTAGCTTAAAGAACATTCTCAACCTTTTTTAGCCAAGAACAACTAATGAGCTTTGCACTGGTGGACGAAATATTTGAGGAGTTTACAGATATGACTATATTTGCTGGCTCAGACCTTGTTTATGGCTTTTAGATTTTGTAAATTGTTTACGATATCGGTACGTACATTGTGCTCATCAGCAAGTTTTGCTTTTGGTGTACTGCATCTCCAGAAGACCGCTTTGAGTGTTCTTTCTGTGTGAAGTAGAGTTTTCTAATCCAAAGCGTTCTTCATTCCTTTTATCGTATGGTTTTGTGTTTTTGTTATTGATTGACTTCTTAAATGCTTTGCAGATGTTGAATGTCTGACATCTGCATTCGAGTGTAAAAAGCTAAAATACAGTAGCAGTTATCAAACTTACAATGTTCATCTGCTCCTGTTTCGCTTAGAAGAATATGATCATTAGGATATATAGGCTAGGTGAACATTTGAAGTGGCTTAAATTTAAATATGATAAATCCAAATGATTAATGTTTGCGTTTGTCAACGTTTTTATCCCCAAAAGCATACAGGTTTTGAGGCAAAACTACGTTGAGAAGTCCACAAACATCACATTCCTGCCGTTCATTCGCAAAATAATGCCAACCTATAAATAGATATTTCAATGGCTTTCAAAGATCATCGCTTATTAATTGAAGTTGTACGCAGTAGTCACTCTAAAAAGTAAAAAGCGGTTGTTCGAAAAGTAACTCAGCAGACGTTAGCTACTGGAGACAAGTGGTGGTATTGTGTCATAATGATAATGTAAAGATAGCACTGACGTCGATACCGGTTGGCCCGTAGCCATTAGCTATTCTCATCGCACACCCGTCACTATACTGGCTCTCTCATTTGACTAAATTGCCACCAGGCACGTTTTTGGCGATGGGCGTGATGTTTTACAAAATTGGTTAGGACGATTTGTAAATGACCTTGTATACTGTATTCCCCATTTTGCGCAACCCGCAATGAAAATGCAAGTTTGCGTCACGACTCTATTGCCATCGACTCCATCACCGGAAAAAACATTATTTTTCGACTTTGCACATCGATCACAATTATGCCAATCTTTCTCACGTTAAGTCGGAGCCATTGTTCATTATGGTGGCCAGATACCTTTGTTTCAGGTGGGCACGTTTTAATCTGAGTTCCATTTTCTTAGTCCTTCGCCAAGTCAAGAAAAACGCTACCTTGTTTTCCCTTTGGCGTCTGGTTGAAAACATCGATTCAGGCTATTTCTAAAGCGTATGAGCCTAACTTGTTTAAACTGACCGTAGCTTTCAAGGTTTTGTCGAGGTGCATAGGTCCTGGAATGACCTCTGACAAAAAAACACTCTTAAATTAATTAGGTTAAATGTTTTTTTGTCTGTTGGGATGTTGCTTGAATAAGATCCGTAGTGCAAAACATTCTGTGTCCAACTGCTACTCGTAACAGGGGTCTGTACACTTCAGAGCAAAAAGATTATATGTGTCGTAAACTGGAACGCTGGCAACGGTCAGTCTATCGGTGACCCATCAGCTGATTAGTGAGGTGTAGATCAAGCAAAACGAAAAAACTCATATCAATTTAACTTAAATTTTAAATCAAAAACAGACAAATGAAGTTTCGGTTTTTTCTCTTCGTTCTCCTAATTCAGTGGTTCATAACCTTTACAAACACGCCGAAACCTTACGTAGTTTTCCAAGCTTCTGTCGACCCCATTTTTACCCAATATAACAGAAAGTAAAAATTGTTGTGAAATACTCATGCTTTTAGCCATGTGTCAGATGACCTTCGTCAAACCCCTGAAACAGCTCCGTCGAATCCTAAGGGTTCGATCGAACCCATGCAGGCCCCATCGAACCACTGTCCTAAATTGTTTGTTTGTCTACCGCGTTCCGCTTGTGAGATTCCCTGACGCTTTCGTGCACTGACGGCTGCAACCTGACCTTGCTTCCTCAATTTTACACAGCATAATCTTGATGTAAACAGCCTTTCTTTTATGCGATCCACATTTACGCATTATACCAAGTTATTTGCGAAAATATTCGCATGATCACTTTAAAACCATTTTGATGAATAAGACGCATTCCCCAGGCTAAACTTTCTTACGGTGCTTCTGTTAATGTTGTGAAATATAGCATAACTTTGACAGCCAACATTCAATATTTACACCAGCGATTCGTTCTCCCCAAAAGAATTCATAAACATGTTTCAATGCGATGGATCATTGTTGTCAATCAAACTTACTCAAATCAAGAAGAGCTTTTCGAAAAAGCAAACGCTTTGTCAGTTGACGTTGACATCGTCAAATAAAACAGCGTGAGAAACAGTTTTTTTTTTAGAGAGCAACACCCCGTCATTAAGGTATCGTCAAATAAAACAGCGTGAGAAACAGTTTTTTTTTAGAGAGCAACACCCCGTCATTAAGGTTTAGAAACTTTCGACGAAATCTTAAAATGCCCTGGAGCGTTGCAGGTAATAGGATACGATCTGCCAAATGATATACAAATACCGAGTGGTTACTGGTTACGGCAAATATGACGAATAATGAAGATTAATTCTACGAAGCTGGTAAAATCAGACAAAAAAGATTACTTCCAACAATAGATGCTTCAGTGTGCTTTTGCGCCCAGATTGAACTTAAAGATATCACACTCTGATCCGTACATTTTAGCGCGAAGTCATTGAGAACGAACACACATTTGGCGTGCGCAGCTCAAAGTCTGCCTCTAATTTTTGTTACACTTTTTTAACAAATGAACCAAGACTGTCGCTGATTCGACAAAAATTTACTCTCAAGAAAATCTCTCAAGTGACGACACATGACATTGCATAAACCAAGTTTTCTCAATTGCAATATTATCTATTGAAAAAACTTTTGGTAAAATTCGGATTTCATCGATATGAAACAATGTGGAAAATTAGCTTGGTTTTAACAATAAAATAGAAATACACTTGTAAAAACTTTTCTTTCAAATAGCCAAAACGAATCGTGTTATTTTTTTGCTACACAACTTCAGAACACTCGAAGAACACTTTCAACAGGGCTCCCTTTAATTTTACCCCCTGTGTGCGCGAAATGAAATGCCCTTGCGCAGCTCTTCGGGCTATCCTAAAAACTTGTGAGCATTTTTGGCTGCCATGGTGGTTGGCCAATAGGTGCTGAGAGAAGCAATTCCAGCAGAATCTCGTGATAATGACAAAATCGATAACGTGGATTGCGGCTTCACACATTCATTCTCTTTCTGAACTTTTTTAGTTTAATCGTATTAAATTTTCTTATTTATTTTACTTACGTGTTTCGCTCAGACCCATGGTCCAGGGAAGACGAAAACAAGAAAACAAAAATGCATAATCAGAATATATCGCAGGGCGGGTGTCTGTTGGTACGAGAAGACAAAACCGAAGAAAAGCAAACCTTGAAACAGCGCACCAGCAACTGCTGTAAATAGCTAAGAGAGAAGCGTTAGACAGCGGGAGGAAATGAAGAGTTTTCGAAGCATTAGACGTTTGAAGTGAGCGGATAAAAAGGTTAAAATGAAAACGTTCATTGCTGCACAATACATGCTGATTGCTTGTAATCAACTCATTCGCGTACATGCAACAACACGGTTGCTACGGTGGAACTTTCGGGGCTGAATTCCCATAGAAGGGCATTTAATTATTGGCTTAACATATAAGTGAAACAACTGCTATATTTTGAGAAGCTGCGATAAGTTCTGATTTGATTCTTATCCATCACAGCAACTCCACTACAAGACCTTGGCTGAGGAGGATCTGGACGCAACACTTGCAATTTTCAAGCCTAATACCCCAAGAAATCACCGTGCAAGATGTTGCAAAAAAAATTTTTCTTTATTTCATACGTTTCTTTTACGGCAAATGTGTTGCAATGATATTTGGAATTAACTTTCGTCTTTAGCAAAATTTAGAAATTCTTTTTTGTTTTTTATGTATATTGCGTATACAGTACAAGACTGTATGTTTGCTCCAGACATCAGATTTGGCATACTTTTCAGCAACTTTCCAGGTGGGGTAAGAATTAAATTCAATTTAGGTTCTCATAATTCGAACTTTACCGCTTGAATTATTCCTAGTTTGCAGTGGCGAAAAAGTAGAACACTGTGTTTGTTTCATGCGTCCATATGTCGTTATGTACCTCTGAATGTCAGGACTCTCAGGAGCCTCATCTTTTAAAAACCAGGGGAGAAGTATATCTATATCTTCCGTAGTTTAGAGTAATTCACGACCCAGTGGGAGTTTAGACGTAGGTAAACACGTATAGGCCAAATGTGAAGTTGTCTAGGGACAGCTCTTGAGATCAAACGTAGTGGCTCACGGCTCTGTCACGCCTGCTTTTTGAAGTTTAAGCAGTGTCGTATCAGCCCAACTCTGCCCCCCTCCAAAATGCTTACAGGGCCCCCCTAATGGTATTTTATAAAAAAAAATATGTTATGCTACATCTCGAGATCGAATGGCCTTCAAAACAAAATGTCCTGATTGCAGACACAATTTCGACAGAACCAGGCCTGTAGCCAGATTTTAAGGTTTGGGGGGCAAAACACATTTTTAGGGGGGAAAGATTTTTATTTTTATCATGTGTTTAAAACAAATTTTTCTGAGCACAACAAAATTTGGAGGCCTATAAAAATTTGGGGCTAACTGTCCCGAATGCCCCACGGTGTCTGCGGGCCTGGGCAGAACCGTCGCCAGAAAGTCTTCCATTTGAGGCCTTCATGTTTGTGCAGGGGGCTAGACATTCTGAAAATTTATTTCACAACATGAACAGCATTTGCAGATTGTGCAAATTAATTATAAATATTTTTCCCGCAAATGCCATTATAGGCTCGTAGTTTCCAACTAAAAATTTTTGAACGATCTTAACAAAAGGAATTGGGTCGTAAATCATTGTCGTTTAATTGACGGCGATTATTTAGAGAAGTCGTAATGAAATGCAAATGTAAAAAAATTGCAGAAAAGCAAAATCAATCCTATCGTTCAGTTATCAAAACGTAATTACCGAAGGAGCAAACATGAGGCCGGTCAAAGCATGTGCGCAGCGATGTACGTTTTCATTCATTAGCGCAAATTGATAAACTTTACCATGACCTTAAGTGAAATATGCTTATAAACCGTACGCATTGGACTTTTTACTGGCCGAAATACGCATGCATAAACTAGCTGATATCTGGATTGTTAATCTTCTAGTGCATGGCACGTGTTTAGATTAATAAGATTTTGTATCTCAAATCGCCTATAAATGTTAACAAATATAGACTAAGGCCTACGTGGACGCAACGGTTAACATCCATAATCCACCAACTGAATTATTCTGTTTTGGAAAACCCCCAAAATAGACTCTTCTAACTACACAATTAACTCCATCTGGCTGTCTGAACAGCAAGCTGCGCGAATGTGTAACTTTGGTCGTAAGCACCAAAGGTATCTTCTTGCTATGCAATACAAAATAAGAGAAGACTACCTGGGCTAGACATAGTAGCCTACATTTTTTTACAATCACTACACAAAATACGGTGATAAGGTGGAAGTCTGACTTCTGGACGTATATAACTAATGTAGGCAGGGCCGGATAAATGAACGCGAGGCCCACGAGGGCAAAGTAGGCCGGTAACCAGCTTGTGACACCAGGTGGGGCGAAGAGTTTTCTGAGAGGGGGCCAAATTTTTAAACTATGTCCAACACATTTTTCCAGGGAGGGCGAAAAAACATTGAGGAGGGTTTCGCCCACCTGCTCCCTCCCTGGTTACGGGCCTGGGGCAAAGTCGTGACCGCGAGGCGCCCGACACTCTCAGCGCAAATGCGCAGTTCGCTCCTTTGCCTGCAGAGGCAGGTTGCGAAACTTGCTAGCGGATTGTTGTACTCTCGGTCTTCATTGCGTAACAATAACACGGCAATAAATCTTCAAATGTTCACTTCAACTTGCGGTAGTAGACGTTTTGTCGCATGCGACCTGGGCTGTCACTGAGTTTTTTTACCACCCAGATCTGTTTATTTAGTCGACATGTGTGTCTAGGCTTAATTATGAGAAATCGGGTGAAATCGGTGTTTTTTGAAGTGATAAACCCATCAGCAACTTCAATGTGTTTACAACGATGACTTTACATTGCAGTGTTTACATGCGCACATCAAGTGAGAAAGTACACATATCGGATGAAGCAGAACGTGTTCAATCGGTTTCATATTCTCATATAAGATCATTGTCAGGGTTATATACAGTGGTGTGTTTAAGGGAAGGCAAG
>JGI24158J21664_10004564_pt1 | contig 17849 bp, 13 predicted proteins | sample Ectturendosymbi3_FD_21664 | JGI IMG/M metagenome (IMG submission 21664)
AAAAATATTCCATGTCCGGAAATAGAATGAAGTCTAGTAAACGTCCCGCAGAAAAACGCGTAACGGAGTTCGTATAAAGAGAGAGAGAGTAGACTAAACACGGCTCACAAGCATCCCAGTGGGTTGGCCAGCATAGATGGATAGACCACAGTGAACTGAGCAGCACAAGTTCATCTTCCGCGCCTTCCAAACCACCCACGAGTACGTTTCACGTAAATAAAAAACATTCTCATTTGTTTTTTCCCAAAGTTCTTTGTTTTTCCGCGTGTTCCACGGTTTTTTCTTCAACAAACAAACCCTTGCGTCTCCTGACAGAGTTCATGTACTTCGCGGCCTGGTTCTCGAAGTCGGCTTTTTCGCCGAAGTGCTGGATTTCCTCTTCGGTCGTGGGAACCCAAAACGGGTCGCTAGTGACGACCTGGCAAACAAATATTAAGAAAAACGCGTGAAACGGAGACGCAGGAAAATGACAAGACATTGCCTCTAGTCCGGCCATGTCCACCCCGCGGGCCACATGCGGCCCAGCCAAAGGTATTGTGCGGCCCAGTTTAGTTTTCATTGCAGTATAAGTATGCTACATACTGGCAACCTGTCCTTATTTTGATAATCTTAAACTTGACAATTTTGAAGCAGGTGGTCCTCAGTGCCACTTATTACGTCTGTACTGCGTGCTGGGAGATTTCCACATGTCCACAGGCACTTCGGTGCAAAAGTTTTTACAAGTTTTTTTATTTGTACCCTTGTTACACTGGCACTAAACTTACCTATGAAATCACACTTAGGGAGTGGTTAAAGGTGCCAAACAGTCGTTACCATTGCAGTTAGGATTCGAACTCTGTCAGCGCAATAGCTTAAGCTAAGTAAGTCGTTCAATGTGCGGCCCTCATTGATATGTCATTTAATGTGCGGCTCTGGTTAAGATAGTGACGTAATTTTTGGCTAAGTAAGCATTTTCGGTTGGACATAGCTGCTCTAGTTTACAGCGTAACTGTTGGTTGGGAACAACACAAGGACGGCTATTAACAGTTGCGCGGTGGGATTCCAAGCAAAGAAGCATCCAACGTTTATGTGGCGGGCACGCACCAACAGGGATAAGACGAGCACGTTTCGGGCAGTATTAGGGGGGTTAACTTTCAGACAAAGACATTTTCGCGACAAGATGAATAGAATGAGCTCCTGGTAACGGGCGAGGAGTGTTCGAGGAGTATTTTTGGCGTCGTTTGGTTCGAAAGTGTCGGGTTTGTCGGTCGAAGCACGACAACCCACCTCCCAATGGCTGAAAACGAGCTGAGGAGACGCCAGACCACTCGTGCGTTTTCGGATTTCTTCGGCGAATCCGAAGCTATCGGCGACCGGAAGGGTGGCAACGATGTTGAAGGAGCTAGTGCCATCTCGGAGATCTTCGCTGAGCACCCTGCCTTCCCTTCGACCAAGAACAGCGTAAACTTTACCTGCCACAAAAGGACAAAAAAAACTGAAAATAAGAAACACTCTGCTTACAAAAAACGAAAACTAAGCGATCACGTAAAAATATAACCTGAGGATTGATGCTGACTTCACAAACAAGCTTGGTTTTGAGAAAGAGATGGCTTGACAGCATAACCAGTTAAAAATGCGGGCATGAGGTTGTAAACAGTTAAGCATGGCGAAGCGATTTTTAAAATACGCACGTGGTGGCAATGTGAGGAGTTTTTAATGGCAAACATTAACCGGGTCACTGGTTTGCAATTTGCGAAGAGAACTGATGGCTGTGGAAATGCAAAAACAGCAGAAAAAATGCAAAAGTTGAATATTGAAGCGGATGATTCTACTCCGTTGAAAAATGCTTGCTCTCAAGTTATCAGAGGAACAGCTTTTCTTATTTAACAGGTGTTTCTTACGAGCAACAATTAACCGCAGTGTTGATTCACACAGGCATAACGTTTAACATCTCGTTAAGTACTCCTAACTCAGCACAAACGCAATATGTTGTGCAAACCCGTTTAAAATGGCGTGCTAAACGATCAACAAAAGATAAAGCAACTACAGAATTAATCAGTGTTTGTTACAAGCTTCGTTGAAAAGCATCTCAACTTTTAAAAATCTTTTTGCGCGACGCCAACAAGATCATCTGACCCATAAGCCAACAACATCAACACCTCGCTAGGCCTTTTGGTTGTCACAGATGTTTAGTTCGACTTCAGACACGTCGCCTCTTTCCACTCACCCAAAACTTCGGCGGTGGCCTGAACGTCGCACGTGTACATTGCTGCCATTAACCTTTGCGGCTGAGCCTGGAAAGCGCGCCGACAGGCTTCTTTCGTGGTCGATATTAATTGGCCCGACATGGGGCCGTACGCGTGCCTGTCTGTCCTGGTCAAGAAACAAACAGTGACCTGTGGGTGGAGCGGAAATGGCGGAATAGCTTGCGATTGCGAAAAAAGGAATACACGCTCCATTTAGACTGGAGGCTTTTTGGAAACAGTTGTCGTCACAATCTAAGCACCTTAGAGCAGCAGTACTGAGTACGTTGGTGCTTCTTACATCGAACCTGTTAGCGAATGGCAAACTTTCAGATGTGAGCACACGTTTGCGGTCGCTTGAAAAACACAACTCACAAGGAAATTTTGCTGAAAGAGCGCTCAGCAAAAAGGCTGTGTCAAATTTTTAAAACATTCGGCTTGTGGACGAATCATACACAAAGTAGCTACAGGCGCTACAAAAAAATCGCTCGCTTTCTCGAACGAAGGGACGGCCGTAATTTCAGCTCAGTGGGTTAGTAACTGTTCGGCGGTCTCCAGACAGCTGCGGGTTGGAAACATTTGGAATGTATTGGTCAAAAATAACGATCAAAGAGCAAATCAAACGAACACTTTGAATGACCTGGACTTCCAGTAAACATCTTTCCCACATCGATAAAAATGCTTTCTACAGATATAGCATTTTGTAAAAGCTAAGAAGCCAGGAATTTTTTAGAAACTGGCCTTTTGTCGGAAGTTGTTTTCGCATAACTAAAGTGACAAGATGCGTACAGTTTTGAACTGACAGGGGAGTTCAGACAATCTACAGTAAAAATAATGTAGCACCAACACTCTTCTTAAAAATTTACCTTGTTTCAGTCTTCGCTGCTTGCTCGTTCGAAAGGTCATTGGAGAACGTGACACCTGGGCCGCTTCGTTTGGGTTGCTCACTAGCTCCACCTGCCTCAATGTCATCAGGCAACGGTGAGTCGCTGGGTGGCGACGTAGTGGCGGATTCACCTGAAGTCCTTTCTTGCTTCCAGTCTTCGATGACAAAACAAACGCCTTGCATAGGTTCTTCACACAGCGGTCCAGATAAAGCAGCCAGCTGGAAGCCACTGACCAGGCTGTGATCGAATTCGTGGAACGACCCGAAAGAATCGGAAACGCACTCCGCGTCGCCGGAAGTGACGCACGCCCACAGAGACGGACGTTCGTACCACGGGACGCGGTTGATCAGCAAGTTGGGTCCGTTGCCGCGGGGACCAAACGCCCAAATGCGGTCAGTGGCGCCGGCCCACTTTCGCCGGCCGGCCTTCTCGAACGACGCGTCCAAGTCGGACTTGAATTTGCGCAGCAGCTCCAGAGTCGATCGTTTGACTTTCAACTGCGCTTGTATTTTGTGTATCGCGCTGTCGATCGGTTCCAGTCCTGGCTTTATTCGATCACTTTCTTTTTCCACATCACCCTAGAACAGCGAAGTTGTTAGGGATTGCTCCAATCGGAGTTCGACATCCCTAATTGGAAAACGCTCGAATAGGATCAACATAGATCTGGCGATTCTGAACTAACATGAAATTGGGGGGGTAGGTTTTTTTCGGTCACAGACCGACAGTTTTTTTAAATGACCAAAAAAATATGTAAATTCGGTCATAATGTCCGAAAATACGGACCAGTGAATACTGTTGCGACGAGTTTTAACACTACCATGGCACAAATGACCGAAATGTCTCGGCGAAAAAACTAGCGAGGCGGGGGTAGTTTAACATGGATTTATAGCGACCGGAGGATTACGATACCGCTTTCGGCGTGTCCATCCTTTACATACAGTCAAACAATGCATACAATTCAAGGGAAGAATGAACGGATGCACGCATTACGCGGAGACAGCCCGACGATATATACAGTCCATGTAATCTATTCAATGTTACGTGATTCAGACACTAACTTCTAATGTGTGCAAATATTACAAGTACCACGACTGACCAGTGTTCTCTCCAATAAAACTTCACACTTCAGAGTCAACGGTTGTTTTGGCGAGCATCAGTATTTTAAGGCTGAGTTAGCAGAGTTCGAAATGAATTAGAAACTTTACGCAGAATGAGTATGAAATATAATCAAAATACGAACTACACACACGTTTAATTCAAATCGTTTCTCCTTGTTTTCGTGCTTTTCCAATTTTTACCCTTCGTTGCGAGAATGAGATTTCACTGCGCAAACAGCCTAGTGATGCTGTTCATCTGCACACCTCAAGACGGAACATAGCAACTGACGGTTATTTTGAAAAAGTGTGGATGGTGAGGTTGACGCCGCATTCATGGCAACGCCATTAAAAAAATCGAAACCGTAATGTTCTCGCATATCGACACGAAAGTAGAGAACAGAGCAGTATCTTGAGTTAAAAGAGTATCCATCTGATGCTACAGGACTGAAAGTGAGCGGACGACAGACGCAGTTTTCGTACTAGATGTAGATGTTCCTCACCTCGACCACGTCATCGCCTCCGGTGCTGCTCCCAGTGCTCTCCAGACGCCTCCTCCTCTGCAGGAGCATGTCCTTGAGCAGGGACTCCATCTGCGACAATATCCGGATCACATCCGCGTTCTGCTCCAGCAGCTTCGTGACCTCCGGGGGCAAAGGGAGCGCTCTGCGAAAGATTGAAGTGGATCTTAACTTGCAAGTAAAAGCGCGTTTGGCTGCGCTAACGTTTTTGTTATCACTGCGTTGACGGTCGTTCACGAAGCGCTGTCGCGATAAGAAAACACGGCGGAAAGAGTTGGTGAAGCAGAACAATTTAACGAATTCAAAGTCTCTGCAAAAATAGCCAAGGTTGAAATAAGTACTCTGCTGGAAGGCTGGGTAGTATTAAACTTCTTTAACCCTTTCAGTCCAGAAAAAGGTAACTTTGGCCATTTTGGTTGAAATATAACCGGCCATAACTCGCCAGTCGATGGAGTTAGAGAGCTGTTCAAATCCTCTAAAGATACGGAAAGTTTTCTTGTTTCGATTAAACAATATTTGGAAATTTTGGATTAAGTCTTTTTATGAGTGGCGTCACAGTTGGGGTAAGTTTAGGGTTTTTGGATGACGTCATCCGGCCCTGGGCCCCAACCCCAAGAGGAAACTTTTCGTTTCTTACTAAAAAATTGGCATCCGCTTTTTTAGAGACTTAATTGGCCTTCCAGCATTTGTGGTTCGAAACTAATGGCCAAAATATCGATTAATCAGCCAATTGCCTAGACATTCATTTGGGTATTAATTAATTTGTTGTTTTCAGACCATAATTTCGAACCACAAACGCACAAAATTTGTAACAAACATTTTTTATCACAAAATATTGGGGGACGAAAGATATTGTGTGTCCCCCTTGGTCAAAAGTTGTGGGGACATCTCCCTCCATTTCCTCCTGAAACTCGGTCCCTGCTCGAAAATACCGTCCTCACCTCACCACCAGCGTGCACATCTTATTCGGTGTCTGCGCCTCTACTTCACCATCCTTGCGCGCGTTCGCCCTCCTGACGTTTTGCTGCTGACCAGTGTCGGACGGTTCGCCGCTTTCTGAAAACATGGAAAGCGCTGCTTGTAAAGTGATGGCTGCGCAGAACAAGCACTTTGTTACTGAACCCGGTGCTAGCCGATGTCGATCTTTGCCCAGGGGGGAGGGGGCTAGCTTGGCGAACACGGTCGGGATTCTGCTGATAACAGCGTGGTTCAAACGGTTTAAATTTTTGCAGTTCACGAATTAGTTTCGATTGCCGATGGTTGATTCAGCTGCACGCAAAAAATTGCTTTTTTCAAAAAAACTGAGTTGGAGACAACATTCACAACCAGGCGTCTGATTTGTAACTTGACTCTGATTCACTGTTTATTTGAAGCCTTATCGGTTTCAATAGCAAATAAATCCCAAGAAAGGCTAGACCGCAGCGACTTGAAACTTCTGTTATATGGAAGCCTATTAGTTCAGCCTGCGCATGCGCAATAAACGTAATGCGCACGCGCTCAAAACGCCTTGAAGAAGAAAATGATGTAAAAATTAAATCGGGAAAAAATTATTGGTCAACGAAAACTTGCTATTGTTACTCGACAACGAACCACCTGCAAACATACAAAATAAACAAACGAGAACCAAGGCTATGCACTCGGCCAACCTTTGTCTTTGCCAACGTTGACCCATTTCTGCATCATGTTCTTCTCTTGCGTGCCAATCAACTCGTTGAGCACATCCACCTTCGGGCGAGGAATGACAGTTTCGCGAAAAGGAACGATTGGTTCCGAAGCATTGATCTCTATCTTCGCGAATCTTCAGCAAAAAAGAGTCTACGTCAGCAGACAACCGTACAGTGACGTCTGACAAGCTGCACTCGCAATTTTTTTCCGCGACACCACCGATATTGTCGCAGTGCCGAGACGTCTTTGTTCGCTAAAGTATATCGACATAGAATAGAAATAAACAAACAATAATAATGGCGTTGTCGGGCGCACACAAACAGCGCCCGAAACGATCCACCCGTCGAGAAGGTTGATGTGTGCTTGCACAAAATAAAGACAAACGAAGCTTGTAGCGGTGTTTCAACACAGGCGATACACTGGGGTTGCCACTATGCGTGAATATTGAATGCACGTACCAAGAAACTTAGTGTAATGCGACTTTCGCTGAGTATTTTCGGGCAATTATTTCGTTACGTAGATGATATTTAAGATGGCACAGCTGATAATTCGACTACGACTCCGGGTCAGCTTAAGTGTCGTCACTTTGTGCAAATGCCATGGTAACTTGTGACATCATTATCGCTGGTTTATGGAGGAACACCGCACCAAGCACAACATCATATCCTGTGCCGCAGGAACAAGTTTGAAAACGCGTTTCCTTCAGTCTTCAACGAGTCGCAGATTCCAAAATTGCACACATAAAACTTTAGTAAGGACTGATTCGATAAATTCAGTAAACAAATATGGCGCTATTTCCATTTCCCAAACGCCCATCTCTGCACAACGCAAGCAGAGCATTTCCCAAAAGCTTGCCGGGGGGGCAGGTTTTCACATTCAATTCGCCGGTCACGGGGGGCACTGACCTGTTTCGCAGGTCGTCCAAGCATCGCTGCAAATGCACCTCGCCGGCGGCCACGATCACGTGTTCGCCGGTGTCCTGGACCATGACCTGAACGCAAGGGTCGGCCTGGTTCAGAAGCTTCAATCCTTTGACCAAACAGCTCATCTCGCCTGTTGGTGACAAGTACAGCTTATGCGCTGTGGCTCGTTTTGACTTATACTTGGGATACGCTCGCATTTCACGTTTTCCGTGGATTGTTTTCAATGAGAAAATGATAACAATCCAATGACACAGAGGAATTAGCATCGACTTTGTTTTGCTTTAAAGAAAAAAATGGTTAATACAAAATCCACCAGGCTAGTTACGCGCATGACCGCAACTAACGAACCGATTTTTTACGACACCGTAGTTTTTGATCGCGCGTAAGTCAAGATCAAATTTCATCACGAGACTAAGATCGCGAGCGCTGGCGATTCTGGATGACTTTACAAAAAGAAAACAACAAAACTTAAAATTACAATCGGCCCCAAGCTGACTCGAACACAACTCTGAAGTTAGCAAACACAAAACATTGGTATGGATGGCAGTTAAGTACTGTAGGTACGACGGCAGTGTTTAGCTAGAAAATCTACAGGGACGCAGTGAATAGGAACTAAAACGCGGTGGGAACTCTGCCAAAACTAGTGGCAGTTCCATTCCGGTCTAGAACCACCAACACACTGGTTGGAGTTTTCAATGGATGATGAAGGTGATACGCAAAGATGCCAACACTTCAATTTATTTGTTGCGCACTTTGGCATAACTGATTGCACGATCAAGTAACAACGGACATTTATCAAGGCAAGACTACTCTACAAAATAACGAGCCTAGCGCCAAGCAGGAAGCCATGACACACACGAGGAAAACACTGTTTGTTCCTGACGGTTCCAATGAGAAGAATCGGCTTCTTAAGCGACGACGCTTACATGTGATTGGTCAAACGCTGAGGCGGGCGACACGCAAAAGCGATCTCAAAACAACTGCAGTAAAACCAGTTCGCCACCAACAAAAACCCTGACCGCTGTACTCACTGAGGAGCTTCGGCTCAACGGCGACTCTTATGATCGGGGAGGTGTCCATGCAGAGGGGGTTGAACGGCGGGCAGGTAATGTCGCTGCACAAGGTGGCGGAATTCAAAACGTGTTCTTCCACTCCGCCGATTCCTTAGCGAGAAAAGACCTCGCTTCAGCTTCCACGTGGTGCATGCAACATTTATATAGCATGCTACAAGCGACTGGGCAGTTGGCCAAAAAGCCACAAACAACTGATGCCATTGCGCCGTGTCTGGCACCAGCACTGCACGACGCAGTTGTTAAGAAACACTCAAACTAACAGGTTTGCGAACATTTGAATTACTGTAAGTTCGAAATTGGAATATAAGTTTCCAAATCAAGTCCAGTCCATTGCACTGGAGCAAGAAGCAGTCCCGCAGTACCCCGACGAAATCAACTTACCCACAAAATTCCCCGCAGGCACTTCGTCGACGCTCTCCAGCTCCCTTCCCATCCACACGTACACGTTGCTCACGACGGCTTTCGCGATATGTGGATTGGACTGGATTAGCTTCTCTCTTCCCGACGGCTACAATAAATTTTAACGTGACCGCATGGGTACTGCAAACCATGCACGGGACAGAATCGCAAATATTCTATTGAAGTATGTTTTGTTTTAGGCCCGCAGCCAGGGGAGGGGGGTAACCGGGCAATTGCCTTCCACCGAAATTTTCAATAACAACTGTTTAGTTGTTAGGTACAACAACAAGCTACAATCATTTTGCTCACCCCGCCCCGGAAAATATCAGTCGGTTGCGGCCCTGTTTTGTTTTACTGTATAAACGTGGAGTTAGATCAACAGAAGAAAAAAGAACCTGACGGTAAACAGGGATACCAGTTCCCAAAATAAGGGTAAATTCAAGCACTCGCTAGTTATTACCTCCGCGTCCAATAGCGTCACCGGGTCATACTTTGGCCCGACCACGTAAACAGCCTGCCCGGCACGCAAAGTACCGCTGAAGACGCGCGCAAAGGCGATGAAGCATTCCGTCTCCGCTGCGGGTTGCTCGGTTTCGCTCGGATCTTCAGCGCAAGATTCGTCTTTTTCCGCTGAGGATGCTTTTTCAGGCTCCACCGGCTCATCTTTGCAGGAGGCGGCCGCGTTTTGCGCCTTGTGTTTCCGCCGGACGTCCTCGCGTCTGCGCTGCAGCTCTTCAACGGTCAGCGGTCTGAAAAGCGACGCGTCATTTTTATGTTCTGTCGATGTGTCGGTAAATACTTCCTTGGGTGTTTCAAGAAGCACAGAAATTTGCAAGAAACACAAGAAAGAAACCAAAAAATTGTCGAAGTCCTGAAAGCCACAATTTTTCGTAGATACAAACTCGTGTATTTCATTCTAAAATGGAAAGCAAGTCGTTTCAGTGGTAGAGCTACGCTGTTCAAACGCAAACACGGAGTGAAACGTTCCAGCAGGTGTCTGCAACCTATTGGCAACTGTGTGCCCACTTAGGTTTCAAATCATTTTGTGTGCCAACAACATGCGTGTTTTTATACGAGTCAAGTTCAATATACCTTCTGTGTAAAACATAACGAAATTGATACGCAAAACTAAAAGCTTCTGCGTTAAATTGGAAATTGCTTGGCGTGCCAAATATGGCACGCGTGCCGTAGGTTGCCGACCCCTGAAACTAGACCCTTTTGTCGTTTTTTGTCTCGTGTCATTGGACAAACAAATGAAAAAATTAAACACGCTTGCTTGCCTTTGCTTGTTCTCCGGCAAGGATTTAACATCCACAGCCACCATTTTTGACACGAGGACGATTGAAGTCCCTGACGACGGGTCGCATTTTATGAAATCTGAAACAAACGCAGGCAAAAAAGTTTCAGATGCATAAAATCCTTTGGGGAAATTTCCGGAGATTCTGTTGTTTTCCCACAAATAGAAAAAATTCCAATCTCGATAGCGCATGCGCACAAAAAAGGAAACAAACAAAAACGACTGAAATCGTATAACGCTTGTTCCCACAATTTTCTATAGTCTGCACAATGCTTACTGTGGAGCAGAACGCTCTAACAACTCGTTTACCAAAAATATCTGTTCAAAAACTCTAGCGACGTCAAGAGTGTGTCAGTACCTTGCTTCAGAGCTTGTGTTTGTTCATGCAGCGACGCGAAGGACTTGTTCGCCCCGCACATTAGACCCTCCACTCTTTCTTCCAGAATCGACTGCGGACTGGGCACGTGATCACAGACAGCCGCTTCAGAGTAGAAACCACGCTTGTTAAGGAATGTGACGCCGACAGCATCTTTTTCGCGACATGAGCTTCTCCACCATTTGCTGGTGCGGCGTCCCGAAAAAGGCCACTAATTGTTGAAAATACAATTTTGTTCTTAGCGGCACTTGAACGCTGGTCGAAAGAAATCACTATCTTAGCGAAAAACTCCACCGGTTCAACAACAGATCTACGCAGTGCGTCCTGATAGCTCGGGTTACGTTCAATTGTTGTTCAGCGTGCGGGCTTACCGGAAGCATGAAAATCACCGCTTACGAAATGGATCAACAGGCTCTCACCAACGAATAAAATCAAAACTATTTGGATCTACAATAGTGGAAAAGATTGGCTGTTGATATGTTTTGTACTTTTGCAAGCTCCAACTGCATGTGATCTAATAAAAGCTTTGTCGAAGGATACAAAGGACGGCATTGGCAAGAGGCAACCACTGGCTGCACAAGGCGTGGAGATATGACTTCGGGTCGGATTTGAGCGTTCGAGAATCTCGAGCTGCTACCTTGACGTTAAGAGAACTGGCGATCTTTTCGCATCTGTCCGGGTCCCTTAAAACAGGATGGCCGTCTATGATAGAAGATGTAATTGCATACACAGAAATACGAACTACCCACGAACACCTGGACGTTTAGCCAAGCATAAAAACTAAAAAACTCTGGACATGGCGGTTGGTTGCTCAGCAGGAGTGCAACACTATGTATTACAGTAGATGAACGCAGTCGATAGCAAAATAAGAAAAAACAGCAGCCAAATAAATCAGACATGTAAAGGCTGCTTGGGGTTAATTTCCGTTGCGTAGTTTTCATCCAATACCACCGAGAACAAGCACGACATGTGAAATGTTTCAGAGCAAGTTTGGAGTATTCGTATGGTCAACAGCCTTCAACTCGTATATTTTAACCACTGCGCAGCAGATATAAGCCTAATGTAACTACATCAATTCTACCTAAAATACCCGCATCTGTCTTTCAACGGGCAAGGTCTGTATTCTATCCAACGCCACCTACGACCCTATTCACTCCCACCGCCGACCTGAGATTTGGAAGACGCAAGCGGCAAACGCAACGTATTCAACACTGAGCACCAGCGATCATCATAGTCGCGACGATGATTGAACTTCTGCAACTTTGTTGCGTTTCGACTTACTTGCGCACAAGTATAGTGTCGTAAAGCGACCACAGGTTCTCCAGAATGAACTGAACAAACAGAGGCTTCTTCGCTTTTGCCTGTAGGAGATGACAAAGGGAAACAAACATGATTACTCTCCATAGCAACGCCCAAACGATGCAACTTTTAAAAATATCTTAACAGAACCCACCTGAGCTCCTTTCAGTATCTTCTTCGCTTTTGTGTTAACGTAGTAGTCTCCCCAGAGCGTTTTTCTTAGCACCGACGACTTTATACCAAGTTTTTCAGCAAAAAGACGAGAGAAGTGTTCGATTCTTTGCGAAACAAGAGAAAAAGCTTTGCATTGAAACGTGGAATTTGTCTCGTGATCTCAGTGAAACTCGTGCTGCAGAACTTACTGAAAACCCCATCCATCGGTGGCGCTGGCAAACACAACGTTGCCCTTATTTGGAGCGAAATACAAATCTGAATCATCTGTTTCATCCAGGCCACTGCTCCAATCATAAACAACCTAAAATGCAAAAAGCTTTTGAGCCGAAGGCCTAATTGTATTCATTGGACATACTGATATGCGCCGTAAGCAATGCTTAAAAGTGAAAGAATTTGAAGGGAATCTTTTTATGGCAACAGACAGGCCCGTAACCAGTTGGTGGGCAACCGGGCAATGGCCTCCCCGCAATTTTCAATATCACATTTCGTTGTTAGGTACAACAACGAGTTGCAAATATTTTCCCCCCCGAAAATAGCGCAAGAACAAGTTACAATCACTTCGCCCCACCTGAAAACATCTGCTGGTTGCGGCCCTGGCAACAGAAAGCCACAGAGCAAGTGGACTTGCACATCAACTTACTTTTAGGAGAAAACCCATCGCGCCCCTTTACAATGTCACAACTCACAGGTCCTCTTTGGACTTGGGAAGTTCTTTATGAAAGCAATCCGATGACATATATCCTCTGCACACAATAAAATTCACCTACCTTGCCGTCTTCGGAATTGACTTTGCTGGTCTCAGCTTGCTGGGCTGATTTTTCGAGTATGTCAGCAGAAAACAGACTTCCCATGACTGCATTAACCTGAGCAGAAGAACGAGGCAAACGTGAGAAAGTGATCGTCTTGTTAACGATTTAAAGTTTTACATCCTGCTTTTCGCTGCTGAAGATCCATATGAAAAAACAAAAGTACAAACATGGCCTACTTAAAATAAGTAGACCATGATGCAACTAAATTCATACGTCACGATTCGATTAGTTGAGGGAGGTCCTTAATGAACAGATAATAGCAAACGTTGGTAGAAGCGATTGCAAGTTATGCACAACCAATATTTATGGTATCGTAAACCATAGTTTAAACCAATCTTACCTGCTCCAGAACTTGCTGCAGGTGGAGGTGAGCTTCGAGGGGGGATTGACGCAGTTCAGTGATCAACCGATCGATCTTATTTAAAACCAGAACCGGCGTCAGCTTCTCGAGCCAAGCCTGCTTCAACACTGCTTGGGTCTGCGAATATTAACAATAGGATATAACCGTTACACGGTCACTTTGAAAATACAGAACCCCTAAACGCAGCAAACAAAGAGGATTTCTAAAGCTACGAAACAAACGAGCACTTGTTACAAAGAAAACTGAACGTCTTCATGCACCTCTGTCGCTGAAGCTTATTTGACAAGTGCAAGAAAACACATTAGAAAAGTCTAACTTTACCTGGGGACAAACGCCTTCCACCACGTCGACAACGATTGCTGCGCCATCGCACAGTCTGACGGCAGTGGAAACTTCACTGCTAAAGTCAACATGGCCGGGCGAGTCGATGAGGTTGATTAGAAACTCTTCTTCGGCTCCTAACAACCACACACGGGAGGTTACACAGACGCTGGAAACTGCATGGGTCTTTGCAAAAGTTGTCAACACCCATAAATAATTTTGTAAACAAAAGTTACCAAGCAGTGCACCCCTGATACTATGCTGATTCGAAGTGGCTGAGCCCTTTCGACAGTTTTTCATTTTCAATCAAAAGGTCATTATTAGGTCAAGACGTCGGTCGCTGACTGGACAGTTAAGTGCGGCGAGAATTGCTTCTGTGCACGAAACTCAGACCCGATGGCGAATCACGAACAACGATTTCCAGCTCAACCATATTTTTAGTGACAAACGCTGAGGTGGATTTTTCATTCATGGCCATCGCTAGAGGCGGGCCGGGCCCCAACGTTTTAGGTTCAGCGCAGTCGAGTAAAATTTGAAGTTTAAAATAACTAGAGTAGTGGCCAGTAGGTGTTAAATTTCATGGAGCTTGGCGTAATTACGTATTGGAGCTTACGATCACTTTCTTTGAGTTAATAACCGAAATAGGTCTGGGCAAACATTCTATTTGAATAAGAGATGATAATGTCTACATAGTAGGCGAATTATATACTCTGGTAAGATCGTAGCGTGTGATTCTTGGCTGTGAAAGTATCCTTTTCGATAGACAGTGGTATGGGCAAACGCTGAGAAAATATGCTTCTTCCTTGTTTCTCCTGCAAGTTTTGTTTACTTCCCGTTTTTCGATTCGCCCCATTCTATAACAACCAAAACCTGGCGACGGGCCTTCTTCAGAACCAGGTAGTGCAGTGTAAGCAAGGCTGAATGAACATCAATGATATACACACTGTCGAAACACGCGGTAGCTTTCTGCCTATACGCGGGCGTCTAGTTTGGTCTATTGAAGAAGTTGTCTGAGAAAAGCCCTACACACGACTGATCCATTATCAAGAAGATTTACACCCCACAACCTTCCTGTGCGCACAAGGTTTTCGCTGCATATCAAGATCGAGTAAAACGCTTCTACAATCTACATTTCTCTCGCAAGCGTCATTTTCACGATTGTGCTTCGACCTGGATAGAAAGCTCCAGGTCATGGCTACGTGCATTTGGGCATAGCTCAGCTTATTTGCACAGCGTTCTCTTTTCAAATAGTTATAACCACAATTGATGAAAAACATACTCAGAGAGTCAAAAACAAATTGGAAGAGATTTGTTAAAAACAAAGGCATGAACGCTCGGCTGTGTCAATTTTATGCAACCACCTCGTCAAAACCCAGTTGATGCAAAATTTCTGTACCAAATGAATGGATTCAAATGAACCAAACTGTTTTCTGGAATCACTGCCTATCGAAGGGAATCCTTTTCCAACAAAGAATCAGACACTAAGATCTCACAGAGTATATGTTTCGCCTACTAGGTAGGCATCATCAGCTCTTATTCAAATAGAATCTTAGCTCATTCAACTAGAAAGTTTTCTGGAATAAGTTGAAATAATGGAAGCAACAATAATTCCTGAAACAATTAAAATTACAAGCTTCAAACTTTTAATCAAATGTTGAAATACAAGTATATTAACAGAATTGACCAGGTTTCACGATAAACAAATGCAGCAAGAAAGTTATTTACTAAAAGTCCACATGCCTCTTGTGTAGTGCAGTGATATTGCACTAGATTTCATGGTGATGCCTCGAAGCTGTTCATCTTCCCGACTGTCCATGTAACGAAGCTGTAAGTATAAAATTTTAAAGTCGTCTATTTATGAACAGAGCATATGGCATATTAGAAAAACAAAAGGGATTGATTTTGACTGTTTATGCAAAATATAAAATTTTCTTGAAAAATCTGTGGGGTACAACCACCTTGCAACAAATTTCAGCTGCTTTTTTTGTAAAGGAATAGAGAAATGACTAAACATCATCACGTGCACAACAGTTTTTGTCTAAATCCCGTCTAAAAAATAAAAACATTGCAGAGTAATGACGTATATTAAATAGATTGCACCAATTGGTTCAAAATTGTTTAAAATAATGACACTGAAATGTTCAACTTGGTTTCAATTCATTCTGTATTTCTTGTTCATACGACTTGGAAAACCTTCACCCTGTTTTACAGCAAAGACATGTATGAAGATAGGCTTGTCCTTACACCTACTGACAACATGCTTCATATTGACGAACAGCTTATAAACCGATGGTGGGAGTGGGGTGGCGTGATGACTATCACTTTGGGACAAGCAGGCCCCCTTGAAGCCAGAAGTCTGCAATCGCACTGAAGAGTTTCAACCAAGAGTTGGTTAGGAAAGGAATACGACATGTCATGTATGACATTGCCTTCGAGAGTATAATAATCTAATACGATATGCAGTGTTACATGAAAGATTTTTAGTGACAAAAACATCAAAAGAATGTTTGTCTAGGTATAAGGCATATGACTTCAAACTATTGAGTGGCATTGACTAAAACTTGCAGGTAATCTCTAATCATATACATTACTCCAAAATAATGTTAGTTAAAACAGGGAGAAAACTGTTCCATGATCAAATGTACAATGCAAATGCATACACAATACCTTGCCAGCCATTCTGTTTGAAATGATGCCATTGCTAGCAATAAGCGAATCAGCCAGAGTTGTTTTACCTGAAATGTGACAAACTTTAAGCAAAGCTAGGTGCTTTTAAAAACACTATAGTATAACAAATTAAACCACTTCATTGGTTATGGTTAAATCGTGAATTTATCTTTGCAATAAGAATGCACAAGTGTGGAGTATTTTACAGCACAATACGTGAAAGTTTCCATGTATGACTTTGCTAAACAGGTACCCATAGATTTAATTCCCTGTATTCGCAAAGTTTGCACTTTTCAAGATCTGTCCTGTTACAAATTTAAAGTTGTTAACGTTCAAGACTATATATTGATGTAAGCTTATATCACCAACAAAACGAAAAAATCATATATCAGCAGTTGGGAAAATATTTACTAGAGAAAAATCATCCAAAGAATGCACAAATATAGTTCTTGAAGATCCTGAAAAAAAATATTCAAATACATGAAGCTTTCACGGAACACAAAACTAGGACATTTTTGGCATGTTTGAAAAAGGTTTCAAATTGCACATAAAGCCATGCATGCCAGTTTGTAAGTAGAAAATAATGTCTTTCCAATGATAACACACCTGCTGTACTGCAAAGCTATAAAGGACTTGCAAGATTTTTAGTGGAATCTACAGGAATGTTTTGCAGCAACTAGGACAATCTGTTCAATATACAGACCAAGTCATGAATACAGATTAGCAACATCAAAAAGGACAGTTCTGGCTATCACTAGTGCTTAAAGCAGAGCTTTTGAAAAAGGCCAATAGTAGAGTTCATAAATCGTTTCACTTGGTACAATGGTTGACATTAGCTTCAATCCTTATAAAATTCTTAAAGTTGTACTTGGTCCATCAAGTGGAAATGCTCAAACCAGTGCATGGGAAAAATAAATCCAAGCTTATAAGTTTTACAGTAATTATGAAAACATAACAGGATGTTCAGTGCTTTTTACCCCAGTTTACCTGCAGGTGGGATGATAAGAAAGTATTGTCTGGTTCAACGTGATACTGGAAATAATATGCAAGTGACTAAGTTTAGAAAAGCCATTTGCAAGTTACATTGCACAACTGACAAATACCTTGGTGTGTTGTGAAAAGTTGTCAAATGCAAATATTAAAAAGATACAAAGATTAAGTGGGCATTTTTGCCTTGGTCTCAGCATTATTTTGTTGCCTTCCCATCTGTATGCCATTCAGTTAACATGTCACGCACCACTTTTTCATGTTGAAAAGCAATCACAATTTGTCACATGTGTCATGCGTAAAAGTTCTTGTGTCATGCACAACATTTTGCTGAAATTCAATACAGAGTCCAGACTAGTTAGCAGAAATCCTTGATTTAACAAAGAAAAGGGACACAGAGTGCAGCATTAAATTTTACAGTACTCCCAGCAACTGCATGGAACAAATTCTTGTCATTTAATTTCTTGTTTAAATAGCCTTAAATTCTTAAGGAGCTAATCTATATGATATATGTGACAAAGCCTAAAAGGCTTCTGGACACAACCACAACATTCATTGATGACTTTACATAAAGTATATCATAATTGAATAGCTTATCCTAGTTTGTTTGTTTGTCCAGTGCACTGTAGTTTGGCAAAAACAATATTAAGACTTAGTAGAATTGAGCATTTCTGCATGCACAAGGATTTTTATAACCTTTTTATGTATGCAAAGCTCTTTCACAAGAAACTCCAAAAGTGGCATGTAAATTAAATAAAACAAATTTTTGATGTG
>JGI24158J21664_10004566_pt1 | contig 17848 bp, 9 predicted proteins | sample Ectturendosymbi3_FD_21664 | JGI IMG/M metagenome (IMG submission 21664)
TGCTGTTCGTGTCACGAAATAATAAAGACATATGCAAATAATTCTTATTGTTGGTTCTTTGGTATTTTAATGGTTAGGGATAGAACAGGAGCTTAGGGGAGGCTAAGTAATCTGAGAATTATGAGTGTCTTCCATGACTTAACTGCTAAAAGCGAACCCATGTATTAGCGATAGTTAGGTCTAAAGCACAAGGTTTGCAAGATCTCATATGAGATCCAAAAACAATGTGTACATATATTTGTTGCATATAAATGATCTGTCCCCGTCTTCCAATTTTTTTCGAATATTTTTGCTGATGACACGGCGTTACTTATTTCTGGTACCGATCCTACCAATTTGGAGAAAAAACTAATATCGAATTAAGCAGAGTATTGAATTGGTTGCAAAATAATAAACTTACATTAATCTGTCTAAAACAAAAACTATTTTATTCAATTATCATAACCGACCTGTAATTCTAAACATAAATTGCAACAATGTTTCATTAGAGCAAGTTAACTTTACTAAATATTTAGGCACTTAATTGATTCCAATCTAAAATGGAAAGTACATACAGTATTGCTTCAGTTGAAAAGAAAGTAACTCAAGGATGCCACGCCCTCTTCAAGCTTCGGCCGATTTCTGATGTCAAAATATTATGAAAAGTCTACTTCTCTTTAGTTTTTCCTCATCTCCACTATGCAATTCTGACTTGGGGTAAAATCCCTGCCAAGGGCGTAACGAGGGGAGCCACGGGGCGCAATTCCCCGGGCGCCGAGTCACTTTGGGGGCCAAATCAGTGCGGGGGTGCCGAATGACTGCGGGGGGAGCCGAGAGGTACCAACAATACCAGAAGTACTTCCTTCAATACTTTTAATTTACTTCCGAAAGACCGCAAACTCGAACATGGGGGCGCCAAACTTATTTCTTGCCCCAGGTGCCATCTAACCTCGTTATGCCCCTGGTCCCTGCAGCGTATTTAACTCATCTGAAGATATTTCATAACCGTTCGATACGCTGTATTGGTAAAATATCTAGAGGTGCTCACATCCCAATGCTAGATTTATATCACTCATGCAAAATAATTCAAATTAATCAAATATATGAATGCGAACTAGGAAAATTTATGTACAAAGTAGTTAACAATTGTTTTCCAAGTTTCACCTCGTGCTGTTATTCTCGCTACAACTTCATCAAAAATCTCTAACACGGGGATCTATACAATACACAGTTGTTTACGGTTGGTTTACTTTTGTTTGTGCCTTTTTTTGTTTACGTGTTGCGTTATTTGATTGGTTGCTTGTGGGGTTTAATTCCATGACCTTGCGGTCTCTCGCTCCATAACAATGGACTTATGGGCACCAGGTCACTATACCTCTGTGAAGACTCATGTATTCATCAAATTGTCAGTCTGAAAATGGAATCAATGTCAAGGATTACATTTGACTTCATCCATCATGCAAAGGATCACTTGCATTTTCTTGAAGTGCCAACCACCAAACAAATCCTATTTGGCCTGGTTATATTTGTAAGGCAACGTACATGCAGCTAATTTAGCCGAACGGTTGTGTAGTTCCTTTGCGGTTTTCGTCCATTTAGCTACCTTGACCGCAGATATGGTCATTTGTTTGCAAGACTTGCTTTGCATTTGCCGATTAAGTCTTTGAGATCTTTGCGAGTCATTTATTGCAGTAAAAACAACGTCGATGCAGAAATTGCGCAATACATTTTTTTCAAAACGCGAAGTGAAATATTTACAGTGGTTAATAAATGGACATTGCTGAGTAGAAATAGCCGAAGCCGAACGGTGCATTGCAAACGTCAACAACCTCTTTGAAAAACGCGAGGTCACTGTATAATAAACAGGATACGATGAAGTATACAAAAGAGCTGCTAAAAATGTTTTCCGTAAGGAGTGATAAAATACTCGCTGTTTCTGTGTTTGCATACAAAAGAAATCGACGCACGTCCAACATTTTTGCAGTCTTCAATATAACACGAAATGCCAAATATTTTCTTCAGAATAACTTTTTGCCGATTAATTGTTAAATGAGCCTGTTCAGGGCCCGCCGAGGTTTCTCGTAGCTATGGGCCCAGTCCGACGTTACGGCGAACGGGAACGACACCGATCCTTTCAATCCATTTGGGACGGATGGGCACGGACAGGATGCGGTGCCAGTGGACACGTTTCCTGCATAGGGGGCACTCGGCACCGGGTGTCCTGGCGATCAACTGCGAACAAGGGCGGCAAAAGCGGTGACCACAGGGTGTCAGGAATGAGTAGACAGGGAAGTAGCGACAGTTCGGGCAAGACATGTCCAAGCTCCTGCAGGGTGCTCTTGCTACTGATGCGTGTGAGATCGCGCCGGCAGTATCTCAGCTAAGGCGTTTCAGCTTCTAGCAGTAAAACGATGCAGACTGATAAAATTCTGCTGAACCAAGAGAGCGACTAACGAGAAATAAAAATCTGATCTGCAAAAAAATAAAATCTGTCAAATAAGTGACGAACAGAAATAATGTTAAACGAGTGGCAAACAACAAAACAAAGGAGTGGTGAAAAATGCGAAGTCATAACACCTTTACCGATCTGTATGTTTTAAAAAGGCTGGCCGAAGTGTTATGCCCTACATCAGGGGTCTCCAAACGTTTCTGTCCGAGGGCAAAACGTAAGCTATTTCACAACAGTCCGAGGGCCGGACATCCTGCGTGATATGATTGTAACACATTCTTCCGTATCAACAAGTGTTTCGTAAAAATTTTGATTTTTCATTGACGAAATGTCTTAAAGTTTTGGATGAAATGGCTTCGCGGGCCGGGTTTGGCCCGAGGGCAGTAGTTTGGAGACCCCTGCCGTGCATCATCCTGTGATGTCAAATTTCCTAGCTGCAATAACCAGCGTTATATGGTTTAAACAAGGGCAGACACATTCAACTTAAGCCTACATTTAACACCAATGATCATTAGAAACAATGGTAGGTGCTTCTAACAAAGGGGCAATGTAATGAAAAACAATAACATTCAGGGACCTCTACTGAGATAACCTTCAACCTTTTTTTCATAACTTGCCTGCCCATCATAATAACTTACCAATGTGTGAAGAACCCTAGAAAAATCTGGAGTGGACTTTCCCGACACTCCAAACATTAGCACCTTTCATGCAAACTTATTGTTATGATGAAAGAAGGCAATTCCAGTAAACCTAAATATACCTTCCAGTCAGATGTTCTTCAGGTCTTTCCAGAACAAGTCTTTCTTGGCCAGTGTCAACTTCCAAAGACTAGGCAGGAACCTCGGCAGCACCGTTGATTGCAAAGAATTTTACGTTTCTAATCAACTGACCGCATTGCTTCCAGCATCTCTATCGGTTGGTCGGTGCAGTGGCGCAATAAATAAAAAGTGAGAATTGCGCGCAGGAATCGAAATTCCGATCCATTTTTTCACCAACGTCGGAATTTATTCCTTTCAATTTAGAGCAGATAAATTTTTGTAAGGAGCAGATCGATGACATTCTAAGAAAACAACGAATTGAATATTGCGTAATGCGAAAAAAGGACAAAACCGCGAACCTCGATGCCAAACATTGTTAATAACTCAAAACATGAACAAACAAAAAGGCAGAAGAAGTGAAATGTGAACTACTGCAGCATTCGTTGAAAATTGGCTTGTGCAAATTTTCTACAAACAACAGGATTAAATAGCTTAAGCAGTGTATTAAACGTTTTCACTAAACTTTGAATTGTGTTGTGTACAATGTTGTGAAAATAATGATGATCTTTTCAAAGCCAAGCTTTGAAAGAGCAGCAACGTTGCCACGATACACGACCGAGCGATTGCGAAAGCTCGAGAGAAGCAAACAAACACATTTTGTTAACAAGTCGCCAATATCGTGTTTCTCTTTCTTGTCTGAGTGGAGACGTACCATTTTGCAATCACATATGACCTGTTATATCCGGGAAATCCAAGCAAAACGGAGTTTTTCAATCTATTTTGATAGAGGAACAGAGTGCCGTTACTGATTTGCTGTGTCACAAAATCATGAACTATGGATTTATGTTTTTGCAACTTTTTGTTCGTAAAAAAATAACACCCGTTTGTACTATTGTGGCATTTCAATTTTTCAAAAAAACGTTAACCCACTTCTGTGTTTGGCGCTACGTAACTGCTAACGACCCACGCGATTGCTTTGAACCGTACATTTGGGCAAAAACTACGGACCACAAGCAAATCCACAAGTGCAAAGAATTGAGGATTTTTGCTCCTTTGGTTGGCTACAACAGAACTTTACCAACTGCAAGACAAAGACGCAACTGCAAGGCAAATAGCACCACTGAAATAGTTCTGTAACTTTTGAAGATCTAATGACCAATGAGCAATTAAAATAATACGGTATCGTTTTCTTTCCGGTGAACAAGCAGACATGTATCCTCGATATACGTTTTTATTGAAACCTAAATACGCTGAACAATCGCTTCAGCCACACACTCTTTAAGTAAAAAACAAAACATTTCGCGCAGTGGCGTAGCCAGCCCAACATTTTAGGGATTCAAGAAATCTGGGGAGCCAACATTTTTATTTTTTGCGAGCAACGGTATTTTGTTTGGGATACCGCCTCTCAAAGCACAAAATTGCTTGATATGCTGAAATATGGGGGTTATATCCTCTACTCCACCCTGGCTACGCCTATGATCTCACAATTTGTGTTTTCAGGTTTGCTAAAAATAAACAGTTAGGAAAGAAACGTAAGCTAGCTTTGCTATTTCTAAAGCGTTGAAACACTTTGCAACTTTCCAGTTGCCCAAAGTTGCAGTGTCAGCTTTTTGTTTCACCTATATGCTTTGAACAATTTTAAAGTTTCCTTTTTTTATAAAACACTGCATTGGCCTTTCGGGTTTGTTTATTTTCATTGTTTCAGTGAAATACGCATTTGTGTGAAAGCTTTTCTTTTGCGTCATGATCATAGATGAAATAAGTGCTTTTATTATTTGTTGTCAAATTTTTGACACCAAATCCTCATTTACTACTAGTTGTTGCAACAGTGCTGTAGTGCAGTATCGTGCTCGTATACAGAATACCGCTAATCGTCAGGTTTATTTGCGCTATCGATAATGATAAACAACTTTTGCATAAATGCTTCTCAATTCTAGAAGACTACTTGCAAGTTTCAGGTCAGTAATTTTGTATGAATGTCACTCATTCAGCGCCCGGTGTTTTGCGAGCATAGTTCGGTTTATTTCAACTACTGTAAGTTTGGCCGCAATTAGAATGACATGAAGAAGGAATCCTCACAAACTATTGACACCCCAAGGGCCTCACTGGAGTCACTTCTTATTTTTGTGCCAGCTTAACACTGGAGTCACTTCTTACACAACTATGACTTGTGGTGACTGGAGTCACTTCTTACTTTATGTCCAGCGGTGGAACAAAGATGAAGTCGTTTTTGAAAAGAATACTTTGAAATTCTTTTCACTCAGATGACCAAGTCAAGTCTTTGAATTAAAAATTGAATGAAAGCTTGTATTTTGATTTTTTTTCAAATTTTTGTGTGGATTTCAGTTCACCATTGCACGTACATAAACAGTTTCCCGGAACAAATGTTTTGCACTTTCTGATACTGAAAAATGTTGGGGAAATGTGAATGAAAATCATATAGTGGTTTTTACTATTTTTTTTTTTTTTGTAATTTTAGTTTGCTTCTGTGTGTAGGAATTCGCAGATTTACGTCACAGTGCGGCCAAAATATTTATCTACTGGATTGTGAACCATTTTTGGTTTTAATTACAATGAAACATTGTAAAGATTCTCAATATAAAATACATTTTTTAATTTCTTATTTTTTTGGTAAAACTGTGTTTTTACCATTTTTGTTAATAAAAACTTGTACATTGTATTGCCCAAGAATAATAGTTGGAACTTTACGAAGGAACTATCATGCTGCAAACTACAATTTTTAATCTCCGCACTCTGAAATTCGTATGCTCTCACATTTTCGTTCCTTTACCTCTTCACGCAAAGTTAACACTAACGAAAGTTTTGGTTCATTTACGTTTAAACCTGACACAGCCCTACCAGACGTCAGGTAGTTGGGCTTTTTTATCATTTTAATTTCGCTGAAATTTTATTTGCCTCCATGTGTATAGGTAGAACTTACATGATGCCATTTTTGGCAAGTGGCCACCGCCTGGGCTAAACAAGCAGAATTGGTGTTGAACAATTTTATTTGGTTAACATTCTTACCTGACCCAGCCACACAAAATCAAGTGATTGATTTCTTTTATCATCACGATCTTTCTAAAATTTTATTCCCCTCCATGTGCTAAGCAGCAAATCACAAGATATCGATTTTTGCATGTGATCGTTGTCCGAATGTAACACCGAACTTTGGATGCTACAACTTCGCATAAGAAAAAGAACTGTTTTCTGACCGCTTGGGTTTGATTTTCCTCAGATGTTAAACACATTCTGTGTGGTTCTTAGTATTTTTTTGCATATTTTCATGCAAAGTTTTTCAGATATTGCGAAAAAGTACGTATGGGCATTGAATGTACTGACAGGGAAACTTAATTTCATAATGGATCAAATAAAGTTATGATAGGATGTTTTATATGAATAAGATTTCAGTACTGTGGATGCGTAGTCGTACGTGAAATCGATGTCGTATAAAAATAATTAGCTTGACTGATTCGCTTGCTTGTCACCTTTGTGTGGACCCGTAACTTGAATAGATCTACAGATATGTGCAAGTTTAAATCATCGGAAAAAGATAAAAGCAGACCCGTCGGCAAATTCCTCGAAAGCTTTTTCAGTAAATCGAGAGGTTTCAATTATTGATGTTAAGTTTATTTTTTAGAGCTGATGCCGGCTGCTTAATGCGCATTGCACACCTTTGAAACTAAAGCATTCAACGCTTAGGCTGCACTTTCAAAAGCTGGAATGTTAAGGAAACGGTGGTTGGTCAATTCGCTCTCGAATATCTGAATAACCATGCTTTGCACGCAGGCTATATAAACTACGTTCTACAAAACTACTATCGCGAATACACTGAACCATGCAGAAGCAAGGACCTCTGTTTAAAATACAAGTAGTCGATATATTGTTCATAGGTTTCACACGGAACAGATCAACATAAATTTTTTTTTGAAAATCTGAAACAATGCATAAAAATTTCGTGGGAGGCTTTGATTGCCCGGTTTGTCCCCCACCCTGGTTGCGTGCTAGGGTTGCCAGATGCATTTTGCAAAAAAACGGCTATTTTGTCAAAAGTGCCGGATCTAAGATCTGTCGTAATTCTTGAGCGGCACAGGGAAAACAAAGAACAGCAGGGGAAGGTGGGGCACAGTAGGACTAGGGCAGTGGTTCTTAACCTTTTTTACATATCTTACCCTTTTTGTCGAACAAGGTTACCAGATTTACCCCCAGTACATTCAATGGTGGTAAATCTGCTCATCTGTTGAAAATATGGAATTAACAAATATCTACAGCTTAGAAGGATTCATCAAAATTTGCATTGGCTGCAATTTATGGTTCAGTAAATTTACCCCCTTGAAAGATGACATTTACCCCCAGGGGTAAATTTACCCCAGGTTAAGAACCACTGGACTAGGGGCACAGTCGTCTGTTTTGATTTATTCAAAAAGTTGAAAACGTTAACCTCGAAAGTTTCTAAAGTGATTTAGTCTCATACCAGCCGTAGTACTAAAGTGAACTTTTCCTTGATAGGCAGCCGTTGTTACGAGTTACAGAGTAAGTTGCGTTTTTGCAACCCAAAAGTAATTTATAAAACCGCATTTAGATCTGGGTTTTGTCCACGTTAATCAACATCTTCTGTTCTGAGTTTTTGTGACATTGTAGTCATGGGGTGCAACATTATTTGATAATGCCCGATTTTAAATTCTTTTTAAGTTGAGTTGGTACTTGTTCATTTTATTTTTTAGATATGCATGGGGCACATCTCACAGAAAAAAATGGGGCACACTCAACACATTGCCACTAGGTAAGTCTAAACAAGGTAACGCTTGAGGGGTTATATTGGAATGCAGCACAGAATAATTCTAAAATATGAGCATTTTTAGGTTCATTATGTGCTTAGAGACACATTATATTTGAATGGTAAAGCACGGATTTCAGCATACTGCTTTGGCTTCATTTAATGTTTGGTAATCATACACATTTGTTTTGCTATGCAGTGATGGTGGGTAATTAAAATGTGAAAGAAGTGGAGAGACAGTCAGCTAGTGCCTATTTTGCATGGGATATCACGTGAACTTTATGCAGTGCATGCAACACAACTTTTTATTGACCGGTCAGGTGTACCCCATGCTCATGTGGCAAGTGCCCCAGGCATAGCGCACACTCGACAGAAAAAGTACCTTTTACAAATTGATTGTAAATGTTTTTCTGAATGGCGTTGTTTTCATGTTTTGGCATGATATCGTGTATTTAGAGTTGCTTTATTGTGTGACACGTTTTGAGCTTGTTTGGACTTGAAATAAAGTAGCAGTGGTTGAAAATGCAAAACAGTGTCGACTGTACCCCACCTTCCCCTTTTTCAAGTAATTTGCCCGTATTTTGGTTGGATCATTGCATTTCGGTGTGTGTGTGTGTCACGTGAAAATCGCACCAAACATTGCGTCAACAGCAGCAAATAAACGTTGCTGAAGAAACTGTCCTGACAAGTGCCACTACTAGAGTTATTATAATTTGAGAAATTCGGCGTTAGTTTTTTAAAGTTGCGGCAAATTATTTATTTTCAAAATAGCGGCTGTGGGCACTGATTTTCAAAATACCGGAATTTTACCGGCCTCCCCTAAAACAGCAGTAAAATACCGGCCAGGCCGGTGAAACACCGGTCATCTGGCAACCCTATTGCGGGCCTAATTCAATTTACACGCGCATTAAACTCTGTGACTAACAGTTTTGATCTTTTATTGCTTGACCATTCTTTTGAGTACTTTACACACAGCACGAAACTTGCATTGATAAAGGCGAATGCAAGCGTACAACAATCGACTCAAAAGCTAAATGCACTCTCTACGGGCGTTTGTGCAGTCTGTGTTTCATTTGTATGTGCATGTACTGTAAAATAATTTTTCCTATATCATAACTATTCAATGACTATTTTGTTCAGATCACGTTTTTTCTGTAGCAACTTCTTCCAAAAAAACATTACAAGGTTAGGTTTTTCAAAATTGATCCTACGACTGCAAAACAAGACCAAAACTTTTTTTAGAGTGCAGCAAAAGGAGCGGTAGTGAATAGCGATAGCGACAGCTCGCTACTATTTTGATTCAGGAACGGGTTGCTATTCTACCCTCATGTCTAAAATCTTCGAGCCTTTAACCTTTTTTACATAGGTCTAGCAATGGACAGAAGGTTGCCCACCTCTGGCAACAACTATTACGACTGTAATGCCCATCTGCAGCGTGGATGGGGTAAGGACTATTCAATGCAGCACGCAGTTAAGAGCAGCGAGGTTTCGGCACCAGTTGCACATGAAGTAGCATAGCAGCGCCGCAAGTAGGTGTGCATCGGCGACGGCGTTCAGGGCAAGACTGTGGAGCCGGAACTCATATTTCGCGCCCCGGCTCCAGCTCTAGGCATCAAAATTTTTTGACTCCGGCTCCAGAACGATTTGGTCTATTTAAAAACTAAAAACCATTGGGTTATTTGCAAACTCGCTTGCCCCACAAACTATTTCTGTTGAAGGGAACTCAAATTTCAGGCTCCGGCTCCACTCCACCATCTAAGTTTTCTTGGCTCCGGTTCCGGCTCCACAGCGCTGGTTTAGAGAGTGTACCTGATAGCAAGATGTAACAGCAGGCATAAAACTATTTTGCGGAATATTCTCAACAAAGTCGTTCACTATAATATTCACAGTGAAATTTCCTCGGATTTTTTCTCAAAAGCTGACTTTTCAACTCTGCGTTGATTTATGACTGTCTTGTCATAAGCGAAACATGCACTAACTCTAAACCAAAAAATATTCAGACAAACAGACAATGGGCAATACAATTCTCGCACAGATCCTGCACAGTCCATAGTACGTTAGAATTTTGTATTATTATCACCTCAATGTAACTACCAGATCTTTAGATCGCCATGTCGACTGTCATATTCATCAACGAAATCATCTAAATCTATTTTTCAGTTCGTACTTTCAATTGGAAGAAGATCAATGTTACGCAGTTTTTCACTGGTCATGGAATTTCTGGGAAATCTTTTCACTAATTTCATTTCTGAAAAACTTCTCTCGTATGACGCACTGGTAACGGGAATAGTTACAGCTACCAGTAACAATCAAACGCAGCTTTTTAAGTAGCTTTAAATGAAAAAAATTGTTCGAGCGGTATAAGCAGCCTCGACTCCTTCCCAAGCAAGTTCTTTGCCAAAGTTGTTTCATGTTTTAAACATTTCACTAAATGACTATGACTTGCACATTCTTCCAAGTGTTTTTCTGATAGAAATATTTGACCTCTGGGGCAAAGAGCTGAAATACGCGAAAGAATTACTTTATAATCATTTCAGAAAAACCGTACAAAATTCTGTGAGGTTGCAGGACATGTGTGGGTAGAGTTAAACCTGAAGTCACAAACCACTTACATAAGTTGTTTCGAAGTCGTATACACAAGGCAGAACGCAATATTGCAGCCAGGATAAATTCGGATAACCAATTCTTAAAATGCTTTCACAAACCTTTTGCACCGGGTCAAGCAACAATCTGCTGACAATAGTATAATTCAGTTACATCTCACTGTGAAATGCATTTAAAGATCAAACCTCCCATTTATGCGACTGTTTCCTAGTTTCGAAATGAATGTTTCACCACTACGACCGCGGTATGACTAAATTTCACGCAGGATCCGAGCAACCATTGGTGTGTCATCATAAACAACTGTAGTTAACGAGCCGTCAAAAACAACAACGCAGATTATCACGCTTTTGGGAAATTTTGAATGCAAGCGAGAGGGTTTCTAAATTATTGTTTGAAATATCGATGACCGAAAGTTATCCACTGTATATGTCTATGTCAACCAAACGAACGGGAAATTGGGAAAAATCTGGGAGGGTGAACAGGGGACCAAGCAAAAACCTGGGGGGCATGGCCCACCCAGCCCCCCCTTAGAATCGCCACTGCTTGCTCACCCTATATGATGAGGTATTTAGTTAGCTATTCAGAGATAACAATGTAAGTCACAAATATGATAAAGACAGTGTCGTATAAAGTTGGGAAAAGCTACTAATGTGCTTTAAACGAACTCGCATATGCTTGCTAGATCGTCGGCGTATGCATACCTTCTGGAGACGGTGGTTGGCAAGTATGCGGTGTAGATGTGGAAAAGAAGGAGTGCCAAGACGGATTACTGTGGAACGCCATTCTCGAGTATCGTCTCATACACCAGACAAAGAATTTTTACGAGATAGCTATGGCCACCATTACTTATGTTTTAAACTGCATGTGCACGGCAGTTCAAATGTCTATTGTCTATTGAATGTCTATTGTCTATTTCAATGTCTATTGACTGTCTATTGTCTATTGCACTGTCTATTGTCTGTCTATTGTCTATATATATACGTATATATGTCTATTGTCTATATATACAAGACTATGGCACTGTCTATTGTCTATTGCAATGTCTATTGAAGGCCGTAAGTTGTGCACCTTTGATTTAAGGTTACGGCAGACACTGCACACAAAGTATATTTGCGTAACTCCAGAATTGTCAGAGAGGAATTTTGCCATGGTCTTGAGATGATGCTCGCATCATCATTAGGTGGGTTAAAGCAAACGGGTTAGTTGGCTAGATGACATCCATGGATTTTCACCAATCCTATGTGGCACAGTGACAACCTTTGTTTAATATGATAAGTTCTCTTGCAATTGTGTTTTCATTTATTTAATTTCCACAGACAGTTCGTTAATTCGTTGCATTTGCATCATATTTTTACCTTGTTTCTGTTCATTAGCCGAGTAGTTGAGATCCCTATGCTGGATAAAACTTAGGGGGACCTAAACAGTTATTGCCCTACATCCCTATTGTGTGTACCCTGCAGTTAAGATTCATAAGAGACTCATCAACAAACATGTCAAACCAATCATTGATTCTCCCGCAGGAGCAGACAGGTTTTCGACACAGGAGGTAAAACCGTAGATCAGGTTACGTTGCCGACGCAAGAAATTGAGGAGAGCTTTTCGACTAAGAAGAAGGCTGGAGCTTATTTGTCAATCTCGCAGCAACCTAAGACACAGTATGGCAATGCGTCCTCAAGTGAAAGCTGCTGCTGTTGCTACCTGACAGGCACATGGTCCGCATGATCACCATGCTGGTTGGTAATCACAGCTTTACCCTTACCACCGGTATCAACAAAAAAGCAAGTTGCGACACCACAAGAATGGTGTCCCACAGGGATTCATCTTGGTACCCCTTCTCTTCAACATCTGCACCTCTGACTTGCCAACCAGCGTCTCTAGAAAATATGCCTGCGCTGACGGTCTAGCAATCATGCATGCCTATGGACAAGCAGTGGAAGAAGTGCTTAACAAAGACATGGCGATTACAGGTAAATACATCCAGACCTGGAATTAAATCTCAGGTTTTCAAAAACAGTGTCGGCAGTCGTCCACCTCAACAAGAAAACCTAAGCGTGAGCTGAAAGTCAATTCCAAGGAACAAACATTGCACTTTTGCTCCGAGCCCAAATACCTCGCACTCAGTGGCGGAACCATGGGTGCGTTTGGGGCAATTGATCACTCAAACGTTTGTGACGCCCTTTGAATGGCTTCCTTTGATATAAATTCGCCTCTTTTTGGATTCTAGCGAAGTTTAAACAGATTTTTAAAAATATAAAAAACTCTAAACCAGTATTTTTGCCCCTTTGGTGTCGCGCCCCTTTGGTGTTGGTCACTGATACTCGCACATCACCTAACCTCAAAATGAAACACAAAAAACAAAAGAAACATTTATTTGCCATTATCGTTTTTAAGGGGAAGAATGAAACCGTTTTTTGGAAACTCGTAGCTTAATTCGAGGAAGACAGGACACATCGCAAATCGGCTTCACATTCCAGTTTGTTTCGAGATTTTGTCATGTATGCTTTGTTTCGATTCACCTTGTCACCAAAAATACTTTTGTATATCGATCAAAATGAGTAACCAATGTTACATTTACCAAGAGTCGTTTCGTCTAACCTTTCCTGGTCGAATCGATCAATTGCCTGAATCGATGCTATTTCGCACTGAATGGGACAAAAATATCAGGCGTTCGAGACGAGATCGCGATTGCTTAGGTTAAGGTCGGAAGCTGTCGGCCACTTGAATCTATAAATCTTGTCAAGCTAACAGCTGCGCAAAATAGGCAGTTTCCAGGTGACTATAGCGTTCCGAGAATTTATTGATGAACAACGTAAAGTAATATCGAGGGACATGCTATGAATAGAATTTTTGCTTTCTTGAAATACTTGTTTTTGAACTCGTCATGTAGTGTACATGAGGGAAAGGGATGGCTACTGAAATGTGCAGAATGCTGTATACATCTAGCCGCGTTGAAAAAATTATAAAGTTTGGTTTATTCAGTTGGGGATAGATGGAAGAAATGTCAGTGGCGTCATCTTTTAACTTTTTCGTTCATTTGCCCATGAGCGACATTTGCCCTTGAACCTTGTGTGATTACCCCAAAAAAAAGTATGTCACAATTCTGAAGGTGTAAGGATGAACGACAAAGCGCATGAAATTTGCAAAGTTTAAAATTTTTAGTCAACGTTAAAGATATTATCTACGTTAGCTTGGCCATAAAATATGTTTACTGTGACCAATGTGATCCAAAAATATTTTTTCTGTGACCAATGTGTCCCGGAAGTATGTTTGCAGTGCCGCCGAAATATGTTTGCTGTGAACACTGGTGAACACTGTGTCCCCAAAATATGTTTGTTGTGAACACTGTGTCCCAGAATTATTTTTGCTGTGACCGATGTGCCCCCGAAGTATTTTTTCTGGGTTGCCAATGTGTCCCCGAAATATTTTTACTGTCAACAATATGTCCCCAAAATATGTTTGCTGTGAACAATGTGCCCACGAAATATGTTTGCTGAGATCAACATACCACGTTACATGAACATACCACGTTACATAAACCCTACAATACTACTGTACACATCCCTTTGCTGGGAAGGATTGCAGTTTATCCAAGTGTAAGATTCAAACTGTTGATGATTTTCTTGACGTACCGCTATTGCGAAAAAACTTGTTGCTCCAGCATTGATGTAAATATGTTGCAATTCTTCAAAAGCAATGCAATGCCTATGTGCCCCGTGCTGAACTAAGATAATTTCTTTAAGATTGTTACATCCAAGACACAGTGTTTAGCATGTGGGTTCCCTGGCCATGGTAATGCCCTGCGACATAATTCTGTCTCAGTGGGGCTTTCAAACACTGTCACCAAACGAGAAAAGTATTTGAAGTGTTATGATATCTCCTTTCATCTGCCATAAAGTTCAGAGAAAAACTGCTGAAGAAAGACTAAACGAGCATTTGATGAGTCAAATTATACTGTACTTCAACGCAACGTGCTGAAGTGTTCTTTGTTTTTATGTCGCTATTTTTTGCGACGTCTTGCATTGGCTTAGTAAGTTCTGTATTCTGAATTTTTACATGTCGCTTGGTACGTGACCTATGCCATAAAGGATAAATGACCCAAACATTTCGAGCAAATCTCAAACGGGCAAACGGGTTGTCATATGAAAAACAAGCGTCATATGAAAAACAAGCGTCATATGAAAAACAAGCGTCACATGAAAAAAAGCGTCATATGAAAAACAAGCGTCGTGTGAAAAACAAGCGTCATATGAAAAATAGCAAACAAGCGTCCTATAAAAATCTGAGGATGAACTCTGGCCTTTCTGCAGCGTATATCTTAACTTTGTCTGATCTTTTAACCTTTTATGCAATTTTCAAAGCTGTTGGTTCAGGGTATTGACAACGCGGTTACGTTGGAAATAGATTGGAATAAAACGTGGGTTTTGCTGCATACTGGTTAGCTTCACATTCAACTAATACGATCACATTTTCAAAGGTACTTGATTCAAAGCTCAACCACTTATTGTAACGACGTATTTGAGGAAAAGTCACTATTTTGTGATAATAAAAAGAAAATTCAGTCACAAATCCTTTTTAGGGTTATGACCAATTTTAAGCGAGACGTGTGAGCACTAGAAGTTTTATCTTAGCATAGTTTATCAATCATTTCAATGCAAAAACAACTTATGCAACGACAGATCAATTTAATCTGGAAGACCTATTATTTATTTTGTCTGTGGAGGGGTGATCGGTGAAAGGAACTACGTACAACTTGCGTGCGAAAGCTTATTCGTGACGGCATTGAATAGAAGTTATGCAAGTCAATATTTTGTGGAAAGTGCAATCAGGACGTTTATGCAAGAAACGCACATTTGTTGCACTTAAAATGCATGAACGTCTTGCAGCTTCGAAACAAAGTTCAGCAAAGGTAAAAACTCAATGTTCTACCTGGTCTTCTTTATCCACCAACAGGCAGAGGGACAGTGAGTAAATTCTGTGACTTGTTCCAGAATATTCTGACATTGCAGACAAAACTATTTTGAAGCAGGGCTGGCAGGGATTCAACAGAGACGAAAACTACAAAACATTTTCTTGTGTGAACATTAAATGCGTCAAAACTAGAAGATAATTTGATGTATTGTGGTAGGGAGTTCCAGAGTAAGGGAGCTTTGTAAAAAATGAATTATGTACGAGTGGAGGACAGGAGAAGTAAGGCCGATTTTTAATTTATTAAAGCACAATAGCGTATGGCGATCTCACCTATCAGATGGCAAAATCAAGTTGCGAAAAGAAAGGACAGTGGCGTTACTTGATGTGCGAAAACAATCCAGTATTAACTTGGCAGCCTTTTGAATATGTGCTCAAGCAGCAAGCTGTCCGAAGACAGTTGACGATAATCACATTTCCATGGTCTAAGATTGGAAAACGCAAGAAAAATAAATTGTGTAGAGGACCTTGCGTGGAACAAAGTGTGAAAACTGGTTTATGCAGTTAAGTCTACGTGCGGTCTTTTGGTTAATCGACAAAATATGATGATGTCATGACAAGGTTCTTTGAAATATAAGACCTATATATTTGTAAGAATCGGTTTCACTGGGGTCAATACTGATGTTAAAGGTAAGAACAGGGGTGAGAGCTATGAGGTTTGGAAATGGTTAAAAGTTTTGTCTTTGCTGAATTAAACTTTACGTTTCATAGATTTCACTAACTGGACAATGCGAGCAAATCGCAAGTTAAAACCTTATGGAGATGAAGTGGAAAGCAAGAAGAGAATAATAAAGCTGTGTGGTCAGCGAACAATGAAATTGAGATTTCAGGGGATTCGGCAATGTCGTTGACATATATGACAAACAATAAGGGACTAAGGACAGAGCCCTGTGGTATCCCGCAATTTGTACAACAGGCGTTTGAATAACTGTCGTTGATTCTCACTGTTTGGCTCCTACCGCTCAGGTAGGAAGACAAGAGATTAAGTAAAGATCCATCTATTGCTAACTGTTGCAATTTATAGATTAATTCAGAGTGAATTACTCCATCGAAGTCTTTGGAAGCATCCACAAAGGCGATATATGAAGACAAGCCCCTATCATAGGCAGTTTAAAGTTTATGTGTGGTTTCTAAAAGTGATGTGACTGTGGAATGTTTTTTACGGAAACTTGAATTACGTTGGGCCAACAACTTGTTATACTCGAGGAATGAATAAATATGACGGTGATTAATTCGCTCGAAGATTTTAGACATGAGGGTAGAATAGCAATGGGCCTGTAATTTGCGACCTCAGAATAGGAACTTTTTTGTGGATGGGATCAACAATGGCTAATTTCCAAGCGGCAAGGTATTTGTGAAGTGGAGATAATAAAGTTAAAAGCGTAGACTAAACGGTATAATTAGGGGGTGACAACATAATCTAGGAAAAGGGTTTGTTAGATTAAAGAGACCTTTGGGTTTGAAGGGATCAAGAATATGGAAAATATCAAGCGGTTCGATGTATATTGGGAGGATGCGCTCATCCATTTTAGGAGCGAATGGGGAAGGCGATAAGTCAATATTCGGCAGGGTGCACAGAGACAAAGAAATTGTTAAACATGTTGCTTTTATTATGGTCTGACTAAAGGGCAATGCCATTGGATCAAAGAGGCAAGGATCTATCTGAAGAAGATTGCCAGCATTGATTCACGATTTTCCAAAAGTTAGGGTTGCTTTGACAAAGCAAGTTCAGTCATTTGTGTTTGGAAGTGGGACTTTTGGCAGCCTGGATACTTCGCTGACCCAGATTGCGCATTTTGTTGTAAAGTTGCTTATGTTCAGGTTTGTGCGATCTACGCCAGCGCTTGTGTAGCGTATGATGTTTTCGGAGAAGTACTAAAATGTTCCTCATGATCCAGGGGTTAGGTTTTCGTTTTTGATATGATGTTTTAGTTGGGATTAAGGCTTTAGCGTTGTCATTGATGTAATGTCGGTAATATTTTGTAAAGCATTGTTAACATCGCTTGAATTGGCTGTTATGAAGTCCCAGGGAACTGAGAAAGCAGCGTCATTTAGCCCATCGACGTCGGCATTTGAGTAGTCCCAGATTAAAGGCTTGCGCGCTATGGGGAGGGAGATTTTATAGTTTACCTCTGTGAAAATTAATAAGTACATTGAAACTGCTTATCCTTGAACGTATCAAAACTATTTGGCAAAAATTCTTCCTACTTCTTCGTAATAAATGCTATAACCCAAGCATTGCATTTTCCTGTATAGAAGTGCATATCTTTGCAACAAACCTTCTTGTGTGTTCCAGCGTAAATTAAAGGATTGAGG
>JGI24158J21664_10004567_pt1 | contig 17845 bp, 13 predicted proteins | sample Ectturendosymbi3_FD_21664 | JGI IMG/M metagenome (IMG submission 21664)
AATCGGCTGACATCGACAACCGCGACTGGAAACTCCGCAGAGAGTGAATAAATAAAGAAACTTGAAACGTTGCAAATTTGCAGCAAATGTCCATATAGTGTTAAATTGGCCAGGCGTTTGTATTAGGCTGCTAATTTTTTTTCTGTCCTGCTCGTTCGGTCTGCATCATGATTAAAACTGAAAAGTTCTCATTTTTGGAAATGTTGCGAAGAGAACTTTATCTGTGACCGTTTGCGAAAAAGTTGCATCATGGTTGAATAAGCACGATGACGTCATCGAATGAAATTCATGAAAATTGCCCCCCCCCGAAATGAAGAGCTGGTTGCGCCACTGCTTGTCACCAATGCAGTATTAACCATGGAAGTAGCCGCATGTACGGGGCACCGAAATAGTTTGCGTGGCCCACAGAACAACTCAAGAAGCGGCGATGTGTAATAGCAGTCTATTCGTGACGCCCAAAGAGGAGTATGATGAAACTTTCATTAATTTTCATTGACCTCTTTTACTCTTGTAATATCCAGTGGGTCCTGTTGAACAAATTTTTATATATGTTTTGCGCACATGTCCATTGTCCACTATCTGCGAAAACTCTTACGTCTGTTTTTCAGAAAAAAAGACCTTCTACAAAATTCGCGACAAAATCAGTGAAACCGTCAAGGTCAGCAAGTCTGGAAAACTTACGTGGAAATGCAGTTGCAATGCAGAAACAAGATACACTATTACAATATATTCGTGGGATAACGAGAAAAAAGCGTAAGAAAGAATACGATTGTGTTGATTAACTTAAACGTTTGTATGCAAGTTGACAACTTATGACGGACAGCAATAAAAGCTTCCTTCTAAAGTTTGACTGCTTATGAAAGGCAGCAATAAAAACTTTTCGACATATAATACAAGCAGCAGACTTTTTCAAGATTTATTGAAGTATTTAATACTCAAAAATTTACACTGCTTTTTCCTTTGCTGCGCTACGCCCAACTTTTGCTTTAGCGTGATTCATTTTTTTTCATACTTGACCACAGTGGAATATCGCAAACCACAAAAGTTATTTCGGAGCCCCTTTCAAAGAAATTAAAAGCTCCTCCAAAAGATGTAATGGAATATTGCATAGCTAGAAGGAAATTCTCACGTAGGCGGCAATGATATGCCCTAGTCATATTTGTCGAGTCAGAGTCACAGGCCCTTTCCGAGTGGAGTCATCAAATCTTTTTTCGAGTCAGATCGAGTCATGACTTGGTCGAGTTGAGTAATAAGAACTGTTGAGTCACTTCGAGTCATTAATTTGCAAGCTCGAGTCAATGTCGAGTCAAATGAAATTTAATATTTTTCATATGCCTTTTTTGCTACCAAATGGCGTCCAACGAGCTACAAAATGGCACTCGACGAGGTAAAAAATGGTGTCCAATGTTGTTTTAGCAATTTTGATTCCGGGTTATTTAGGTGTACGTTTTTTGTGAAAGCAGTTTCAATTTTACTTCTCTCCTTCACTCTCAGTCATTACCACAAGCCTAGCCCAAAAGTGTTGCAAGAAATAAGTCCTATAATTCCTTGTCTTCCACATGCTCACAAATGACCAGAGAAGAACATGGACTTGGATTTGGACTTAAATCTTGCTCTGTGATTTTGATGGATTTGAATTTTATAATTTCTACTTAACCAGATTTAGATTGGGCTTGTTAATATTGTTTTGAACTTTATCGCAGCTTTTAGTTCAGTTATGGGACGTATGGGAACTTTTAGTTCAGGACCCCTTTCTTACCTCATCATTGTTATAGCCTACACACCGTAATAACCTATGCCTCATAACATTTAGCACTGTTCATTTAGCACAGGAATTTGGATTTAAGCAAGATTTGGTTTTCGGATTTGCATTGGATTTGGCAATTCAACTTTTGGTTTGAATTTGGATTTGAAAAACATGAACTCGTTCATCTCTGGAAAAAGCCCAAAGTAAAAGTATGAGGCCGGATGCCATGCAAACCTTCCATTGTGTGCATGCCACAAAACGTTTATGGTCTACCTGGCCTTGACCAGGGTTGGGCTCAGTGTCCTACTCCGGATGTAGTCAGGGACGGATTTAGGTAGCACGGGACCCTAGTCCATCTTAGTTTTGGGGCCCCACGCAAGTGTGACCTATTTGGTCGTTTGGATGAAAAGCGTGAAAGTATGTCCGTCTTATGTGTAGTGCCCCCTCAAAAATCTATCTTTTGTTGTGCCGACTTTGCTTACAAATGCCTGAGATCTTTAGTAGAAATTAAAGCCTTTCCTACATTCGTCTAAAAGACAAATGGCATTGACATCTTTTCTTGAAATTTACAGCTCTTTTGTGTAGTTCAGAAGTTCTCTTCGTTAAATTTCCGCGATTTCTATCGTTTTTAGTAGGTTTGTTTTTCGGACATGTACATTTTCATGCGGGACCGTGTTACCGCCCTCGAAAATATCGTCTAGCTGTCGATCTGATTACCTGCACGTACACTCCTGTTTTATAGTAATAATAACCACATATTGTCTGAACCAAACAAGCACAATCCATTCAGTGGACACAGGGCTTATTTATGCCGTTTTGAAGTTGTCATTTCCAAGCAATACAAAATACAGTGTTTTCATCCTCAGTGTGGTCCAACTACAGGCCCGCGGGCCGCATGTGGCCCGCCACAGCCTTTTCAGTGGCCCGCAGAATCATTGAGGAAAAATCTTCATATCTGAATTTGTTGAAAAGCGTGTAAGGTTACATTTGTCTCATTGAATTGCTTTCGCTGGATAAAGTGCATTTGCACAAGAACAATGAATAGCCTACTATCTTTTCTGTGTACCATTTTGTTTTATTTATTTATTTTGTGATCAAATTGGAAGGTACGGCCCGCCGCTAACCCTCCGCTGTGGCACCTGACTAGATAACCTCTGCGTTTTTTGGGTGCCCAGGCGCTCGTTGTCTTGAAGAGTAAATCTGGCACAGTGGACTCAGTGCCAACAAATAAATCTGTCTATCTATCCGCTAAATGCGGCCATCTCAAAGTGGCCCGCCAGCCAGATTAATGGGCCATCCTTGCAATGGGTAATTTTAGTTGGAACAAGCATAACATCTTTTGACAAAAATGTGCAATAATAACCGTGTTAGAGACTGCAAAGAGCTTCTGGAAGTGAGTCAGCAAAATTTGTAAGAATACATTTTCTATGATGAAGCAATCAAATCTAAAATCAGAAAGCGAATGGGAGGCGAAATGCTGTACGATAGTGTCAGAGAAGCCTCGGCCACAGGCATCCCAATGATAGAGATTTGAAATAAATGGCTATTTGTTATTGTTTCAATGACCCATTTATTCACTCGTCTTCCCTTTTTTAGTTTCAACTGTTGTAAATCTGTTGTTGTATAGGCTACACCATTTTATTTGAAGTGGCCCGCGAGTTGTCGCCGTTTTTGTAAAATAGCCCGTAGGTCAGAATTAGTTGGACCCCGCTGCGCTATGTTATAGGCGGATGGTAAACATGAAGACAAGTTTTGCACAGAANCAAGGTATTTTCACAACACCTTCANTTAACCATATGAAGTAAAGCTCACGAGAAACTGTTCTAGCGGATTTCACTAACATACATAGAGTTTCAACACGCAATCTCTGTTTGCGGGAAATCTAGTAAAAACAATCAAACGTAGAATCCACTATACCGACAATCTTGCTTTTCATCGGAGTTTTGCAGTGTCTGGCGGTCTTGCGTTGTTGCGAGATTGTCAGTGGAAAACTGAACATCAATTAAGTGCTGCTTTTATCTTTTTCATTCTTTTCTTGTAACCGCTTTCATACAGACGGCCTGCATCTCTCTCACGTCCAGATGCACAATATTGTCGTGTTGTTAATGTACCTATGTAGTGATAAGAATCTAGAGTAGACATTTGCATTTCCTCCCGTAAATTGTGAACTTATGTCTCTGCGCAGTTTTGCAAATTTTTAGTTAAGATTGAGTCGTCATAGGAAAGAATTGCGCGGGCCCCCCAAAAGCGCCGGGCCCTAGGCCATGGTCTATTTGGCCTATGCGTAAATCCGTCACTGCCCATAGGATCAAAATAGGGCTCATAGACAAATTACTTCTCTACTTTGTGGATAAATTAGATACCGTATATATTTTTATTAAACCAGCAATATTTGTGCTTACCTCTGGTTTAAATTCTGTAAGTCATTGAAAATACCTATAAAACTTTCTTTGCCCAAAAATCATTTGTGCATATGAATCGATTGTCTTTAAAATCAGTATGAACACATAACACAACAACATAATTTTAAAAATACAGTAGCTCACACTTTTGAACGCTCTAAAATCTGACCTCATGAAAAGGTCGGTTTTTGTGATATATACGTCAATTCCAGGCAAGATCTAATGAGAATCTGTTAGTAAAAACAATCTACATTTTGAGAATATTTTCGTTCGATCTGTATCAGTAACATATGATAAGAAAACACTCGGCAAGAAATTTCTTCACTACGAACTCGCACTAATCTTGCGATTCGATATCAGCAATATATAAAGTACACGTCAGTTTTATGATAAAGTGCACAAAGTGTTTGTTGGTGTAGCATAAAATGCCTCTAATCAAGCTGTTTGATTTTGATTAATGTCCACGAAGGCTATACTGTGAATAACGGTTGATATCAACAGGGCAACCAATTTTTTGACCTAAAAACTCAAATTTTGATTTTATGATTGACGAATTTTGACTTTATTTTGACCTATCAATTTCCTGCGTTTGCAATTGAAACGCAAATTACAAAGCATCAAACCGATAGGTTAAATATTTTTTCTGTTAAATGAAATACAAATCAAAAGTGTGAAAAACCCAACGAAACTAGAGATAACAAGCCGTAGACGAAAATCAATCCAAACGCACAAGAGAAATATCCAGTGTCAATAAATCTCCTGAGCTCACTGAGAAGGCTTCACATTGTTATAACTTCAGCATCAAGTACTACCACGCCTAGAGCATTTTCAAGCGTACAGTAGTGGGCAAAATAACATTATTACGTCAGAAGTCGCAAAAAATCCGGTATTATGTCAAAATTTTGACTACATTTTCAAAAGCATATCAACATCGGTTGTTGTAGCTTTAATAAAATGTCGATAAGAAAAAAAACTGAGCCGCAAGAAATTTTGACCACACAATAAATTTTGGCCTAACGAAAAATTTTGACTTTTTTGACCTAAATCTTTGCATTCGCTCATGGTATCAACGTGAAAGTTGGTTTGTGGACGTTTCATCAGCTTCAAAATGAGCAGAAAAAATTAACTTTATTGACTCTTGTTTGCTTTAGTATTCAATTCATTTATTTTGCATCAAAATCTTGTAGTGAGATTAGGCAGCTCATTTGCTGTTGGATATTTGTAAGCTCAAATTCTTATTCACATCATTCGAGCACATTTATCGAAACATCAGCGATGTGATTCGTAACTGACGCTCATGCTTGCAGTGTTGCCAAGTCCACAAAGACAAAATATGGCAAATTGTGTTTCAGAATATGCCAAACAGGACAAAAATATGCCAAATTCTTTTCNTAACAAAAAAACAACTGGAATGCTGTAAAATTTTTTCACCCCATAAAGTTTACTGCACAATCGACAATTCATATAAACACATTTTAAGGCTCTCTATGAAACAAAAACGTTTCCCAGCAAAGAATCAGACACTAGGATGTTACAGAGTATAAATTTTGCCTACTAGACGGCATCATCAGCTTTGTGAAGTGCATCAAGTATAAAATAGAAGTAAATAAAGCCCACAAAGAGAAAAGATACCAATTAAGAGAATCTAACTGAAAAATTGTAACCCCAGCTGCCCACACTTTACATAAGGAAAGAAAAGGACAAAATAGGAACAACTAAACAATTTTAAAGCTGGGTGATGTTATTGACATGTCTTCACTAATAGCCCAGTGCTATAACATTCGTGTCACCAAGTACTGCCGGGTGAATGGTGGCCACTACATGCATTACCTTTGAAAAGCGGGGTTTCACTGTATGCACATATACTGTGTAAAGGCTATACAAGCCCAAATTCAGCAGACGCAAACAAGACGGGCACTTTCAAGCTAATCAGCATACATTGGCATGCAATAGGCTTAGAATATAGTGTTCTCTACTTCAGGTGAGCACTGAGCAAAAGTGCATCTGAGCAGTGGCATAAAATTAGAGGTTTGAACCAAGGGGGCAAAACTTAGCTGAAGCAGGCCCACTGGCCATTATAAGTGGCCTACTAACCAACAACAAAAAAGAGTTGAGAAATGATAGTGAATCCGTATGTGGATGTCTATAATAAAACCCGAATTAATCAGAAAACACTACGAAAAGCGAAAAAAAATATTAATACAGAAATAGGCTAAGTACGAGCCGATTTTTGCATTTAGCCTGCCAGGGAGGCAGTTCGCCCCTCTGTCAGTTACGCCACTGCCTCTGAGCTTGTTTACTGCACAGTACAACAATTTCACTTGTCTCTGGATATCATCATCATGCTTCAGTGAAGCATTTAACCATACATCAAGATTTTGGCTTGGCCAAAAAACATATTTGTACACCATTCAGAAAAACATTCGATGGAGCAGGTTGTTTATAGTTTTTGTGCCAAAAAAGTACACCAATAGTTTGCTTGCAATTAAAAGTGATTTCGTGTTCAGCAGCACAGTCACCATAGATATTCAGAAGACAGAGTCCTCTAACGCTAGATTATATATTGCAAAAAAGTACAGAATCTCACAGCAAAAAATACAGTCATGGCATGATATGTAGTACAGGGGTGGTCAACTTGTCTTCGACTGGGATCGACTAGAAAATGTCTTGAATTCGCGATCGACAGGTCGATAATAAAGTCACAAGTAGAAAATGTCATAGAATGCAGGAAAAAGGAGTATTGATTGAAAAAAAATTTTAAGGATCTTTCAATGCAATGCAAAATCAGGCGCAATCGACCAGCTGAGACTCGGCGATCGAACGACCTGTTGGCCACCCCTGTTATGTAGTATATGTGCAGTAGTATATGAGTATCTCGTTCTCCAACACTGCCTTGATACATACAGTAACAACAACGAAATTTTCCTGCATTTTTGGTCACTTTCAAGTCTTTACAGCAGTAAAGATTTGTTTCACTGTTAAGTTGTGCCTTACTCGCAAAATGACATGTATGACTTGATATGGAACGTTTCAACTTGTTCATAAATTTTGTGTGGACAAATACAACATGATTAAACATCCTCAGAAACAAGAGTTCTTGCAAAAATAACTAACAGAGGCAGGGTTGCCAGATTTTTCCGAAGCTTATGGCCAAAACCTTAATAAAAATTACCATTTTGGCCATCGTCATTAAGGTTCAACATTTTCAATATGTCAAAAAATTCCTGAAACTAGCTTTCCCATTCAAAATAAGAAACTCTTTTTTGATACAAGTTTTTTAAGAAATATTATGCTATAAGACGTGAAAATTTTTGAAAACCAGAACAATACCTGAATGATCAAGCACTTATTTGCTTTGTCAGTTTGATTAAAAATTTTAGCACACCTTCCAGGCAGGCAGAGTTTACCTTTCGTGTCCTATGATATATTTCCTTTTCTACATAAGAAAACAAAGCTCTTTATGTCAACTAAACAGCATAAAACTTTTATATCTGTACGTATGTTTTTGGGTAATTCTGAGAATTCACAAAAGTTTTTTTTTAACATTTCAAACAATTTACAATTTACAATATGAGACCCGTTGTAATGTAGAATTTGAAACGTTTTGTTTTTTCCGTCATTGTCTTCCAACATTTCTTCTTTTATTGAAGCTTTGTTGTTGTTTTTAGTTGCCGGTTAGTACTTGTGAAAGTAATTTTCATAACTATTACGAACAAAGAAACGGTTTAGTCTTCGCTGCCGCAGTACTTAAAATATTTTTCTCATCTCTGAAATTGTTTGTTTATTTGATGGTGCAAAACTGATTTTCATCCTGCAGAGCACTTCCAATACCCGGTGCATGCGAGATTCCTGCGTCAAAGAGAAGATTTAAAGTGCCTTGTACAAATGAGACAGTAAGCCTTTGGATGAGTCTTCATTTAAGGAATTCGTCAGTCGTAATAAAGCACAATGAGATTCTCTTAGATTGCGGTAAGGAAACTGGAGCATACCTAGAATGTTACATCCGTTCATTTTAATTACAGCTCAGTATCGTTTTGAACTTTTGATATTTGTAAATTGGGGAAATACAGTACAAGTTATTTGAAATTAAAGTTGGTATATTTCCGTGAGCAAACAATCTTGCAAGCAAGTTTGTTACTTCGATTGGTTAGTTCTGGAGTTTTACAGCAAAAGTCTTTCAAATATTCCACATGTAGCACATTGCACTCTTGCAGGAGAAATAGAGCTGCAGTTAAAGGTGTGACGTTGTTTGATCTTAAAAAAAGTTTTGAGGTGGTTTGCTTCAAAAACAGCGGATTTGTTTGTAAGCATTTCGATATACTTTTTCTGTCTTCTGAAGATCTGCGAATTGCAACGAACGCTTTAAGATAAACCAAGAAGATAGTGCATGAACTATGGTCATATGTATCTACAACAACAGAACATTTTCAAATAAATCAGTGTCAACTGCAGGCTGCTGATATATTTTGGGGCACTTGGTTTGAAGCACTTAACTTCAAAGTTTTTTGCTCTTCATCGACGCAATTTTTTTTCTTTGATTTGAAAACGTTTTAGCATTGTTTTTACATACTTTATATAAATAACTTTGACTCTAGTTGCAAAATGCAAATAAAAGTATATCTCTTTTGAGCTTGTAGATTTTAAGTATGACACACGATTTTTTTTAAAGGCAGTACAAGTTTGTAAAATTCAAAAATAATCAGTTGTTTGATTATATGGAATCTTGTACCTTATTTCCAAACATCTGATACCACTGAATAATTATTTAACTTGGGAACGCAAAATTCTGATCTTGTCATGTTCAATGTTAACGCGGGCCACATTTGACTCGCGTGTCGCAGGTTCTCCAGCCCTGATTTAGTCACTTGCGCAGTGTGACTACTGAACGCTTCAAATCAGGATTGAAAATTAATTTGGCTCGTGGGCCACTTTGACAAAACCATGTCTAGTGGAGGGCAGTACCTTCTAATGCAATTAGCTCGTTTCACGTTAGCCTCAGCGCTAACATTTACTGTGGTAATAATTTTGGAGGAACTATCACATTGGAAGTTTTTCCTTCTTCTGCGAGCCACTGAAAACGCATAACGGGCCACACATGGCNCCTGGGCTTATTGCCTACCCTGCTTAAGAATCCTGAAAAAACTGCATTTGAACATGCATTTTGGAAAAAAAATTTTTTTNTTGTGCACATAAAGATGACACAAATTAACGACTAACGGAATAGAGAAACTTAGGCTCTTCAATGTTTGCAGCAGTGATAAAAGCAAATATTAATTTCCAAAGTACTAACGAATGCAATTTATTGATACCAATCAAAATATGTTGCGCATCATTTTTCAGATCCAACACCCCATCGGACGTCACTCGTGCATTGTTGGAATACGTCTTCCCTGAGTAGCAGGTCCACTAAAATCGATAACAATTTGGATCGTGAAGCTTGCGTTAGGTTTAATGCTGATGATAAAACCTGTGCCAAAACTGACCCACCAAAATATGAATGGACTAGCCGCGGAGCATGGCTTCAAATGATTTTCATCAAAAGTTGCAATCGAACCTTACAAGAAGGTGAGTTATGAAACTCTAATGGAAAAACTTGGTTGCTTTGCTAAATATGCTGCCGCTTGAAACGACCTTTGTTGAATGATGCTTTGCGAAACAGCCATGGTTCATAAAATCAAACATTTTTCTTTTATCTTGATATTTATATGTAAGACATGTTAAGGAATGTTTTGCGGGTGCCGGTGATCCCAATTCCTATAACAAGACTGTTTAAGGCTGTGTTGACCGCACGCGCTTGCACTTCCAAGTTGTCAACCTCTTTCCTTTATCCCAGTGGTGCTCGAGGCCCTGCGGGCCACATGTGGCCCGCAAGGCCCTCTGGAGTGGCCCGAGAAGCAATTTTCATTGGAAAGAAAACTTAACACTTTAATCATTTAAGAGAACTTTTTAGAGAATTTTTATTGAGATTATTAATTCTTGTGGCCCGCGAAGGGTTTCTGAAAGACAAATGTGGCCCACGAGCCAAAAAGTTTGGACACCACTGCTTTATCCTATGGGACGGAATCGACATAGGTCAACAGGTGTTTTACTAACCGCACCGTTCTACACGATGCCTTTGCCGGCTTCAAGACACTGACAAACAAGAATCAGTTCTCGAACGAAGCACATATAAATAACTCAAGACTGCGCCGCTTATCGAACGCATCGCCAAATGGCAAACAGCGACGAAATTCAGGAACGCTATGGAAAAACTTTCAAATGGGCACAAGAAATTCTTAACACACCCCGACATTGCTGTAAATGTCACCCCAACATTAGTAATTTAAAAAAAAAACAGACAAGAATTTCGAACCAAAAACATTAAGAATAACCGAAATACACAATTGCGCTTAGTTTACGTGAGGGGAATATTTACCAATAATTTGCATCAGCTATTACGTCGCGCTAAACAGATACATTAGATCATTCAATTAAGCACAATTTATGCACGGGTCATTTGTATTCACGGTCCTTCAACTTGACAACAGCGTGTCCGTACAGCGCCATGTTCATCCGGGAGAACCTTAACAACCCTTTCGCAGAGGCCACTGGGAACGAAACGAACCGCTTTCAGTTACAACTTACAAGCACAATGTCGCCCACTTCAGGGTTGCCCTCTTTTTGGCACCACTTCGGACGAGCAATGACAGTTCGCAAATAGTCTCACGCAAACCTCTTCGAAAATCGAGATACAAGGTATTGCACATGGCGCCAACTTCGTCGGGCGTAGCTGTCGTTTTCGTCAGTACGTGTTGGCGGGAGGCCGAAGCTCGCGTTGACTCGAAGAAGATGGATTGGCGTTAACGGCGTTTCTCCGTCGGTGTCCATCGTAACAGGAGTTAGTGGACGTGAATTGACTATTGACTCTGCCTCCAGCAAAAATGTTTCCAGTTGGTCACCGGTAAGAACACGGTCGTTGGTGAGGGATGACAGGACACGTCGAACACTGCGAATCATTCGTTTCCATGCTCCGCTCATCTGGCTTACGGTCGGGTGATTGAAGCTCCATTGGATGTTGCTCTGCCGAAAATGTTCGTAAACCTATAGCTTGTCGAGCACGCGTTCAGCTCCAACCAGATTGGTTTCATTATCTGAGTAGACATCCTCCACCGGGCCTACGAGCAACAAAACGATGAATTGCGTTAATCAAGGTGTTGGTGGATAAATCCCTGGCTACCTCCAGATGCACCGCCCTCGTTGTCATGCAAGTGAACCGGAATCCGTAACGTTTTACTTCACTGCAGCGTTGACGAACCATTAAGGGTCCGAAATAGTCCACTCCTACATGCGTATAGGGTGGGAAACCAAGCTGCAAACGCGCATCTTGGCAACTCTGTCATCAGCTGCTTTCCAGGCTTTGCTGCCTTAAGGCGGCATTGATTGTACAAGTTAATAATTCGATGCACAGTAGCTGTTGCCCCAGTGACCCAATACCTTTCACACAACACAGCTAAATTGTGGTTCAAACCAGAATGACCACATTTAACGTGAGAGTCACGCACAATTAAATGCGTGAAGTGAGAAAGCTTTAGCAGGATTGTCGGATGCTTCGTTTCAAAGCCCAAAGGAGCCAGGCGACCAACTACTCGTAAGATGCCATCCACCAAGAACGGATTCAACTTATCAATAGAAGTCTTGCTGACGATCTTCCGCTTGTCATCTCACAAACCTAAGATCCACTGAGTGAAGTGCTGCTGTTGAATATACTTCACACAGATTATTCGAGCGTAACTCGAGTTCGTGTAACTCGACCACTTTAAGGAGATTGCGTGGAGTCTTCAGGTGGACGTTACATAATTTGTTCTTCAAAGACACCTGGAACGTTCTGAAGCAGGCGGTAGCAATCTTTAATCTGTAAAGACTGGTAAAATGGTGCAGCAAACACTCGGTAGGCGTACAATCGGCCACCGCTGAAATTGTATTAACCGTTTCAGGCCTCTCCAAAACTTCAAGAGGGACTTCCTCTTCACAATCAATGAATTTCTTTGGCCAAGCTGCCGGTTCCTCTGACCAAAAGTCCGAGCCATTAAACCATATTTTAGTCTTACCAAGCTCTAAGACTTGGCACCTCGCTTGGCACCCCGATGCAGCACCTCGCGAAAGCAAATCATCCGGATTTTGTTCCGATGGTGACGTGCTTCCAATTTGCCACGCAAGTGTGCTTCCAAATCAAGGCCAGTCTTCTGGCGACGAACAAGAGAAATCGCTTTCGATCGTTTCGTATAATTTGAAGAATGGTAGAGGAATCAGTCTAGACTATTGAAGGCCGCAAATCCAGTTCCTTTTTTACCGTGATGTCTAGTTTGACGGGTGAGACTTCATCCTGCGGGGCTAGTTGAGACTTCGGCATTATAAACGAGCATAAAATGTTATTCTCGTTATCTAAGGAACGCAAGAAACAAACAACGCAATAAGCGGTAATGGATGCATCTGCAAAGTAATTCAATTGGCACCGTTCCATGTCACCGTATAAGCTGAGAATGAGGCAACGTGGAAGTGCTACGTGTTGCAGTTGCGATAGACTTGACAACCACATTTCCCATTTTCGCAGTTCCTTCTTCGGCATTAGCTCATCCCATTCAATCTCGTGCTGATATGCGCTACGGTAAATGCAAGGTGCTAAAAACCCGAAAGGATCGAACAGGAAATTTGCCGTTGACAACCCGCGACGCGTACGCGATTTCATGGGTAGCTTGACCAAAAAACAAAACTTCGTTCTCGGAGTGGTCCTCATGCAAGTTCCACTGGACTCTGAGAACGCTCTCTTGAATTAAACCGTATGACTGACGTGGATCGGACAATTCATCCTGTAGCAAGTTCTGCAAAACTTCTGGACAAGTAGATGACCATTTCGTTCAATGGAACCCAGCTTTAGACAAAATGGAGCAATGTCCGTCTACTACAACCTTCGCACTCTCTGCATCAGGCGCGCTGGCCAACAAATCATAGATATAGAACGAACGTTCCACAGTGGATGCTACGTCAGACTCAAACTCGGCACCGAAATCTTTCCCAACTCTGTGTAGGGAAAACGCTGCACAGCTAGGTGAAGACGTTGCATCGAACAAACGTACTTTCATGCGGTAGATAACTGGGTCCTTTGACATATCGCCTCCAGGCCACCACAAAAATCGAAGACAGTCTCAGTCACGTAGTGCAACATAAACTTGATGAAACATTGACTCGATATCGGCTACCAATGGAACTGATTCTTTGACCAAATCTGGCTCCTGCATTAAAACTTGGTTGTGAGAGAGGCCTTTATGAACGGCTGCGCAATCAAAACTACACGCAATTTCTCACTAGGTTTCTTTTCGTTAATCACACCGTGATGTGGCAAATACCATACACGACCTGAAGTATTATTTCATCTTGAGGTACCTCTTCGGCATATCCTGCGTCCAAGATCGACTGCATCCTTTCTATGTACTTGCATAGCATATCCACGTCCTTTGCCAGACGACGTTACAATCCAGAAAGATGTTGTTTCTGAGCCATTTTCAGCTTGTCCGGTAGAAGCTGATGGTCGTATCTCCACGGAAGCGGCAACTGGTAATGTCCTTTACAGAACCGAACCGTTTCTTCCATTGACCTGTAAGCCTTTCTATCGTCAGCTGAAACGGGAGAAAAAGAGGTTAGGTCTCCTTGATCATCCAAATCCCCGTCGACTAGCACATCGCTCTCATCTCGGAGAAACATAGCGTGCGCAGCTTGTACGTCTACTTCGCCTGCGCGACACGAGCACTCGAACGACGGTCATAACAGCGACCAACCAAGTGGTGTCTCAATAGCATCTGGACTCCGACCTTGACCATGGCGAACAGCTGGTATAGGCAGTGCTTCGGGCACGTCAGCCCCAATAAACAAGCTTACTGTTCGGTCATCTATCGTCGGAAAGTGAACGTTGCGCAAGTGTGGAAAAGCGTTTAGCACTCTTTTCGAAGGTAGAGTGTTCGGTTTTATCAGTATTTCGTCTGTCATCAAGACCTCATTGAGACTGATCCGCTCACCGCCATCTACCGCTCGAACAGAGACTTTTATGCCAATGCTGTCTAACGTTCTGCTATCAGTGAGCGTAATAACGGTAAGCAATTTAGGATATCCTGTAGCTTGAATAATTTCCATTAGTTTGCGGTTACAGAAACTTGCGGCGGAACCACAATCTAAAATGCGCGTACTGTGACTTCCTGCCCGTCATAACGAACAACAGGCACGACATTAAGGTACACCTTAGACTGAGACACGCTTACTTCAGAGGCCATAGTCGTCTCAATTGTGCTGCAGTCACCCTTTCCACCTCGATGGGATTCTTTGAAACGATCTCGGTCAGTGACAGTTTGGAATCGTGAAGCAGGTAACGATGCGACAACCTTTTGTTCAGGAAGTTGTGACACACACAGCTCTGGTAGTGAGCTGCCCAATTTTGACAAAATTATGAACCTTGACCGATTCTAGCTCAGCTGCTCATATGTTTATAGCATGCGCCAATGCGTGGTTGTCAATAATTTTTGCAATAAATAATTTGCGACAGCATCTACCTATAAATGTTTCATAAAGAATTTCAGTCTTTGGTGAGTGTTTTGGTTTCATAAAATACAAAAACAGAGGTTTCGTAAAATGTGTACCCAAGTTATCACTTTGTCTACAAGCTACAATTATTTTGGTTGAAAAATTGCGTGCCAACATAAGCTTTTTAATAATATTCGTGTCTTGGTGACAATTTTGGCAATCTCAACTGAAGATCTACGACCAACCAAACATCATACTTAGCTGTTTTGTATGCTATATTAACACTGCGACTAGACACGTCCAGAAACAATAAATGTAGTCAAAAGTTTTTCTGTCCTTACAGAGTTTCTCTCTAGTCTACGTAAGCTGGGCTTTACGTGGTCACTGCAAATTAAGGTTTTGCATACCGCGAAATCCATAGCAATTGGCGGTATTGCAAATAGTGTTTTTGTTATCAGTGAGCATTTTGTAGAATCAAAATTAAAAAACAAATAATTTTAAAAGTTTTATCTGCAACTCTGGTCTCAATGGACACTTTTAACGTTTTTCAGTCTTATATGAGTTCAGAGCATGAGTTCTTTAGGCTATCTGTTTTATGAACCAATAGTACAACTCCCAACAAATGTTTCTACTCATGGTGGAAAACCCACAAATGAATGGTTGTTGAAGTTTAATTTTGACTTTTATGCAGTCTGTATTACTTTGTTTCCTGCTTTAGGTATTGACTTATAACCAGGGATGTGGAGCCGGTACTCAAATTTCAGGCTCCGGCTCCAGCTCCGGACATCTAAACGTTTTGGCCGCGGATCCGGATCCAACATCTTGAGGTTTTATCTCCGGCTCCAGAGCAATTTGATCCAAACAACAGAAAAAAATCATTGTATAATTCGCTTGAACCGAAACCCAAATTTCAGGCTCCGGCTCCAGGCATCCAAAAATTGCTTAGGCTCCGGCTGCGGCTCCACAGCCCTGCTTGTGACATCAGGAGGTGATAATAAGCTATATCGCGAGACTTGAGCAGAGGTATCGACGTTCAACTTTGGTGATTTCTAGAATATTTAAGTAATTTATTAGTTTTGCCTCACTTAGTTCTTGGAATATCGGGTGTAACTTCTCTGCCATCGAGCAAACTGGTGGCAACACACTCAACGTCGGATTCAGACCTCTATGAAGCAAACATCCCTTTGGAAAATGAAATACCGCAACGGAGTTTATCGGATAACGGTGATTGGGTCAAATGCAAACCAAATAACATGGATCCTACGAACTTCTTGCACGTTTGTTACTTCAATTCAAAACTTGCTTTTGGACATGAAGTTACCATTTTCTGCTGCAGGTTAAGTACGTATGTCAGTGTGTTATAACACAATAACGAACAAGTCAATTTTGTTCTATCTTTTTTTGTATAGGAATGCAGATAACCGTACATTATATTTTCAACAAAATGTAAATCTTAAGAACCTCTTGTTTGTTTTTCTTTTATGACATGGTGTTCAAGCACAACTTTATAAATCATGTGAAGCTAATAAAAAGATGTTCTTAAAAATAGCTAAGCGAAATGTAAGACCGGATATAAGTGATACCTGCATCTTTCGAAGTTAAATTTGTATCTCAGTAAAAAATTCTACTCCTAATACCGAAGAGCCAAGAAATTCACGTGTGAGAAAAAGCTGGACATACGTAGTGGCAATTGCTGGAGGGATTGCATTCTTATTAACTTTGATTTGGATGATTGCATGTGCAATTCGTCGAACCAAAGCATTTTTAAGTTCTACGAAAAGGATGCCTGAAAGTTTGGTAAGCTTTGTTCTTGGCCACGTAATAAACTTTCTTAAAACTGCTTTCTGAATGGCTACAATATCCTTGGATATCCATGAGTTTTTACAGACTTCGAATGCAGAAATGTTCATTAGCAAACTTTGACCCGCTTCAGCAATGCTATTGAAAAAATCGCCTAAAGCAAATGTTATAATGTAGGAAAAATTACCATCTGCAAGCGCTTGCCACATGAGCTGTAGAAGTGAAAACTCAACATTTCACGCTTTGTTTAACACCGCACCACAGTTAAAAATGAGATGAGAAAAGAGAAATATCTGTTGCTGTTGCCCCTGGTGTAGTTATCGGATTATGGTTTTATTTTGTTCTGCGCGTTTATTCATTTGTGGAAAAAAGTACGCTAAAATTCTGGCAGTGGTTGATGGTCTCGCACAAGTGCTTCCCTCTTAAAAGAATGTCGTATGAAAAGAGCATTTTTTGCTATGTTCTTTGCAAGCGTTTCTACCACCTTTTTATTAAAGCTATGATATGAAAAGGTGAGGTGTTGGCTTTGTCACCGCATTTCAAAGATTATGCATTTTTAAACAGTAAAGAAGAATAATTTATAGGTCAACAACCATTTCGAAAACAGTTTTGAAATAATGGTTATATCGAATAAATGTCTAGCAAGTTTAACACAATAAATTTTTTTTTGAGTTTTTGTTAATGTGCTTCCGACCAAGAATATTGATATAGAGTGCATTCTAAATTTTCCTTGTTGTCCTCAGTGAGCACAAAGAACTTTTGTTGAAACTGAATTTGAAAGAAATATGCAGCGACGATTATCTAGAAGATAGCATTTGCTCTATGCTCAGTTAACATGTCTTCTCTCAGCACTATCTTTATTGGAATTTTATCTTATATAAAAATAATAAAATCCATAACTTTACCACAGTGGAAAATTGGACTGCAACATCACTACACCTATTGTTTCATTTCATTAAATCATATGATATACTTCATGGTTCCGTCAGGTTTAGACTGTTAAGTCTACTTGTTATAATTATTCAAACTAGGATTTCAGTTTTGTAAAACTTGTAGCGCAATCTAGTATCAACTACCATGCAGTAGGCAGAAAAATTGGGTAGTCATAGAAATTCTAGCCGACCTTGAAAGAATGTACGGGTACATGGTAGAACATGTGAAATGACCTGCAAACTTCGATGATATATGTACTGAAGGCTGCAGAGTTCTGTCCAGCTATGATAACTAGGTGACCTTGTGACGGTTTCATTTCGATGCCTCCACTGATTAGTCTGATTACGTGCCGCGCAGAATTGCATTGCTTGATTACGTGCCGCGTGGAATTGCATTGCTTTGCTTGGTCGTTCGT
>JGI24158J21664_10004569_pt1 | contig 17840 bp, 15 predicted proteins | sample Ectturendosymbi3_FD_21664 | JGI IMG/M metagenome (IMG submission 21664)
CCTTCATCAAACTTTTTTGTTCGATCACTGAACGTGTCCAGGACCGAAACCACGGGGGGGGGCATTCGGGGGCAACGCTCGCCCTATTTTTTTGTGCCTCCCAAACTTTTATTGTACCTAGAATATTTGCTTCAAACATATAATAAAAACAAAAATCTTGTTCCCCTAAATGTATATTTTGCTCTGCAAAACCTTAAAACATGGCTACGGGGCTCAACGACGTTTTATCTTCAGTTCTATTGCCGCGTACAAATTAACACGTGAGATTGAGTTAAGACATTTTTGTGTTCTTTGACTAAAACATGTGATGTGAACCGTAAGTCTGAGCCAAACACGCAAACAAAAAAATTGTATACAATAAAAACCCAAAATGCTGCTGTCACAATTTAGTGTCAATTCTCCACAAGGGCGAAAGCAGTCAAAGCTGCCGCAAAGTATTATACTGTGGAAATATTGCGGGTGCACAGCGCGCTGACCTTTCGTGTTTAAGTTTCAACTGTTGAAAAGCACAAGTGTTTTCGATTATTTCAAAGCTTTCGCGGCGCATGGGTTCGAAACCAACCACTGGCTTAACGAGCACCGGATGCGCATCAGTGACGTAACAACGAATGCCTGCTGATGATGCAATTCAATACAACAGCACTTGGCATTGTGAACTCACTCGGTCACCGCAACCCCGGAATCGCCGAACGCATTCAGCGATTTTTTGGCGTCATCGCTTCACAGTTCGGAAAAACACGCGTATTGCTGGTCCTGTACAGAAACCGAGACTTTGTTATTTCAGTCACAAACTCGCTCCAGCGCATCGCCGAACGTAGTTTCTGTTACTCGTGCTTCCTGCTCCCTGTTGTGCGGTTACCAACGTGCGCTGTGGAATCATTTTGACGGCGAGAATGGCGCAACTTTACGCTCCGCCCGTTCCTGCTTCCTGAGCGTGTGCGAAAAGCGTTTCCTATTCACAGCACCTCGAAAGTTTAGTGACGGACTAAAAGCGGTGGAAGTTTGTTTCTGCTGCTTTGCTTGGCATTTGGGAGACTAAAATGTTGGATCGGATGTCTGACAATTTTGACGAATGCTGTTTAATATCTAGATCAGGGGTTTTCAACCCTTTTTGTACCGCGACCCATTATAACAACCCACTATAACCCAACGACACCCATCTACAGTAAAACACGAACAAAGCAAATGCAATGCAGCTGTGAAAATTACATAAAAATATATATACTGGCGACCCACAAATATACACTCGCGACAAAAAAATCTACTCGCGGCCCCTCCGAATATGGTTCACGACGCCTTTGGGGTCGCGATCCCCAGATTGAAAACCACTGATTCAAACGTTTCAACTTGTCACTCGTCACACTCTGACAAGGAGTACAAAAATGAAGTGAATTGAACCTTGCCGGTAATAGTCAACGAACGAACAAATCCTCAGTGCCGATAAACCAGTTCGCGCAGCCTTGACTCCAATTTATTATTTCTCAGCGAAATCTTCGCAAATGCTTTGAGATCGAAACCATAACCCAAGCAAAACTTGCTCAGAGGGTGCTGTGTATAGCACGCTTACGTGCAAACAATATCAACAGTAGCAAACAAAATGCGTTTTGTTTTATAGGCCCAAGGAAAGCAATTTGGTCTTTTACGAATCAAACATACACGCTGCAGTTGGTGAACTGCACAACAATGACATCAACAATGACATAACAATTGCTCTGGCTGAAGACAACGCCAAGCTGTCCCTACCTACTACAGTCAAGGCTGCTTCGGATCGCATTGCTGCTTCCAATGGATCCAGGGACTGGGCCGGCGTAGGTTGCGAGGATGGTGAGGCAGTGGGTGGTGGGGCCGCAACAGTCGTGGGGCCTGACACGGGGGGCGGGAGAACTTCCGGGCCACTCTGAACACTGGAACAACAAAAAAAGTTAGGAAAACCGTGAAAAAAATACGCAACCAAGACACCGAAAAAACTGCTATGCACCAAAATAACTTGATTTATCGCTTCGAAATTTTCATGCAGATTTACATTATGGTGAAAATGATTAAGAATTCCACAACCCTAAACCTCAAGATATTTTCGACAGTGGCGCGGGTACTTCTGGTACCAACATGGAAAACCGAAAACACCTTTTTTGTTAACAAATATGCAGATAAGAATGTGCTATATAAATGTTCTGATTTGGAAGAATAGTTCCCGAATATTTCCGATGAAATACTCCCGAAATTTTCCGAAAAAATATTCCCGAATTTTTCCGAAAAACGATTCCCGAAATTCTCCGAACAAAATTTATGAACTCTTGGTGCAAAACAGAACGTTGCGGGCCAGCGATGCTCCACAGTACAAGCTGTGTTTTCCCGCAAAAACTATAAAACGTCCAATAAAACTTACAAAAATCATTTCACTGTTCAATAAAAAGCTGAAGATTGAAGCAAGTTGAAATCAAAGACTTTATAAACTTCTACATGTCAATAAAAGGAACAATTTATTTGATCTACCTGGGGTTTGACAACAACAGCCAGAACTTGCCCAGTGTTTTTTTTATTAATCCAGATACAGCCCATATAAACTGTTTGACCATGTGATTCAAGAATAAAGCTGTATGCTAATCCAGCACGAAAGATCAGAGTCTGTTTACTGCTTTCAATACTGCGCCACACGTTGGGTATCGCTGCTAAGCCCTTCACCACTGTTTCGGCTTGGTGGAAACAGTTTGTTGTACGGAGTGTTCAGCATAACTCTTGATGCGACAGTTAACCCTCGAAAACCATCAGCAGTACTGAACAATTTGCGAATTGCGGAGCAGTCTGCTGCAAGTTCAGCTTTATACACGTGAAGCATGCCAGTGAGAAACGTTTTATCACAGAGTAGAACCAGCATTTTATGACGCAGCCCATTATCAAATTTTCTATATCCAGCCAAACACGCACTTTAGCGGAAGTGTAACACGAGGCGAAAACGAAACACTTTCAACAACGACGTACTAAGCGCCAGACAAGCGCGTTGCCGCACGAAACGGGGCAGGCGCATGAAATTTTGAAGCCTGGTGCTGTCACCTGAAAAACATTCTGTTGTACCCTAATTGACGTTAAATACGATGGGACATGGGACAGATTTCAATTCCACTGTTTGAAACCAGTGGGATTCCCATGGGAATTCCATGTTTAACCTTAGAAATCGGTTGTCCACGCTCACTGAACCTATCAGGTCAGATGCACAACTTTCGTTGGTCTTCCCTGTGCTTTTATATGAAACTCCAGCTGTAAACTGAATGGTGCTTATAACTGTCGTTTAGCTCGTGACGTAAAACCGTTGTTGTCATTGGTTGTGAACTTTGACAGTTGCGTCACGAGTCTCTAATTTGCTTTCAACACTTATTTATCTTCAAAAAAGTAGCAGACATAGCACCATTGGAGTTCACAAACAGAAAGGAAGATTAAGGTGCGCAGCCATTTAAAAACGCTTGATGACACTTTTCGCACAATAAGTTTGTGAACTGTCCTGGAAAGCTTTGAAAATGCATTTTTTTTCAGAGTTAAAAAATGCGGTTTTGACAGAATTTCACACGTCCATCATATAACTGTCCAGGTTTTGGTGTCCGATAGCTTTTTACCTATAGAACTGCTCAGTTTTTTTTTGAGTCACAGTCTATAACCGAAAACTACAAGTTTAACACAAAAGTGAACGCTGTACCGAAATTTTGAGTGGCAGTGGAAAAAAAGTCTTTTCATGGTACTCAAGTAGCGACTGCAGCAGCAAGACAATGTACGAAAAAAGCAAAACGTTTTCGGTAGCGTGGCTTTTTAGTGGCAATAAATCATGCGCAGTCAAATCAAATTGAAAATTACAAGTCTCACTACATGTTAATTGTTCATGAAAAGCAAGTAAAAGCTCGATTTCACCTCAGACGAGACTACAAGGGGGAAACAGTACTTGGACGGGCAGGAAAACACACTGTGCAGTCGCCAACTGCAGCGGTAAATTCAATCTCTTTGAACCCAACAAGCTATTTCGTTCGTTAACATTCTGTTCAATCACCTTGGTGGGCCGGCAGCCCTTTGTCGTGCAGAATGCATCGGAGGCCTGTTCAGGTTCGGAAAGCGAGCCACGATGTTGTGGATAAACTCGGGACCCATTTGTTGGAGGAGGAACTCACAAGTCGGATACCACTTGGCGTGTTCATCCCAGGGATTGTCAGTCTGCCGCCAGTTCTGTAAACCTCCGTTGCAATAGAAACATTTGACCCGGTCGCGGACTCCTTGAAAGGAAAACGAAAATCAAGGCTATGCATTTAACGCCCAGCGAGCATAGGGCTCGATGCAACCTATCGGGAAGAATAGAAAACTTAAGCTACTATCGACCTACGACAGATCAGAATAATGACGCAAGAGCGGCCATTGTGAGGTCACCAAATGCAACCGGTTTAAAATTTCAAAGCGTCGCAGGNTTGACAGTTGCCAGCAGGGCTGTGGAGCCGAAGACCTATACCTGGTGTTGGATAATTTCCTTCTAAGCAATTACTGGCTGTTTCGGCGTGGTTACAACAAGGTGCTCGGAAGGAAAACTCAATTGGCGTTGTGACGCAATAATAAATTTCCACGAAAGAACTTTCATCAGTTTTATTTCAAGACAACGCGTACAGTTACGCTATGACTTAAAAAATGGAAGGTTTTCTGACTCACTCCTGTGGTGTTGAACAGCTCAGTATAAAACAATCAATCGCACGAAACTTACCGAGTGAAAAGAATCCAGCTTCAGCAAATATTTGTGGAGTGGCTCTGGTGAAATGCCAGTTGATGAAAGTGCCCACTCTATCTTCCATCGATCTCATGCTGGGAGTCACGGGTAGGTTACAAGGGAACATAATTCGCAGGTCTGACCTTTGCTGTTCAGTAAGCTGACTTGCGTCCCTGCGGGGTGGAGATAGAGCCTGCAAAGCGTTTGGAAACGAGTCACGTTATGAAAAGCAGCTAATTCGCAGTAATTGACATTGTAGCACTCAAGAATAAGATACGGGATGATCTGGTTGAGGTAGTATACTTGACGAAGCAACCTCGAAGCTTTGTTTCCAAATAAGTTTGTTTTCGCAAGATGCGCACTGCACTTCAGAACTTACCGAGTTTAACGAAAAAATAACCGTACATTCGATATATCTTACAAATCGAATGTATTCTAAGGGCCCTTGTTTTAAACAGGTAAGTTGTGCAGCGATTCATCAAATGGTTTGTTTTCAAGTGTTTTCTTCTAAATTCTACAATGTAGAGCAGCGCAGTAGACGGTAACTTTATAGTACATCAAACCAGGGGAGACAAGCGCTTAGTTGCACCGCGAATATTTAAACCATGCTCACTTGTCTACCGGTATCCTCTATGTTCCTTCTCTCGTGGCCTTGCGCCATTAAGCAGTGCGAGAAGTGCCGGATGTGCTCGCTATTGGGGTTGTCAAGCCTTCGCCAATTCCTCAACACTCCACCACAACAGAAGCACTGGGTACGATCCAGGTTACCCAGGTAGAACCAACCCGAGGCAGCCATGTCTTCTGGTGATGGGGCAGCTTCCCGTGGCCATTCTCCAGTGAAAGTTTGGAATCGGTGACTTTCACGACACAAGTTAAGTGATCGGATCAATCTTGCTTGGTCGGGATTTGGGATTGTTGCTAGTTGCCGATAGATTGGAACATCGTAAATCGGAACAGGGGGGGCAACTGGTCTGGCTGTCTGGAAGTTGCGCATGTCCAATCCTTGGTAATGTCGAAAAACTCCAGGGCTATGAAAACAGTGAAACGTCCAACTTAAAACGTTTAATGCACGGAATGGGCAATTTTTCTCGATCAGGTTTTTTCTGTAGGAATGTGCACACAAACGCATGCAAAATAGCAGCGGCAGGAAAGCGACGCAATGCACGCCTTTCATGAAGCAGGTTCGTAGATCGAAATAGGTTGCCCCAGTAAATTGGCCGGAAAGCATTCACCTTATTGCGAACAAAATAGCCACAATTATCGAATACATTATTTTATTAAACGTTTCGGCTTCTTCGTAAGCCATCATCAGGAATAAAATTCGTATTCGATAATTGCGGCTATTTTGTTCGCAATAAGAATATCCAGCAACTGCGTGCATTGTTTACCAAAAGAGCATTGACCTTGTATAGCATAATAAGATGTCGATTGCAAGTTTGCAAGCTTTCGTCAGCCACTATCTGACAACCGCAAAATTAAAAGTTTTACTTTAAAAAGCATTTTCACAGACTGACAAACGTGCACGTTTCATTTCTACGCAATTACACTTTCAGAGTTTGGTCAAAAAAGCAAAGCCTTTTTGTTTATACCCAAGAAAAAGCATTCGTTCGGAATCATGTGTTTATTCCATGTGGAGAACACTTCTCTCATACATCCGAAATTTGACATAAACACTTCTCTTTCATAAAATAAAAAATGCATGACAGCGGTTTTTTAGACCAACATTTACACACACAACTTCGTTCCGAATGGTTGTCGCACGATGCTCATCAAAAAAGCTTTCGAAAATCCCCAAACCAGCGCAAACATGTCGACACAGACCAAGTACCAGACAGACAAACGAAGCATTTGGCGCCAAAGAGGCGACACATATGACTCTGTTATCGGCAATCACGTGACTTCTGTTTCATAAGGGAACGCTTTATCACCTTAGGATTTTCGTTTTTCAAGGGCCAATGCCTTCGTAAGAATGGCATACTTTTGAGGTGCCAAGCAAGAAAAGTCAATATTGCAAGGGGTTTTGTGTGGAATGGGGCAGTTGCGCAACTTCGTAGCAGGGTGGGGGGCGTTGGAATCAGTGCTGACAGGGTAGCATCGAGAGCAAACCAGTTTTTCAAAGCTATAACATTACTCCGAAAGACAAAAATGCCAAACCCGTAACGGATTTCAGTAATCTTCTGACGGCTCAAACTGTTCAATGGATTCCTATAACGGCGAATGAGCTCATGTCTCCCCTCTCAACAACAGTGGTCACCCAACCATGGGAAACTAATGTGATTGCAAACGTGGATCTACAGACGTAACGGCCTGTCATTTTGGAGCTTCGAAATGTGCATTTTAATGGGCTACACCAGTGGTTCCCAACCTCCGGGCCGCGGACCAGTTGGTACCGAGCCACGAGATTGCAAAATGTATACTGATGGTGACACCACTCGCTTTCCAGGCATGCAATTCGTCGATTTTTCCAATGGAAGCACTGTTGCGAGAGCACTCCCAGGCCGTGGTAAAATCGTCAAGCGTTGACCGTTCTGCGGTTACAAAAAGTTGTGAACCACTGGGCTACACCACCCGGTTTAAATTTTGAACAGAAATTAGTGCTTCAACACAAGTCTTTAAGATTCTGATAGAGTCGAAAAGAGATAGGATTAATGTCACTGCTTGTCACTAGCGAGAAGCGTTAGTGTTAACAGCTGGAAAGAAGACATTTCAGACGGTTGCATATTATGCAGCATACAGTCTCTTGATTACACAGCTGTTTCCAAAGTGCAACAAAACGTGGGGACCCAGTCAGAAGTAAAAAGATGAAAACTGTGTGGAAATTAGCAAACGGGGAAAACCTACTTTACGTTGGCAGCCAGGGTGACACGAGGAACCGAAGCATTGCTCAGTAACGTAGGAGCGTTTTGCGCAGGGCTTCGGTGAGGGGTTGAAGTTGCTGTCAATACTTCACCTGCTGGGCGTTGCTGCGCGGACGCATTCTAAACATACAAGTAAAGATAGATGCACGGAGGAATATGGAGCCACATTTCTAAGATAGATAGGTATATATACGTTGTATATTCGTGAAAGAAATGCAAATACGCTGAATTGGTAAACGTATATTCGCAAATAGAACTTTTACTTGTTCGCTCCATTGTTGCCTTTTTACCTATGCTAACACAAAACTTTTGACAAGAACACCAGGCTATAGGAATGACAGAAAAGCTAGGCGTATTTTTAAGGTTAGCATGGTGACATTCGACTGCGCATTACCGAATTGCAGCGAATTAAAATACCGTACGTACCAAAACACATTTATTGAAGAAGATTGTTTTCTGCGGGGCTGCTTTTTTGTGGATAAGACAATCCGGTCATTTTTACAGTAAAGACATTTTGGTCACTGAGACATTTCGGTCATTTGCCACATGCGTATTAAAACTCACCGTAACAGTATTAACTAGTCTATATTTTCAGACATTGTGACCGAATTGACTTAATTTTTTTCGGTCATTTGAAAATAAATTCTGTCTATGACCGCAAAAAAGCTAGCTGCGTGCCGGGGAAAAGCTAGTCTCCGCTGGTTGCTGTGCGCGGAAGGCGAGACGACGAACAAACATATGTTTGAGAAATCAACACACAAACCGCGCCATCAGCCTCGTGCTATTAGGCTACGGTCCACATGCACAGCCGAGTGGAGGTCGAAGCGCTTCATTGCCCATCGGACCGGCATGCGACAGCCAGACAATCGATCCCCGCTCAGACAATCCGTCAACAAACCCCGCGTGCCTGCCCCATGTTCACCATGCTCGGTGAACCGTGAAATCCAATCGGGAGCGTGCGTACGGCACGAGCTAAGCCTTTTCCTGCTGTCACAGACGACATACAAAATTCACTTTACGACTGGCGTTAACAGACTGCGTGTGTTGGGATGGGCTGAGCCGATCGTAAGATAGCAGATTATGCACTGAAAAAGGGTTGAACAGTAACTAAAGAAGAACAACGCAGGCTTAATTTTAAATAGACCTGTGCAAAGTTGCTTGGAAGTGACGTCTGCCTGTCTACTTGGACGTTACCACAATCGTCTTCGCCTCTAGCAAAACGACATGTTGACCTGTGGAAACGAACCAACATGTAACAGAATGTCACGGAAAGCTTGGAACACTGATTACATCAGTGGTTCTCAACCTTTTCGCTGAAGGGAGCCACAAACAGACCTACGGTTTTGTTGGTCAGGCGTACTAAAAAAAATTTAACGTTGGTCAATTGACACGTTATGCTTTATTGCAGAACGAAGTCAAGTACACAAAATATTAAAAGTGTTGTTGAAAGACTGCTGAGGGCCGCACAAAGGGTGCTTGGGAGCTGCATGCGGCTCTCGGGACCGCGGTTGAGAGCCACTGAATTACAGTAAGGAACAAACATTAACGAAAGTGTTCACAACAGGATATATAAATTAGCTTTTTCACTTGCAAAATTCTTTCACTTTTACGTAGAACGAATGTTACCTTGCATAACAATTAATCAACATCGAAGAAACAAGACTCCACAACCACCGCTCCCATCATTAGAGACCAATTTTCCGGAGTTACGGGTTTTCAAAATTATGCTTGGTACTTACCGTTAATGCGTGCATTATTACTCATGGCAAAGTATCGTTTGGAGTCATTCTTTGCGGAGCAAGGATAACACCGACCATCANGGGCAAACACCATGTAGCGTTTTCTGATCTTGTAGCACATGTTACGTGCAAATCACTNACCTTAGTTCCTTGTGATTGTATCAATGAATTTTACCAGGCACCTAAAATTTCCCAACACATTAACATTGCAGGATAACACCGTTTAGAACACAACATTCAAGACTTTTCTCGGTGACAGGAGATAAGAAGAGTCTAAAAACGCGAAATATAAAGAGAGCTTTTATTTGCAAAATGGGTGTGCATGATATTGGAATTCAGTATTGTTTTTCGTTGAGAAAGCAAGTGACGATGAAGCTCAGGGAGAATGTTGCAAAAAGACGTCAACCACGATGATGATAAAAGGTCATGAAAATCAATCAATTCACCGTTTTTCGTCCATTTGCCATAATTTCATTGTTTCTGACACAGCTTAAGAAATGGACATAAAGCAAAGCTGAGCGGAAACGAAACAAAGCAGCTTCACAGGACCCATCATCCATCATGACTGGGCACTTAACTATTCCCAAACAAAATTGTTCGACGGTGCATCGCAAGGTAACAGAATGAAAGCACAGAACGGAAATATATACATTCATTCATGCGGTGATATGAAACCACCGCTTTACGTGAAGATTTTTCGATACTAAAGGCATCGTAAACCAATGAAAACTGGAGTCCAAAAATCCCGCTTCTGGAGAAGATGCGTCATTTGGTTTCTTAAGTTACAGCCAGTAATTTGCTTTTACAGATCACGATGACCATATTAGAAGACAAGAAACTACAAATCTGACAGGCAGCGCATGGGCTTGTTTCACTCATGACGATGTGGGAGTATAATTTGATTCAAAAGCGGTTGGTTCTAGTGTTGCGATCGGAAATCCCGAGCGGCGAGTCCGCAAAGCTTCGCACTGTGGCAGCAAGCAACAACAGAGATCACCCGACGATATCACTCTCGTCGTCACACTCAGCAAGGACAATCAACTGTTCACCAGGTTCACAAGCATTATTAGAGGTCACTCACCAATATCACTCCATCGGGATCACTCTATTATTGCTTGTTCGCGCCACATACATATAGCGTTTTTCTTCACGCACATCCCGTTCGTGGTGAATCACACAATCAACGCAACGCCACCGGAGAGGTTGCAACACTAGCATCACATGTTCACAGCCAGAATGCATTAGAAACAAACCTATGCATACTGAGAAGAAAAGGGTCGGTTCTTAAAGACAAATTTCTTTGGGTATTGGAGCAGGCAAAACACTTCACTTCGTCAAACTGTCCCGTGTAATAAAATCCTGCAGCAGCAAATTTGCGCGCATCAATTGGCACTGATGCTGGGAAGCGTTGAAAGCTCGATAATCGGAAACTTTCCCGCCGAAGATCATCTGAAAGAGATTGCAAAAAGGAAAACAAAATTTGTGCCATCCATGACCAATCTGCGCATGCAATGAAAATGACAGAGAACGCTTCAATGCGTGACTGACACTTCGTTGTTGTCACCCAAGTTTGGCAAAGATTCGGCATCAAAGTTATTTGCATTACATACAGCAATACCAGTAACGCCACCATACTGTGTTAAACTTTTTGACATTGGCCTTATTTAGCATGTTGTAAAATGTATATGAACTGCGGGAAGATAACATTCATTCTTAGCTCTTTTCAAGAAAAAGAATTCATTATCCTTAAAATTACCCATTGCAGATCCATGAAATTCAATCTGAATGAAAGCTTAGCAAAGGTAGAAGTTTCCAGTGAAAAATCATGAAATGGAGGCGAAGCAAACCAACTGTTTTTCAGTCTTACAGTGATGTTTGCAGATTCTTAGGTCTTCTCATTAGTTATAGTAATGTAGCAGTGGCACTTGCATTCACTGTAACAAAAGCATACAAGAACTATGTCCTGATAAAATTCAATTCTCCAATGTATTAGCAGCCTGAAAATTAAACACGAAAAGCATATTACAGACGCAAGCAAAGACCGTTTTCATAGATTTTCCATATTTGCAATGAAAACAAATTTCTCAAAAAGTCAGCAAATCCCCAAGTTCTCAAAATCGTATCAATCACTGTGATGCAGAAAACTTTCGAATATTACACAACACAATGAATCAAATTATGCAATTTAACCTGTTTATTATGGATGGAAAAAATGATGATTATCTATATTGGCTACAAAATAGATAATCCACAACTGAATAATGCCAAATTACCTTTGAAAATTTTTTTATTCGAACTAGATAATAATAATCACTTGCTTAATTTTGTCTCTTGTTTCAAGATTTACTAATCTAGCAAGCGCAAAGCTTAAGTTAGTTTTTGCATTATTTTACACTAATCTGCACTAATGTTTGATCATGCTCTAATTCAAATTTTTTTAAATCCCTTGTTCAGCTTTGAAAAGTAGACAATATTTTCAGTACATAATAATTTGAACTATTAAAACTTTGGCTTGGCAACATAAAATTGTCCACAAAATACAATGACAACTTCCATTGCAAAATGCTGGAACATACCTGCAGCAATATTTTTGAAATGCCAATCCAGTAGCATGAATCAGTTGATGCAATGGTTAAATCTTTTTAATAAATGCTTCATCCACAATAAATTTGCTTCCTGTTAATTTTTATTTCTGAGATACTTCATTTCACAGGTTAAGACTTTGCAAACAGCAGTTTACTGTTCTTTGTATGCTACTGCTAAGAATAATTAAGCTATGTATGATTAGTGTACGGCAAGAACTACATCATCCAATAAACTCAATTCAGCCAAAAGGCTACCCAGATGAGCTAAATAATCTTAAATCATGAAAGAGTAAAAACCAAATATGAAGCTGCATATAGCACCTAAGCGTACTCAGGCATACCTGGTAATTTAGAAATTTCTTTCGCATTTCTTCCACTTTTCAAATTGGCCAGCAACTATGGGTGGGTTAGCAATGTTGGAAAGACTTTTTAGTAAAAAAAAACAACCAACGACCTGCAATATTACAATTACCACTAGTAGTAAACTTTTTAAAAGTTTGGTTTGTGTATTATGGTTTCTAGTATTTATAGCCAATTTGAGTCAGACATTTTGATCTCAACAGTGTGAGCAGATAGATTATTTGAGCTTTATTGCTTCTTGCAAAAAATAGTGGCCAAGCTTCTAATTAAGCATAAAGACGGAACAACATTTAACAGAAACTAACAAAAAATATTAAGAACACAAATTTTGATAACAATCATTATAGCTGAGACCACATCTTCGACTAAGGTAACAGACATGTATGCTAATTGTAAAAACATTCCAGGTATAGAGAGTAACCATTTTTCCATACGTTCTACAAACTTCAAAGATGCTGTCACTTCCAATTCTTAAAAAATATATAAAGAAATTCAGCCTGACGTTTTGGCTCAGGTAGTTCTTAATGTCATATGCAATCACATCTGTGGGTGTAAGAGGGAATGAGGCTGGCTGAAGCACAAGCATTCAGATTTGGCAAAGATAAGCTGAACTGAACTTGTAGTAGTGAGCTGCTTTAGAAATGCATTCAGTGATAATGAAGAAGAAACACAATGGAGAGAAAAACAAAGTGTGACACAGGGTCACTGCTGAATTAACAACGCAAATCAATACAATTGCATGAAAATATTCAGTGAAAAATAAAAGTGCATGAAGTTGTGTGAATACAGGTTAATAAGGAATGCTGTGAAGAGGTGAAATTGCATAAGTGAGATAAGTACATTGCAATGAGGGTTTAGTATCAGCAAACCATGCAACTGAGCAACCAAGAGAGCACGGATATAATTAATGTAGGTAGTGAGTTACTAGATCCTTAGCATGCATTAGAGACAAAGGATTTAGATCAGTGGTTCCTAACCAGGGGGGCGCATGCCCTTACACGCCCTACAACATGGAAAGCTTGATCAATGAATTTAACAACAAATACATTTGTTTTTACAGCTTATTTAAATCCAGGGGGCTTGAAACAAACGACAATCACTAAAGGGAGGTGTGGTAGAAAAAAGGTTAAGAACCACTGATTTAGATTGAATTCTAATTCATGGATTCTAAGCTTAAGGCTCTGAAATGTAGCGCTGGATACACAATGCTCATGATATTCAATATGCGGCTGCACATATATGAATCCACTGAATTTTACATTACCGATACTCAAAAAAATGTTACACAGCATCACTACAATATTGCTTATGAAAGAATTTCAAAATCGTGTTCAGCTTAAGGCAAAATAGCTCCAGAAGTGCTTTTGCCTCATTAGGCAAAACAGACATTGCTTTCAAGTTTTCGGAGTGCACATAGGGGTTCAGAGTGTAAATTTCCAATACCGAGCTTCATAGCAGAAACATAAGCTGAAGTCATTATTTTGGAACAAGAACGTACAGTCAAAAGAAGTGATTACGACCAACTCTGGTCCAGTACTAGTGCAGTTGCCAGTTAGTGAATGAAGCCTTACTGCAGACTGCAGTGTGGGGTAGGATGAGCAGAGTCACTGTTTTCAAACTCCATCTCACCTCTGTTCCTTTTTTTTTTGTTCTAAAACTCCTGTTGACATGCTCTGAAAAATTTGAAAACATCAAGTCTCTTGTCAACATTCTGAAATTTCTAGGTAACTCAAAAACATACATTTTTAGGCAATATAGGTTATAATTAAACTACATAGTTATTATAATTTTAACTGTTGAAACACTACTGTAGTTTGAACATGCAATCATTAGACAGATATCTAACAATTTGCAACTGAGCTTTCATTTTCATTCTTTACAAAGACTGATTCGAAATCTCAATTTGAGATCAATGGTTGATCACCTACTTTCTTAAGATTGATTCCTACTTTAACCATGAGCTCACACATTAACTCTGGTCACTGAACAAGGATTGGGCCAAAAGTAAGGCATTTCAACATATGGTTAAACATAAAAACAAACAATACAGTATCAGCACATTCAACATTGATTTTCTGTAAGCTTTATTGTTTTCCGTATGTTTACCGCCTTTTGTAAGGCCCTGTGCAGTATTATTTCACTCCCTTTTTTCGCTATCCTCATCCTGACCAGGTTCCCACTAATGTTGACAAGAAATTCCTTAAAATCGATCTTAAAATTCCCAAAATTTCACAGAAATTCCCCAGATTTTGCACTAAGCATTATATTACCTTAATCTTCTTTTTAGCACTTTTTAAAAGCCTTTCACAGTTCCAACAAGCAGCATAGCGTGTCATATTGCACATTTGCTAATGTATAATAACTTAGCAGTTTAAGTCCGTTGCTATTAGAATCTGACTGTTAACGCAAAAACTGCCGTAAAGCTCCCACATTTTTACATTTTGCTTAAACTGCTGTGGCCCACTCCAACATTATGAAATTTCTTCGATGGCCACTAACGCCCGACAAATACGCTAAGCACAATGTACTTGTCCAGAGAACCTTAGTTAATCGTTGGTCCTTGAAACATCAACAGTAGTATCCTTACGTAAGTTACCAAACCAGCTGAGCAAAAATGTTAATTCATGAAAAAAGAGATTGGTTAGTCTTGTTTTGTGCCAGATTTTTCTATCCAAATTTGCTTTTTGTCAAACATAGCCTATAAGCTTTTGTTATGGTCCTTACTGTCAAAAACAAAAATATAAGTGTGAGAATTTAGGAGCTGTGTGCAGTTCAGATGTAGATGGTAAGTAATTTTGCAAGGAGATTCTAGAATATAGATTGCAAGTATCAAGTCATGCAACTTAAAATTGTCGAGCCCTGAAGACCTCCTGATATTCATAGTTGGATATGGTGCTAATAGCAACTTTCCAAATCATCAAATTGCTTTGCAAATGGTGCTGACAACCTGACAATGGCAGAATCTATTGCAAGCAGCGAGCGATTTTTCAGTAGGCTGAGACTGATCCTTTCATACCTTCCAGCCTCAATGAACTAGGGACGAGGGCAAATTGCCCGGTTTAGCTTTGATCAATATAGAAAGCGAAGAAAAACGGGAAACTGACTTTGATGAAATCATAGATGAATTTGCTTCAACGAAGGCATGGAAGTGTTGTTTTCATTAACATATTGTGTTATTTAAAGACGAAAAGCCTGAATATATTCAATATTGATGTTTTGATGAAATTGTTTTCTTCCAATACAAATAATACATGACTTGCATTAAATACTTNATTGCACCATCCNAATNAAATGTATTTTCATCTTTAAAAACAGGTCATTTGCAGCTGCNATATGTTGTGTGATTCTTTGTAAATTTCGTCAGACAGTAATACACCATTATGATAATAATGTTCATGTTTTGATATTCTTTATAATGAAAATAAATGAGTACAGAAGTACAGTATGACAATTGTGGATAAGTTGAAGCACAACAAATGCAATACAGCCAAATCTGCTCACAAAGTATTTTACTAGGAATCGATTTCACGTTAAGCACACATTTTTAATCTATAATTACAAACAAAAACTTACAGGTGAAATGATTACAGCCAAAGAAATGTACTGAACTTTGCACTGCACCGTATGGATAATTTATAATTTTATTTGCTGAAAATCTTCAAAGTAAAAAAAAACATATATTTTCTGTTTTAAAACATTTATGTTCTTCATGGTTTATCTTTAGTAAAAGTTGTACATATAATAATGTGGCGGTCGGTAGATGGCACCACAAATAAGTCACTGCTAGATGGTGCCCATGAGGAACAACAACTCACTATGATAGTAGCCACCACAAACGAAAGATCGTAATTCATTTTCCCTACATATTAATAGTGCTACCTGGTAGTAGCAGAGTGAACTCGTCGAGGGAGCTCTATTGCTGCTGGTTGCTTTCCCGTTAGTTTAATGCCCCGAATTGCCATCTCTTTCCCTTGTGCTTGCCTCAGTAGTTCAAGGCGATGCACATGCAGTCAACTGCAACATGAACTTGATGAACATATTTCTAATATTTAAATTATTAAAAAGTCGCATGATTTGACTATGCCACGGGCGCAATTTAGCATATATACGCCACTACTTAAAAACCATTGTTTCCAATTATGAGATAGGTTTGTTATTGAATTTATTTGTCTTTGTTAAAAAAGCAATTAAACTACGTTTTCCAATACATACCAACACCTACAGTTCAGACCACAATAAAAGAAAAAATTTTCCAAAGCTGAAGTACCTTCTTCAGTTCTACCTTTTATTCAAACATGATTAGGGTCTACTTTCAACGCGCTTTTTAAAGGGCGGCCACACGTACACGTTTCGTTTCAATATTGCACCTTCGATATCAGAGGCTTCAATCAAACTAAACCACACGCATCCGCAGCTGTCAGAACACAAGTGATTTCCCCAACCAGAGTAGAGCGGACTGTCATATTTTGCATTCCAGATCCAGCCTGATATGTTAAAACTCAGTCCAAGTCCAAACATGGCCCATAAATTTTTTCAAACCTAAATCCCAAGTCCAATTTCAGTCCAAAAGTTTTTTAAAAATGGAGCATTTTCACAACAAAAATACCTCATTTCTTTCCATTAACTCAGTCCAAATCTGATCCGGATCCTAAATTTTGAAGTGATTTACAGTCAGTATCCAATCCAATTTCAACAAAATTTGCTTAGTCCGGGTCCAGTCCAATCCAAGTCCAGTCCAATGCTCAACTCCGTCCCCAACCAGTTTCCAGATCGCGATCCTACCGGATTCTGAACTTCAGAATCGGATCCGGATTGGACTGGATTGTGAAAAAACTCAACCGGATCAGAAATGGATATCCAACCTGCACTGATCACTGCAGTAAAATGCTTAAACAGAGTTTTTTTCGGATATAAACCGGATTGGATCAAATATTTCGACAGGTCTACCAGATTAGGATCGGACCTGATTACTCAAAGAAAATTTTGGACTGGATTAGAACAAGGACTGAGGATGCGTAATTTTACGTGAAATCGATTTCCTATCAAAAATTTGCTGATCGATTCCTTGCTTACACCCATCGTGATCCGGTTTCAAGCGAAATTTCTGACTTGCCAAATTTCTGACTTCACACCATGTACGCATGCACAGAGTAATAATAATATAATAATAATAATAACAATGATATTTTATTGCGGACGCACGGTCCATATCACAGACACAAGAGCACAAAAAGTGTTTAGCTGTCCATCAGCGCACATTACAGAAACGGTGTTAGCACATGACCAACACTGGGAGGAGCAAAGCAGCTTATCCTCTCCACAGCTGTATCGTCATTCGCAAAAGCACAGAAAATGGATAACCATGCAGTAGGGCATTACACAACAGGTGTTAGTACGTGTCCAGCCTTGAGAGGAGCAAGACCTTTCCCAGCACTTCTTACTTTTTTATGCTTGGTGTGTACATGGTGTCCACATATTTTACTACACAAAAGCAATACTGGTGAGACGCAAACTCCGAAACAATTCACGGACAACTACTCCATTTGTTCTCCATACAGGAGTGTTG
>JGI24158J21664_10004570_pt1 | contig 17839 bp, 14 predicted proteins | sample Ectturendosymbi3_FD_21664 | JGI IMG/M metagenome (IMG submission 21664)
CTTGTCTAATCTACGTTCCTTCGCGTCTGCTGATTAGCAATCATCCACAGTACTTTAGTGAGCGCCTTGCCTCTCCTAGGCATTCTACAATTGGGTTTGAACCGTTTGTGTTTGTATTGTGTACTACGAAAAATACAACACTTTCCTTTGCTATATTCATAATCTTCGATTGCCTTTCTCTTTGTTCTTTTCAAGGGTTGGCTGGCTGGATGACTTCGCGGTCATTTCGCCAATCCTCGTAATCTTTCTGTTAAACCACGACATGTTTATACCCCTCGAAAAATACAATTGACTGATTTGGGGGAAATCGAAAGTGCCTGTTTTGCCCAAATAATGTACACTGTTGATTTTCATTCGGTCCCAAAGTAAAAACGAAACACTCACTAATATGAGAAACAACCTGGCGCGTCATTTTCGATTGCAGTGACTAATTTCACTAGTTTTATATCTAACAAGAAATAAAGCGGTTCGTTTATTGCTTTGGTCTTCACTTCAGTTTCAAGAGCAGTGCAATTGAAGATGGGAAGTTCGCAATAAATTCAGCAAACAAAACCAAAACATAGGTGATAAATTTAAACCAACAAAAGACGTTTAAAAATTACTCCCTCCTTCAAACCACAATCGATTTTTGACAAACAACTGTAAAAACATAAGGTTTTTATTGATTTCATTTTTTCACAGCGTTCTATTAACATTTTTGACGTTCCCGCTGAAAGGCTAGATTATTTTCTGAGCAGTTTCCTTATCTTTCCAAAATGCATTTAGTACTTTTACTTTAATTGTAAGATTTATTTCGTTTGGCAATAATTTTTTTAGAAGACATCCGTTATTCATCGGCTTTACTTTTAACAGTTAAATGTGCTTGTGATTAAACATTTTAGGAGCCTATGTTCAAGTAAACTTCCGAAACAAGTTCAGAGTGAGCGGGTTGTGGATTCAAGGAGCAAACGATGCGGATAGATACGTCACAATGTTCAAAGTTGCGTTTGCGAATGACGACACCTTCAGCCAGTGGACCGATTACACTAACTTTGACAAAGTCGTGGTACGATACGTATGATTATACTGTAAATTTTGCGATACAAAAGTTTTTAACCAGTCCATTTTGTTTGAGTTTTGGATTCTGGCGTTCTTCTATTGCACGTCATACTTTCGCCCAAACTTACGTTCCCAAGAAGTTAGGTTCATGAAAACAGCAGTTGAAACAAGTTTTTTTGCGACTTAATTTTTCAAATAGACTTCCGTTGTTTTTGAGGTGTTGCAGAACACAAACACACATGCGTGTGGATGAAAACACATCAAGACAGGAGCGTGTGTCTGGTGTGCTAAAAGTTTGACATTTCGAAAAGTTTCTCCATCGTGCCATGAACTCGTGCTCCCGACTTGAAATTTCAAGTACTTTTCCATTTTCATAAATTATGTGATGTTCACAAATGACAAGCATCCTTTTTTTGAAACAGGTAAATTTCACTGGAAACAGCGACACTCAGACTCCGGTTCGAGTCGTTCTTGCTGAGCATGTCTTCACATCCGGGATTCGAATCTATCCGCTCCAATGGTCAGGAGACGCGATAGGAATGAGATTCGAGTTGACGGGTTGTTACCCGCTACGTAAGTCGAGTTGACGGGTTGTTGTCCGCTGCGTAAGTCGAGTTGACGGGCTGTTACCCGCTGCTCAAATCCCCATCGTAGGTGGAAAACCAATAATAAAAACACGTTTGTAAACTGAAAACAGATGCAATGCGTCTTCAACGGTGCAACTCCTTTTCTGCACAAACACGTTGCCACGTTGCATAATACAACCAGAGATATCTAGGAGTTCTGGATATCCCTGGTTATGGCCTCGCTGAAACTTAACCAACTCAATTTAATGTTTGGTGCAACCAATAAATTCAGTTTACAAACGTGTTTGCAGCTTTTGTCTACGTTCTTATTTACGTAAACCAGAGGCGGATCCAGGGGAGTAATTGGGGCGATTGCCCCCCCTAAAACCTGTGAAAGTAACTTCATTCACCATGATTTTGTGCAATTCCCAAAATAACATTCGCGGAATAAGGCCATTTTTCTGTCCATTGTTTTATCACAGCAGTGTTGTGAAGTATACTTCATCTCTCTTACAGTAGCGAAGCCATAATGAGATTTCACTAACAAATATTACTGAAATCGCCATCCCCCCTATTTTTACTGGCTGTACCCGCCCCTGACGTAAACCTGCAGTTGCTATGCAACCACTCTCAAGATTGTTTTCAGCAATGTGGATTCGTGCAATGACCTTTTGTGCCTCAGTTTTTCGGTAACGCATTTGGGTGCACGTTTCCAGAGGAACTTGGATGCGCCGAAATCGCTGACGTTTTCTTGCAAGTAGAAGATGACGACGGCACAGTAGTCCAAGCAGAATGTCCAGGTCTTTGTCCTGTCTTAGAACCTCCGAAGGTGTACGGAACAGGGATCTATGCTGGGGTATGTTTGACTGTCATGGTGGGACAAATAGAAACTGAAAGGCACATTGAGAAAAAAATGACAAGTTTCAGGCCATGACTGCAGCTGTGTGCAGAGCTGCCTGGTGATATCGATTTAATGCCAGTTGTTTTGGTCTTCCTTTTTCACTCTTTAACGTGCTTTTATTGCATATGGCTCAAGATTAAGTTTCATCAACATAAACGATGTATTCCGAAGACATCTGAACAAACGCTTTTTGATTACACGCAAGCCCTTGGGAGTGCGTGTGACTAGCCTGATCGAACAGACCTTCGCCGCCCGATTTCCAAGTGTACAGTTGCGTGCTCGCTCGCTTAAGCGTTGAACGAGCAGTACCGCTTTCGCAAATCGAAGCAAAGAACACCTGGCAAAGACGACTAATTACTAATTTATTTATTTCCATCGAGCGCAAACTTTGATGAAACCGTGCCGGCTTTTCTGCTGAAGATGACTTTGCGCATTGCGCGTTGTTGTTTCAACTGGAATCTAACAAAACCATACCTAGAGGAGCTTTTTGTGGCCGTTTTTACCATTTCCAATCATGTGTTTTGACGAAGTCTGACCCAGACAATCCTTTCTGGCAAATACGCAATAAACAACAGCAGTAATTCATTGTCCAAATCTAGTTTTAACTTGCAGTAACTTTTGAAAAGAAAAAACGCGTAGCTTTGTCAAAACTATGTCGTTTCTTTCCAATACCTGTATGAGTGAGGAGCAGAATGTTGGCATCTAACTATAGAAGTTTATTTTTATTGTCTCTTATGTTCAAGCAACAAGCACCTTGCTAGTTTGAATTATTTCATTCACCTTTGAAACAAACGGGAGATATAGGACTGATCATGCAGCAACAGCAGGATTTAGTTTTGATTTTTCCACTTTTTAGACATTAATGCTCACTCACGTGCACAAAAGGAAATTGCCCATTTGCTAGTTTGACAAAAACAAGAAATAAAATATTTATAGGTATTCTTAAAATTGTCCCAGAAGCAACCGCAGTTTTCTTCGCATTATACTAGATAGAAACGGGACCAAAGCTGCTACGAAAAATATAGCACAGTGGCAAAACACGTTGGTTTCTTCTTTTTTATTTCGAGAAATGTTTTTTCTACCTTGTTATCCTAGTTATATTTATCTAGCATTGCCAGTTGGTATAAAAAATTTGTTAAAATATGCTGGCGCTTAGAAATGTGTTTATGCACCTGTTTATACGGTCTTCTGCTCATAGATATCTCAAATCTGCAGCGCTGCAGTGCACGCAGGCGTAATCTTAGATCAAATTGGTGGTCCAGTGACGATGGTCAAGAAACCAGCTCAGAGTATATATCGTGGATCTGTCAGCAATGAAGTAGTGTCTCTTGATTTCGTGTGAGTTAGTGATTTAATCGAAAAAGATTTCTTTGCATTTCTGCTTGTTTTAATCCCTTCTCTAAGACACGCTTTTTCCCGCAGTTCTCAAAGTTGCTGTTACAATTTCTTTGTGTCGCCTGATTGCGTCGACACGCGCAGTGTAGACATTTTTCGCTGTTTTTGCAGTTACTACCCGGTCGCCTTCTCGTTCGCAAACAACGAATTGACTTGCCAAGCAGGATGGATTCCTTTCAACCAACATTGCTACCATTTTTCAGGTGATTTCAATTTTTGGTGCAGGGCACGAATTCACAGGCGAATGTGTAAACATCTACCGCATCAAATTTTAGCGCGGCTACAATTTCGAGACTGGTTTTGTTTGACTTTCACTAAGACTTTCTCACTTTGGCTCGATTTCACTTTGACTTTCTCTCTAACACTGATTGCACACGGTGACACACAGTGGACATGCTAACGTGGGCTGAGGCAGAAGCACAGTGCGTATCGTTGGACGGCCACCTTGTGACCATCAGCACCAGCGTGGAGCAAGATTTCATTTCGCAGCAAATTGTTCTTGGGCCAGCTCCGTACGTTTGGATTGGATTAAATGATCTTCGTTCCACCAACGAGTTTGAGTGGGTTGATGGTACACCGGTACGTAAAAGTAGCTGTTAGGTCACGTGCCCATTGCTTGTATTTTCTCGTCATCTTGTATTGCCTACATACGTCCTCTGAACTTTGAATAAAGGTGGGCTTTGGACTTTTATCTTAGTATTTTTAGAAGGAACTGAATATCTCCTACATCTAAAGGTAACGTACACCAATTGGGAACCGTTTGCTCCAGACAACTGGGAAGGCAAGCAGGAAAGTTGCTGCGAGATCAACAGAGATACTTCACTTTGGAACGATTATTTGTGCGATGATACTGGGGTAAAGTGTCTGAGTTTAGAAAGGCAAACTGCAATAGATTTTTAAACATGATTTGTCCACCCACGATTGTAGATAGATCTGTCTTCTTCCCGCTTCGTCTGTCCTTACCGCTTATCACCCGGTCGCTGTATGTTCAGATCAAGTTGTCAGGCATTTCACAATGTGAGTAGTTAGATTCGCCTATAACTGAGTGAAAGAGAAGCGAGTATCACGCCTACATCACATTTTGTACGTCTACATGTCATCAATTTGCTATTCGGTAGATCGACTGCCAAAGACATGTTTGAAACCACAATGCGAAGGGTTTAGCGGAAGTCATTTGAGCACAATGAAATGCTGAAGGAGTTGCGTCCTAATTACTAAAGTTGCAGCAGCTTCCAAAGGAAACAACCGTTTTTAATGCGCATCACATCTGTAGATGCGAATCTTCTTATCATATCTAATAAGGAAATTAAATATTTACAATTTAATGCAATTTTTTGTGGTCTGTGCTTCAATATTTCTCTTATGCTTACTTTTTTCTGGGGAATTGCTTACGTGATTTGTTTACTGCACTTTATGGAATCGACCATTGCGCTGGTGTGCACAAAAATTACTAGTTGGCAAACAGAATTTTACATGCACTTGAAAACTTTTTCACAGGGGTATGTCTGCAAAAAGTTCAAGGGTTACTACTCAGCAGGCGAAACTGAAGACCCAACGCCTGCTCCCGGCTGTCAAGAAGGTATGATTGATACCAGCCCAGCTACGATAGCATAAAATGAAAATATCGCGATTGCTTTATCTTTGGGGTTATGTGAAAAAATTTCATGATTTCATTCTTATACGCGCAGCTTCTCTCAGGAGAGTTTTGAGGGGCAGTTGCCCTAGGAAGTTCTAAAACTCTTCAAAGTTTTCAAAAAAACTTGATTAATGATAGATCTGCTGACTCCAAATCAAGAAAACAACTAAACCAGCTCACAGATGTAAACATTTTACCTAGACCAGACCAACCACTGAGGGATTTCCTGTAGGTGTAAGTTGTGCAACCATGAGAACTTGCTTCGTGATCATGAACTTGCTTAGCCGAACATTCTTGGGATTCTGGTCTTCACAAAGATTTCTGAGCAAAAACATATGATTTCACGTCGTGGTACAAAATGTGGCCACTGAAGGAGCGATTTGTGCTGTTGCCTTGCCTCGCTCCTTCAGTGGCCACATTTTGTACCACGACGACAAAAGTGTGTTACGTGGTTGATCAACAGTTTATAGTATTGCCAAGATATCGTTACACAACCCTGAGCACTTTTGGTGCCTTAGAATTCTTCTGCTATTGATCGTCATAAAATGACAAAAAAGACAATTTAATAGTAGTGTGCAAAAAACTTCCTTCTTTTTATTTTGATTCGAGTGGCAGAAAACCTTCTTATCTATGGTTTTTGCGTTGTAAAAACGTAAGAGAGTACTGAATGCATGGCAGGCTGGATGGCATACGAAGGCTACTGCTATTGGTTCCAGCGCACTCTCGTAACAGAACCGGACTCGGCAATCTACTGTGCAGGTTTGGGAGCTGTGAATATCCATATTAGGGACAGGTACGTTTCGTTTGAGTTGGATTTTATTGAAAAAGCCATGGTTATTTGCCAAAAAATTTGGGAATATTTGCATTACCCAATTGTAAATCGAAACCATTTCTAATTGTTTTCTTTTCATCTTGGTTCATGCAGTATCTTTTGGCTTACATAGGAATTGTGAATGGTTGTAGCGATAAGTTCGGCATTGTTGTTAGGAAGTTTATTTAAATTGTGTAACTAATTTATTTACGCATTTGCCGACTTTTGGTTTTATGATTTTATGAAAACAGGATCATGGTATTGCTTCATCTTTCGTAAACGCTTGCTGTGTTTTCTTGCTACCCTTCTATATTGCCTAAAGAGATCGCTCTTCAAGAGCAAAGCTCAAAATAAGCTGAAAATCCAAACTTGATGACAAGTTACCTAATCCGGGTAATTTCAACTTCCTATTGGCTGTATGATTTGATGTCGCGAACATACTAAGGCGTTTCGCCTGTCCCAAATACGCGGTAATAACGCTCAGAAGAGCAAGTTGTTCTATGGTACCCTAAGTGTTATTCTAACATGGAGCTTTCAAGCATTGTCAATCTGCTTAGCGTTTTTCCAGGAACATGGTATAATTTACAATAGCGTAAAAAGAATTATGCAGAAGAACGCAATGCCCTGTTTTTGAAAGTTACCTTAAAAAATTTTGGTTTGAAAAAAGAGCGCATGTTCCGAGAACAGCCATGGTAAAACGTTTATTGGTAACCCAGTTAAACTCATCACAAACAGCGCTCACTTTCGATCAATATAATTGCGAGATTTTGCTTTCGTGGGATTTGTGAAACTTGAAAGCATGGCTTTTACATTAAACCTCGGAGTTGTCTTTGACTTCGCTGATGGCAGCATCACAACGTGCTCGTCCTAAACTTCAACAATCGGCATGTTATATTTTTAAAGTGCCGACATCTCAACTTCTTTAAATTGTGCCTGCTTTGATATTTACAAAACGTTGTTATGACCAGGGGCGTAGCAAGGGGGGTAAGGGGGGAAATTCCCCGGGCGCCGAGTTACCCACTATGGGGGCGCCAAATCACTGCGGGGGGCGCCGAAAAGTCCCAACAATGTCACAAGTACTTTCTATACATTTGCTTCCTAAAGACCTCAGTTTCGAACACGAGAGCGCCTAACTTGCTTCTTGCCCCCGGGCGCCATCTAACCTCGTTACACCCCTGATTATGGCGCTGCTAATAATGTTTTGTTGCTATCCTGAAATGTTCCAAAAAATCAGAGCAAAAAAATCTTTTTTCTAGATATGTGCAGAGTTTCATCCACACAATCGTTGGTTCTGAGGACTTGAGATGGTGGCTAGGACTCCATGCCCACGTTTCTGATGGAGGGGGAGTATCGTGGGAATGGGCAAGCGGTAACGACGTTACTTACGACAACTGGGCTAAAGGCAATCCAGGTAGTCCTTGTTAGAATAAATCTCGTGAAAGCTTAGTATTTGGTGATAGACCACGGCTATTTGCCAGGAAAAGAGACTATTTTAATGTTTGGATCATTAGTTTAACCTTAATTCCGGATGCCTTGCGAACCTGTCTTCTCTTGTCATTTTTGAGGACGAATTGTAGAGCAACGTATTGTGGACCTCTATCCCCAAACATGTAACGCACTTGGACGCCTTAATTCACAGATTGTATTCGATCAATGTATGTATATTTTTGCAAAAGAACAAAAATATCCCTAAAAACAATGTTGGTGCTCACGGGTCGTATAGGAACAGATGATTCCTAAATCATTGCTAGCTCATGATCATCTCGCGAGTTAAGCAAATAACTTCAAAACCTTGTCTGATTTTGAGACGGAAAAATTTTGAATGGTAGTGCAGTCTACCAAAGTGCAACTCGGTTATTATACTGTTGGTTGCTTTGGCAATGAATCCGTACTTGTTAAAAGGAAGACATTCATTGAATGCGCAATAACAACAAACACAAGAATAAAATCAGGCCATTAATTCTACTTAACATCAATGTTGCTTGTGCCGAAATCAAAACTGTTAAAGCCGATACTCAAAAAGCTTCCTTCTCGTAATATTTTCCAACAAACGATGTAGTTTTGACGGAAACAATACATCAACTATTAATGAAACGTCTGTAACAAAAATGCTTATGCCCTGCTTTTTTAAACCTCAAGAATTATGCAGCAACTTTTCTTTGTTGCAAAACCAATAGTTCAAAATCTTGCTGCAGCGCCACATAGCCACCTTTTCGCACACACCTGCACAGTTTTCCGCAGCAAAGCAGTTTCTGCCCAACTGAGCCCTGTTTTGGCGTCGCAACCTTCTTTACATGTATAGGTGCAAAAATTATGTTACTTTTGTCTCGTATATAGAATGCTAGAAGCACTTAGTGACCCTTGAGATCATTTCGGCCATAACGCACCGACCGATTGCGCTGGAGAGGCAATCAAGACATCATAAGATACGTTTTTCAGTTCTTTCTTCTAAAAAAGGGGTAAATTGGCATTTGAAATTTTTTCACAGTTTGCAATAACATTACTAAAACACCTCGCGACGCCTCACTGCCCTACAAAATTTTAAACGCAATGGTACCCATTTTTTTCAAAACAAAAACGAATACACACGAAAGTCCTCATCTTGTGATACCTTCATTAACTCTCTAGCGCGATCGGTTGAGAGTTAGGAACGAAACTGCCTGAAAGTATTTAAGTTGGCTCACCCTGTCTGTGAAGGGTCCAGCTTGGACCACAACAAAGGGAAGTAGATTAGGCCAAAGAGCGCGTCTTCAGACAACGTACTTTGATGTGCAAACGCTAGCATTTCTCAGCGCAAATATTCATAGAGGCATCAAGTTATAAAGTTTTTTTCCAGTTTTGCTCAATGAAAAATTTTAAGTGCAATTCAGCACTGTCGGCGAAATTGCTTATTCATGTCATTATGAACTGTTACGATTTTTGCTTTCCGCAGCATGAGTTGCAGAAAACATACTAAAAATACCCGTTAGTTAATTTCGGGTTTCGACCATACAAGCAAAAAACGACAAAGAACTGTCACAAACTAATGGAACTAAATATTCTCGGGCGATTTGTCCGTATCTGTTATTCAGAAATGTTGCTTCACAGCTGCCAGATGGTACTTAACATTGACAACCACTAACAATACTTTTCAGACATCACGAATGGGCAGTGCGCTGTAATGTATGGCGGAATTTTCGGAAATGGCTTGTGGTACAGCACACGATGGGAAAAAAAGGCTTATTCAATCTGCGAAACACCACGGGATGGATGGACAACCCCTCCGACAAGTGTGTTTAAGCCACATTTGCAACGAATGCATGCAAAGATTGCATAAACTGTTGACTGCTCTCCCTTTGACGACGTTTTCCATTGGAAACAATTAGGAAGCCAAAAATGTTATTGCTGTTCGAATATATGAGAACATCTCTCTTAATTAGCAACTAAAATATGGTTCAAATAAACACCAGCTGCAAAATGGTGTTTTTTGTTTTGTTCAGAGTACGTAATTACTTATATGATATTCTACTTTGGACAGTGGTGCAGGAGCTGGAGGTATACGGGATGCAAGTGCACCCGTAAAATTTTGATTTGTTGAAAATTTGAGCAAAATCTCAAAACATTTGGGCACAGAAGTTCCGACATTTTCAACAATAAAGAAATTGTACTGTTTTGCTATTGGGTGTATAAATAATGGTCTATAATGCCATAGAAAACACAGTAACTATACATACATTTGAATCAACACACGTTTTCTAGTAACTTTGTCTTTTAGTTTGTGAGAGTTTATGTGTAACCAGCAGCTACAGGAAATTGTTAGTGGGAGAGTTTGTCACATAAAAGTTTTTCTGGCAAATTTAGGGAAATTCGGGGAAAATACCCTTTACCCTCCAAAAAATTGCCTGCTCCTTCACCTGCGGCTTTGGACATACTGCACGTAAACTATTTCGTTGTTTGTCGTGAAGGGATAAAATTACTTCGAATTTTATAGCAACACCAGCACCATCAGGAGGATGTGCATGGGATTGGTCAACACCTGGAGATGATAGTGATTACTGCTACAAAGTTATATCACCGGCTGAAGTACAGTACTGGGAGAAGAAACAGGCTTGGGACAATGCGAGACACCAGGTAGGAAGTTTTAAGTGGCTCTTATTGTTTGTAACTTCAATGAACTTGAACGTTTTACAAAAATATCACACTTCGGACATTTTTTCAGTCTTTATTTGCATATTGCTCAGCTCCGAGGCCGCGATAATGTTTGGGCGGCGTTTGAAATAATCGCTATTGACACCATCGGTTGTCATCGCAAAGCCTAGCAAATATGTGCAAAAGCAATACGTAGCTTGTTATTGACGACAGAAATTTACTATTGTTTGCTTAGTGCTGTTTCAATTATGCAGCACCTATCCCACACACTAGGTTATTTGAACAAAAAAACATGAATTTATGTCGCAATAGGCGTTTGATACTTTTTTGTGAAAAATATGTTAGGCAATATGAATTGAAGATTCGGGAATGTTTTAATAACATTCTTTTTCCAACTAATAGAATCCAATTACAAACCACAATCTCTACCAAAGAAGTGGTAGAAGTGCTAGCAGTGTTTGCTAGAGCTCGCAACTTGCTGCCAAAATTTAGGGCGCAGTTTAAGCAGACTGCCTTAGCTTTTGAACATTTGCTGTCGATCTTTGTGGAAACGCTAATATAAAAGTACGACTATTTATGCTCGAAGCAGCCTTTGCTCAGCAAAGGTTATGAACATGTTAAAAAAGCAAATAAAGGAAATTTTTCATTTTTTTGGCGAGGTTTAAAGGACTTTATTTGCTTCCACAAAAGCAGTTGCTGATAAAATTGAGAAAATAACTGCTGAAAAAAGTTCTTTTGATTTGTAGAAGATCGGTAAAAGAATCAATGGATGTGGATTTTTTACTATTTCTTTTTCACAGTGCATGTCGTATCAAGCTGACTTGGTATCAATTCATAGCAAAAAAGAAGAAACATATGTTATCAATCTTATCGCAAAAGATGAAGCCGAAAGCCAATATTTCTGGATTGGTCTCAACAACAAGTTAGTTTGCTGCCAAAATCTCTCAGAAGTAATGACATATTTCTGTGTTGCAGTAATGCACGTTGAAACTTGACCGCGCTGGTCGATATGGAAATATATCGACAAGAATCGAAATTTTAACGATCTCAAACTAAAATCGAATGGTTTCTCGGATAAAACCTTTGGTGACTTCTGCCCACATTCGGTTGCTTCTCGCGTGACTGCCTACATCATTTTAAAGAGTTTGTCCTATACGATAAGTTCTTTTTGTTACTGCTTGATAGATGAGAACTGACTCCCGATCCAAATGCATTCCACTGCTCTTTTGCGAAACTGCTTCGTGCCAAAGTATTTAATCAAGTGTTATTTTTAGTAAGAGGATTAAGTAATCTTGCAAAAATCCGACGATATTTCTGATCAGGGGTGCCGGCAGCTGGGCGTGGTCGGATGGTACCCCAACTGAGTACACGGGCTGGAACCTCGGAGCCCCGTCATCGACCAACGATAACAACTGCGTCGCGATGAAGTACGAGGCAGGTTACGGCACCGGTTACTGGGAAAATATAAACTGTTTCCAGGTAATGAAATGGTACACTCTATAAACTGGTTTTGCTACGGCACAGCTCTTAGCCCAAACATGTTAAAATTTTATCCATTTACATTACACCAATGCTAACAGTGTAGATTTTTTGTGGTGCTGGTTTTGCAAACATTTTGTATTCAATTATCAGCAGTTAAACGTTTCCACAACTCAGGTAAAAGCCAAGCTTAATAAAAACGATAGTTTTGAGCTCCACTGGTAATCTTTTCTGCTCTTTGAAAGTTTTTCTTACGATCGAACAACAGTCATTTTGTTTCTCGTATAACTAATTTTTTTCAAGGAACTTGAATGGGTTTGCAAGCGATTGAAAAGCCTCGATCCAGTCCTTCCAACCGACCCCCCGACAGGGGTGCCAAATCCTTCCTGCGGATCAGAAGCTGACGGAACGTGGCTCGAATACGAAAACATGTGCTATCTCTTCAATGACGTCAACCTTATTGATTTCCACGACGCGAGTGTTGTGAGTGTATAACTTTACATCGGTCGTGCGACAATTGCAGTAGAAGTGTCTTTTCAACAGATTTTTTCATTTGCAGCGCATATTGCGCTGGTATATGTAAAATACTACGTCTCTGCCGTGTTCACAACTGTTGATTTTCCATCTGCTTTCAGCTCATGAAACTGTTAAATTGTATGAAAACGTTGAATTCTCGCTCAGTTAACTGCTAAGAATAAAATATTTGATAGTCATGAAAATCCTGCTATTATCAGCCATTTTCTTGCTCAACGAGACTTTATTGCTACAGAAATGCCAAACTCTCGGTGGATACTTGTTGTCTGTTCACAATCAAGCCGAAAGCTCGTTTATCGCCAATCAAGTTAAGGTAAAACTGCAAATTGGCTTTCGTTACAGGCAAGTTTTAACACTGTTAACGAACGATTTTTCGAATTAAAGTTCGTCAAACGAACCTTATCACTTGACCTTGTGCGCAGTGTTTTTCAAGTAACGAAACTCACGTGGACGCTTCATTTTGTTTTAATCGTTTAATTTGCCCAGATTTTTTAAGGTGTTTTAAGGACCCGATTCGGGTCCCTAGAATTGCAAATCGGGTCCCTAGAATCAAAGAAAATTATCATCGGTTCCCTGGAATCAGAGAAAATCGGGTCTCTACAATCAGAGAAATCGGGNCTCTAAATATCCATATCGGGTACCTAACATTTTCCTTAAAAAAAACCTGCTTTGCCTTCGCCAATATCNAGANTATCCGACAGAATGTTACGGTAAAAACACTGCTCTTCAAACCTTTTTGCTAACGNTTTCAGCATCTCGTCTCAACCTTAAAAGGTTGCAACGCATAATTTGGAAAATTTCGTTTGTTCGTGTGTTTGTCCACAGAAAATAAATAACGCTTTAGTGACAACAGTGAAAATCTCACTAATCAAACAAATCATAGCTTCAAGCCTTGATTGCTGCCAGTGGAAAAAATTATGAAACGTTGCCATCAATCTGTTACGCGTCGCTGCAAATTTTCTACAGTTTCCGGTATTTCATTTTGACAGTTCTGATTGTGTGATGTTTGAAAATTAAGAAAAAAATTTAAGTTCACTCAGACATGCCAGTAAGAATTGCAGTGCGGTTTCATGCATGGGCGCAAGAGGCCGGGATGCAGGGAGGGCTACTGTATACCCTCCTCAAATGTTTTCCTTTAAGGCGAAATCGTTTCAAACGTGATAAATTTGTATCGAAATTTTAACATGTGAAGTTTTTTGGTCAATTTAGCTCTTCTCTGGGATGAAAATTGCATTAGATGAGTCTTTTTGTTACTTAGAGAAATTGAATTGTGAAATCTGTAGAAAATTTACTTTTTGGACATGAACACACTTTTTCGGGTAAAACGCCGTACTCCTTCAGATTTTTTGGTCCCTTCAAAAGATCGATATCTCCATCTCCATTTATGGTGCACTTACAAACACCGTTCAGCAATGAGGTCCTGTAGGGCGAAAAAATAAATGACAGATCATCGCTCATTTGTGATGTAAGTTAGTTGTGAATTTTTGATCAATGAAACGGATTGAATGCATTGGTCTACCACAACAGGTTGTTTAGGGCTGCCTGGAAAAGAACATGTATGAATGATGAATCATTTAAAAATGTTCTCCCAAATACTGCGTCTCCATGCGTCTTTGTTAAAAGACAAACATTGATAACTACAATGAATTTCTGTACTTGCCATGAACGTGATCGGTGTCTGATGTGCTAAACAAAGTTTCAATAATATGGTTTTCTTCCAACAATGGAAATGTGTTCGAAAAAACTAACAGATCCAACAGTTGGGATCCCTGGATAATTGCGATTTTAAAAGGGTCGTCGCGATTCGCAGGAGTCAAGTATGGCAAACCTTTGAAAAGACTTGTAGCATAACATGCACCCAGTGGTGGTCTTAGGATTGGGGGGGGGGCGAGGCAAGGCTGAAAAGGTCTGATGATGTCATCATACTCAGCCAAGCTTGATAAGACCTTTTTATCAAGCCTAGGAAGGGTATATGCGAACCGCCCAAAAATACGTTCCTGAGACTACAGCATGATCAACTGACTTAACAAAAAATGCACACGGGTATGCATGATACACAACTTTGAAAAGACTGGAAGTTGGGAAGACAAAGCTAGTAACACATAAAAGTTAAGCGATAGCAAGTTCGCATCGCCCCCACTTCTCTGTTTTTTTGCTCCATATCTCTGCATCAATATACTAAAAAGTTTATAACACACTTCCCCCTTGAAAAAATGCTTTGTTTACTGAATTTTTTCACAGCCGTATCCTTAAGCTTAGGGGTCACAATGAAACCACAAGAAACAAGAAAGCAGGTTCCAAACACTAAATTTGTTTCAAATTTCATCCTTTTAATTACATTCAAGAACATGGCGTACATAGCAAAGCATCCAACCTGAGCCTTGTTTTAAAAAGCCTTGAGGGTGGTGAGTCAAAGCTTCCCTCATTTTCCATTGACGCTAGTTGTTTGATAAATGTGCAAAAGTATTTCATATGCACTACAGGCCCCTTTTTCACAGTCGTCCACACTCCTATATTATGAGAAGCTTCATTGTCTGACAGTGAAAAAATTATAATTTGGTATAAAATTTTGCACTTACTTGATAGGGTCTTTTCAGAACTTTTTGAAACAATTTTAGACTCACATTTTTGTAAGGTATTGAAGTTGGTTTGAAGCTTTTCGTTTTTTACACATTAGAGATGCTGGTGAGGATTCTTTAAAAGCAGAACACCTACGTCCTACAGCACTTTGCAGTAGCGGGTGGGGCCCCTTTCAAAGTACTTACGTATTACAGTAGGGGGTGGGGGCTCTTTCAAAATACTTACGTATTACAGTTGCTGTTTGGGGGATCCTTTGAAAGCAAAGTACTTATACTGTACATTACAGTTCCTGCAGGGGCCTCTTTGAAGGCAAAGTGCTTACACACTAGGCTATATTTTCCACTGGGGTCCCCTTTGAAAGAGTACTTACACATTGCAGTTAGTGTTGGTGGCCCCTTCAAAAGCAGAGTATTACGCATTACAGTGGCTGCTCGGGCAGTCCCGTCACCACGGGGGCTTTGGTGGGCTTAGACCCCTCAAACAAAGCTCCAAGCCCCCCTCCCAGATTGAGACATGAAATACTATATATCAGTGGAGTTTTTGTCAATTTTTAGAATGTCAAGTCCCCCACGCACAAACGCAAAGCCCACCTATTGAAAACTTTCTGGCGACGGTTCTGTTTGGGGACCCCTTGGAAAACAGAGTGGGCTACTTGCAGTATTTGTGATGTGCTTCGGAGTATATTATATGAGTGGATAGTAAGTTTTTCACCAAAATGAAGAACAATTACGCACGAAACACCTCGAGGGGCCTTAAAAATGGGGGTCCCGAGGCAAGTGCCTCGCTCGCCTCCCTTTAAACCCACCATGCATGCACTCTTGTAAGTTGCTAAGTATTCTCCGTGTTCTTTCCAGCAAACGACGTCAGTGGATCGTTTTTGGATCGGAATGCGCGAACAAGGCGGAGTGAATGGAGAGTATTCGTGGACGGATGGAACGCCGGTTGATTTCGTCAACTGGGCCTCTGGTAATTTTAAGTTTTACGTTTAAAGGACATTTTTTTAAATGCAAGAAGGCATGAACCATTTACCTTATACTCATTCATCAATATTTGCGTATTACTTAACTATGCGTAGACAAATACAGCATGCTTTACTATTTTGCAAGGTTTATCTTTTATAATGGGGGGTGCACCTTGTAAGGTGAGGCGTGTACTTTGACTACTTCTGACAGTTGCAAATCAGAAGGACAGTTAACAAACTGCTAAGCGATGCGAGAATCAGAAATTGTAAGATTGTCGTTAGGTAAACGAAATTTTAAAAAAATCAGAAATCGACAGCATGTACTTAAAATTCATAAGATAACCAAATTGCAGAAAAATGTTGGGCTACCTCGATTAATAGTTGCAACCTAAAATTATGCTATAGCATAATTCCCAGCTTTTAAGTGAATGTTGAGAAAATTATAATGGGTTAACAATATCACAAAAAATCTGACAAATGATCGTCATGTTTGTTTTCTGGGCATGTTCCTTAGTAAAACCTAATGAATGCGCTCACTGAAGTAGAAGAAAATAACGGCTACTATTTTTACGTATGTTGCCTCAGCTGAAAGTCATAATTTTCATAGTGAAGAATATTTATAGTTAAGTAAAGGAAGAGATTGAAAACTGGAAATTAGTAACAAAGTTTCACAGCTTTGTGAAAGTTATTAAATTGCTTACATGTTGAATCCAACTACATGCAGATGTTTTTCTTCCAATCTGTGAGAATAAACTCTGTACGACGTTTTCTAACGCAGGTGAACCGAATGACGCTCTTGGGATGGAACAGTGCGTCACAGCATTGGTCAACTATCAGGGCTACGGCAAGTGGAACGATGAGAATTGTGGTTGGGTTGGATACGGATATATTTGCAAGAAATACCTAGGAGCCCCACCCAACCCACCTCAGCCTACACAACCTCTTCCAGGTGATGAGGGAACTATTACATTTTGTCTTTTCTAAATCATTCATGTAACAAGTTTGCTATGGGCGCCCTGCGTGTTGTTCGCACTTTATGATAGAAACCACCAGTTCATCATGAATATCGTTGAGAGCGTTACGTGGAAAGTTTATGATAAGAACTTGCCGCACATGCTCGATATGAAAATGCTGCATAAAACATTTCAAAACGACAACCCCCTGTACGATCTCTTGCCAAAAAATCGGTCAAAATGTTTGAAACCGGCGTTGCGAACCTGGATACAGGCGCGGACACAGGGGGAGATGCAGGGGATGCATCCCCCCCACCAGACCTAAAGAGGTGTTGACATGACACTTGATTTCATTGAAGCTCATCGCCAAAAATATTTTTGTACTGCACATTGCTTAATCGCTAAGGATACTAAGAATTAACTTGTGCTAACAATTAGTCAAAAATGTTCCTTCGGTTCATTAGATGAGCTGGCCTTGTTTGTCAAACCTAATATAAAATAGTCAATGATCGCATGGGCGTTCGCAGGGGAGGCAAATGCCCGTTCCCCCCCCCTGGAAATTGGGATTAAGAACCAAAAATTTCTGGAAAAGCCTGAAGTCGGCATCTTAACTTCCGATTAATTGATTTGATTCTTGTAGTGACAGTTTTTTGCTGGTATGAAACTCACATTGCACAAAAGTCAGGTTCACAGTTATAGTGTCATGCAGTGATGGGCTTGCAGTTCACTGATGTCCATTCCTTTGCCTGCAGAGGTGGGTTGCGAAAGTCGCGAGCGGATTGTTCTACTGTTGGTCTTTATTGCGTAACAATACCGTGGCAACACACCTGCAAAGGTTCACTTTAAATTACGGTAGC
>JGI24158J21664_10004571_pt1 | contig 17835 bp, 9 predicted proteins | sample Ectturendosymbi3_FD_21664 | JGI IMG/M metagenome (IMG submission 21664)
TAGGCTCGAGTCTGAGTTTTTGAGCCTTTGATCTACTTTCTAGCATTTCTGGTTCAAAAGTTATGATCTAAAATAAACAAATTAATTAATTAACTAATTAGTCAAATATTTTTACTAACTTACATCACAACTTTTGAACCCGAAACCCCAGCAGGTCATCTAAAATATCAAAAGACTCAGATTGTAGCCTAGTTTCCAGTAAAAACTTCAGCGAATTACTACCACCTAACGGTTGGCGCCCAGGGGCAGGCAAAGTGGGCCAAGGTGGCCTAAAAGTCCTCCACTTATGACGTCACTGACAAAAAACCCGCACCCCCCAGGCAAAAAAATTTTTTTGAGTGCAATCTACTAGACTGGCCGATCCGTTTGAGCCGTTGAACAGCTCTCTAGCGCAATCGGTGGAGGAGCTAGGGCGTTGGTAAGGCAACTGAAAACTGCTGTTTTTTTTGCAAAAATTGCCAAAACCAGCCAGACGCCAAAGTGCTAAGCAATAAATATTTGTAAGACACTTGTGTCTTTACAATTCTTGTTCCTCATAACAGGAAAGATATACTTGCATTAATACACAGAAAGCATGCTCCTTTTAAATAGAAAAACAAAATCTTGCATAATTAGCACACAGAAAGCAACAACTTACTTCAGCATTTTTCAAGTGAAGAACTTTGCTAAAACCTCTTGAATGCCTTCTTTGTCTGCTAGTTTGTGCATCTTCTTCACCAACAACATCAGGTAAGTTGGGTGATTGCACCAGAGAAATGCCATTACTCAGTCGTTTCTGAAGTCGCTTCTGAGAAACTGACTGAGGTGAAAGCAAGGGTTGAGGTTGCAAACTTCGAAGTGCTACAGGGGTAGATGTCATTTTATTAAACTCTAAAGATGTTATCTACTTTGAACAACAGTAATGATTTATCAAAGACAATATAAATGAGCAAGTATACACATACATACCAGATATAGGGCGATTATATCACAAATGTAATTGGTAATTACTTGTCACATGCTCGATTATGATTACGAATAAACAAAATCATGTTATCGATTACAATTACATTGAAAGTAATCACGATTACATTTGTCTTTAAACATCCTTTGAAAGAAAACAAAACCCATTTGCATGTTTGATGTAAGTACATGTTCAGACAACATGCATGAATGAATACAATAAATGAATTTACCAAGCTGTATGTATTAAGCACTGGAAAAAAAATCACATTGTCTACTGAGATGTTTATGCAGTCAACAAACCAGTGGCATAACTAGAGGTTTCAGCCAGGGGGGGAACTCAGCTGAAGGAGGCCCATTGGCCCACTAGCCAACACTCAGAAAAAAACTTGGAACTGATGGCTACACCAAAACTCTAAATCAGTGGTTGTCAACGTGCAAGGTGGGACATGGAAGTAGAGGAGATTTTGATCCAATTTTATTGGGGTACAAAATGAAAATGCACTTGTTCACAATCAAAATGATCGGTAGATATAACAAGCTGGTTCACTTGTTTAGCCCCATATTTCATTGAATTTTTCACATAATGTTTGTTGTTTTATTACGTCAAAACTTATTATGTACCGTTTGTGAAAGGTAAAAAAACTGCTGAGCTTTATTTTACTTGCCATTTGCAGATCAATGCTTTTCCAAAACACTTGAGTTTTCTTCTGCCTTTTGCTGCTGGCTGCTAGCGTCAACTTAACTTACTCTGCTCTCAATGTCAAATTTATTGCAAACAAAGTACAGTAATTATGGTATTTGGTGATGCTGCAAGAAAAACAGGCTGAAATACAAAGGTTATCAAAGTACACAAGTGTACATATCTGAGCAGGTCAGAAAATTTAGGTGTGCATCGGAAACCTAAAATGAGTATGGAAGAGGTATATAATGGCCGAGAGCCACCATAGCAGGCAGTTGGGGTTTGGACGGGAAACAGAATAAAGTAAAGGACAACTAGCTAACAGATTGCAGCTATGGGCCATCATAAAGGTGTGACTATTCCGATCAAAGTTACATTACCCGGCAGTTGTCTAGCCGACAGTAAAAAACGGATCCAGCAAAAGATGCAAGTTATGAAATTTCTTTGCTTATAGCAAAATAAGGTTTAATGGGGCCTGAAGCAAGTTATGAAATTTCTATGAAATTTTTATCTTGAAGCAAGTTATGAAATTTATTTACTTATAGCAAAAAAGGTTTGGTGGTGCCTGAGATGTTTTTGAAGACAGAAGTGGGGCCTGGTTCAAGGAATGTTGAAAACCACTGCCCTAAATCAACAGAAAATACTTCGAAAAATGACAACCTACTGAAAACCAAAAGTATACTAAACCCAAATATAAGCTAAGTGGGGGCCGCATTTTACATTTAGCTTGCCATGATTGTAGCAATTGAGCCCTTTGACTCCCTGTCCGTTATGCCACTGCAACAAACACTTTAAATATTGATTAAACAAAAGTAAGCAATGTTTAAAACGTTTGTTACAGTTGATAACATCAACGCTTCAAATCTTTTGTCAGTCAAACAACATCTATCATGCTTGAACATTGATCCAGCAAAATTTGAAAGTCGTTTGTTAGTAATTTCAAGATTGCTGAATATCTCTTCAAACTATGTTACGATGTTTTTAGCTGTGTGATGGTCTTTGGATCATCTACAAGTGCATGGCATTGTGTAACTTTTAATTTGAAATGAAATGTACAGTGATGCCAATATAGCTGTGCATCTATCCATTGGACCAAAGGTCAATGGTCAACAAAACCTGTTTGCATTAAGGTTCTTTTTACTAGTATCTGTGGATAATTTCTGCTGACGTGCTAGTTTATCATCTTTGTGGAAAGGTACTTTCGACTTGGGTTATGTTACCTTATTCCTCTGAAAAAANTTAATTTTAGAAGTTACTATACTAATTATATGCATAGCCTTCTCAATCACTTACATTCATAGGTTCAGTCTGAATACNTATAAATAAAACCAACACCTCCCTCGTAATNTACTGACATCTCTTCAGTTGCTGAAGTGTCAACCTCTTAAATAAAAGCTCTTATTTTTGTTNCTACATCTCACTATGGTACTTTTGGCTGCCAACAGGAAGGCTAGCTGGAATAAAGCAAGAATTCGCTACTAACGCTGTACTTGCCACTGGACTATCTGTATTTAACACAGACAGATGGGCAAATTGCCTCCCCTGAAACATAACCATAACAGACTATGATAAAAGAAGAAACCTAGTCACAAGGACCACAGTACATTGCAGTGATGTAGATCTTCACATTTAATCGCTTTAAACCACGATAAGAATTTATGAAACTGTCGAAGGACACCTGACGAGACAACCTGTTTAACAGGTTTTTTTCGATGCCCCAGCGCCTTAATTGTATGAAATTGTTTAATGTTTGCGCCAACAAACTCTCTCTGTCGCTAAAGTAACCGTTGATAAAGATTAACACTTTGAGAGCCGGGGTATGATATATTCATACTTCGATTTTGGCCTAAAAAACAGCAATTTTCGGTTGCCTTACTAACGCCATAGTTCCTCCGCTGATTGCGCGAGAGCTGTTCAATTAAGGGCTCAAATAGATTGGCCAGTCTTCACTCGAAAAAATTTTTTTTTGGTTGGGGATGTGGATTTTTTGTGAGTGGCGTTATAAATGAAGTAGTTTTGGGGTCATTATGGCTCATGTTGCCTGGCCTAGGGCCAATCGCTAGGCAAAAGTGTTTCGCTGAAGTTTTCATTGGAAACTAGACTTGAGTCCAAATCTTTTGAGCCTTTGATCGACTTTCTAGTGCTTCTGAGTCAAAAGTTATGATCTAAAATAAACAAATTAATTAGCTAATTAATCATATATTTTTACTACTTCAGATCATAGCTTTTGAACCTGAAACCCCAGCAGGTCACCCAAAGTATCAAAAGACTTGGATTGCAGCCTAGTTTCCAATAAAAACTTCAGCAAAATACTACTGGGTCATTTCACGTCAGCTGATCCAGGCCATGCAACCCACCCTCTCAGATTTTTATGAAATGTGGTATGCTTGTAAAACTTCTTTTCCTGATTCCAAATATACCAAATTTTTCAAAATCGGCCAAGTAGAACCGAAGTCATAAGTGTTTAACACTTTGAGAGCTGGGGTACGATATATTTGTACTTCGATTTTGGCCTAAAACCAGCAGTTGCCAGTTGCCTTACCAATGCCATAGCTCCTCCGCCGATTGCGCTGGAGAGCTGTTCAAGGGCTCAACCAAATCGGACAGTCTTCTAGATTGCACTCGAAACAAAATTTTCTGGTTGGGGGTTGCAGATTTTTTGTGAGTGACGTCATAAGTGAAGTAGTTTTTGGACCATTTTGGCTCATGTTGCCTGGCCTAGAGCTCAACCACTAGGCCAAAGTACTTCGCTGAAGTTTTTATTGGGAACTAGGCTCGAGTTCGAGTGTTTTGAGCCTTTGATCGACTTTCTAGCGTTTCTGGTTCAAAAGTTATGATCTTAAATATACAAATTAATTAATTTTCTAATTAATCAAAAACTTTTACTAACTAAGATCATAACTGTTAAACCTAAAACCCTAGCAGGACATCCAAAGTATCAAAAGACTCGGATTGTAGCCTAGAATCCAATAAAAACATCAACGATATACTACCATCTAACGGTTGGTGCCCAGGGCCAGGTGAAGTTGGCCAAGGTGGTTAAAAAGTCCTCCACTTATGACGTCACTCACAATAAACCTGCACCTCCCAACAAATAAATTTTCTTCGAGTGCAAACTACAAGATTTGCAATGTCTTTTGACACTTCGACTAGGTCTGTAACCCATACAGGAGCAAAGATATTCCCGCGCAAAGCCACGTGCGATCCAGCTGTTTTTTTGCGAACTGCTTGAATTAACCTAGACGCCAAAGTGTTAAAGACAGCCACTTTTTGTGTTTATTGAAGTGGAAAATTCATGAAAAATTTGGTGGTCTGACTTCATAGATCTATAGCTTGACTAATACTGTTTCAGACCTTGTGGTTTGAATATATTGTAGCATCAGGCATATTTCACCCAATTTACGTAGTACAAGTTCATTGGACATGGGTTTCTATGTGCAACATATGGGTAAACTACAGGACCCCTGTGTTCACTCATGCGTAATGCCATTTTGATTGCTCATAACTTTTGTTTTACCAAACCAATCCACATGTGCCATACATCATTTGAAAAGTCTTGATAAGTTCTATTTAGATCACAAAAGAAATTAGTGGCTTGTTGAGTATTTCATATAAAAATTTTAGAGCACAGTTTTATCTGAAAATAGGTTTATTTTGTTAATAAAACAATTAATAAACACTAAGAAAGCAACACGTTTGTCACTTCCATTGTTGTTTGTGGTTTTAAAGTCACACTTAGTCTGTTGACATGTCCACTTTCATTGTGGCAAAATTGTGGCATTTCCATGATTTTGGCTTTTTTCTTGCTGAGTAACGCTGCAGATTGTGGCTTTTTGCGGCCCTGTTGAATAGGCTTGTCTACTAGCCTGGCCACAATTGCTAGAGAAGATGTGAACAGACTGACTAGGCCTATCAGCTCCTTCAGGTTAACTTAATGGTTTTTCAGTTCCTCTTATGATAAAATTTGAAAAGTTATGTAGGTAAGTGTTTTTGAACAATATGCCATCATGTAATTAATATTCAATACCTGNTTCTCCAACGGCTGCCAGAGGTTTTCCATAGTAGTGGATCTTTTCACAGTGCCACCAATGCCATAGCATAGAGATTTCCCATGGCTTGTTGCAAANACCACGATGCTTTTATTCCAAAATCTTTTTCATGTTCACAAATATTGTGAAAAGATTTTCTGTTCTTATATTGATCTGCATACCCATCACTGAAATATTCCACAAACTCTAATTGTGAAACTGCTTTTTTCATATGTTGAAAAGTCTTTTCCTGGATTAAATGTACCATTACAACATCATGTAACAATTCTTCAGAAGGAAAACAAAGGCTGGAAATCAACAGCTGGTTTTCACTGCTTTTATAGTAGCAAACTACTGGATGCACTGTACAACTTTGATGTGTCCAGTGATACCCGTGTGCTTCATCCTGGATAGGAAATGAATAGTTTTCTGCGAAATCCATTAAAATTAAGGCAGTCGCATTGTCCATGTTGTCTTTTTACTGTTTTAGGTAAGCAGATTGGGGGGGGAATTAAAGTTACGTGGTGTTAACTTCAAGTTTTTCGGTGACCAGGTTGATATAATCTGAAAGCTGTCTGTGACATGCAAAAAAAGAGTGCATGCTATAACGGTGCCAAAAATGTGACCATTTTGAAGTTGTAAAAGAAATCCTGTCTGCAAAATTTGAAGACCACGAAGAAGAAATCTTTTTCAAGCAATGGGTTACAACTGACCAAACTGAACTAACCACACAATGTTTACCAGTTTCAGAATATATCAAAAAACTTGTCAAGACCTTTCAAATGATGTATGGCACATGTGAATTGGTTTGGAAAAACAAAAGTTACAAGCAATCAAAAATGGTGTTGTTGCGATCGGAAATCCTGAGCGGCATGAGCGCAAAGCGTCACACCGTGGCAGCAAGCAACAATAGAGATCACCTGACAAGATCACTCTCATCGGCAACGTTAGCAAGCACAATCAACTGTTCACCAGGTTCACAAGCATTATTAGAGGTCACTCACCAAGATCACTCCATCGGGATCACTCTATTATTGCTTGTTCATGCCACATACATATATTTTTGTTCTTCACGCACATCCCGTTCGTGGTGAATCATACAATCAACGCAACACCACCGGAGAGGTTGCAACAGTGTTACGCATGAGTGAACACAGGGGGTCCTGTAGTTTATCCATGGGTTACACATAGAAACCCATGTCCAATGAACTTGTACTTCCTAAATTGGGTGAATAATGTCTGATGCTACAATATATCTACACCAAAAGGTCTAAAACTTAGTAAAGTCAGACCACCAAATATTTCATGAATTCTCCACTTCAGTGAACACAAAAAGTGGCCGTCTTTAAACACTCATAACTTCGGTTCTACTTGGGCAATTTTGAAAAAAATGGTATATTTGGAATCAGGAAAAGAAGTTCTGCAAGTATATGGAATTTCATAAAAATCTGAGAGGGTGGGTTGCATTTTTGAAATTTTCTGGATCAGCTGATGTGAAATGACCATACTACCATCAAACGTTTGGCGCCTTGGGCCAGGTAAAGTGGGCCAAGATGACCTAAAAGCCCTCCACTTATGACATCACTCACAGAAAATCCGCACTCCCTGCAACCAAAATACTTTTTTTCGAGTGCAGACTAGAAGACTTGCCGCGTCTTTTGACGCTTCGACCAGGTCCGTAGCACTTACCAAACAGGGAGAAATTCCTGCGCAAAGCCACGTGCATTTCGATGTTTTTTTTAAATCCCCAAAAGCGTCCGGACGCCAAAGTGTTAAATTGGCAATGTATATAATCGATTATATACGTGTTATTTTTAGTCAATTCAATTGATTACAATTAGTCAAAAAAGTGATAGATTGCAATCTATTACGATTACCCCACTTGTGACACATACAGTATACCATAACTAAGGAGTGGTTTAGCCTTATTCCACATAGGCCCTATAAATTCTAACACATATTAGCTCCATTACCAAAATTTACCAAAGTCATATATAGAGCTAAGAAACATATGTGCTGGTAACTAAGGAGTCACAGAAATCATTTACACAGAACTAAACAATTTTCAATGCTAACACGTTCATGGAGGCAGCTTGAGAATGCACCAAAAACCTTGTGCTAGCCTTTGGTGCATTTGGCTTGAAAGAAACAAAGGGTTACATATCTCAGACCTAATCATTATTTTCTAATAAACAAAGAGCAAGTCTCACCATTAAACCATAGACATACAATCAATAATAAATTTCTCTAAAACAGATCTGTGATGTTGAAAATAATTGTGCCACACTTTGTGTTCTGTACCATACATTTGATGATGTGCATGTTCAATGATTGTCATGTGTTTACAAAAGGATTCAAAATTAGGAGTTTAGTTGCACTGTTTTGTTATTTGCCAGTTATTTTTATTTGTGAGTATATTGATAGCTCAAATCAAAACCAATTGACACAGCTAAATGGTATGTCCATCTACCCATCTAGATAAATACTTGGTTAATATCAAAAATAAGGCTGGCAAGTTAACATTTTTGTACCATTGATATTTCCTGGCTAAAGGCTTGAACCAGGACATTTTTCAGACTTTACCACATTTATGCCAGTTTCATAAAACACCTTGTAATTGAACACGAAACAAGTGCCTTGCTTGTTAAATCACTTACTTCTCTTTATAGTTTTCATATGTAAATCTACAAACTTTCAACAGAAAAAAATTATAGTCAGTATCTAATAGAAGCCAGATATGTATCTGTACATAGCCTGGCAGTTAAATTGTCATGGTTTGCACAAACAACTTTGAAAATAGATGTTGCTGCCCACTTTTTACACTGCTTGTAAGTTTTGATGCAATGTCATTGAAAACCACAAGAGTATCAAAAATCATTTCAATTCTTTAGCAATCATTTGACTTACAATGCAGTTTACTAATGAGCAAACAGACAATTCTGATTCACTTAGTTTAAACAATTTTTTCAATGCATCTACATGACAATATTCTGGCAGCTTTGAAAGATTTACTGTATCTCCTTTTATAACAGCACATAATGATTCAGACTCTTCTTTTCGAGCAACAACTATAATGTCTGTATCAGTGTCTTGTACGCCAAACAACTTGAAGCATTCGGAAATCTTATTTGAAGGCGACAGAATCAACAAAATCTCAGAAAACACATTCCGTGTTTTAAGTGTCTTTTCTGCTTCATGATGAAAAGCTTTTGAACATGCTGTCAACACTTGAAACAGATCAGCAATCATGCAAGCCTTGATCATAGACATGCATAAGCTTCCATCAACAATTCTTTGCTTGATCTCTTTAACATTTTGCACATTCCTAAAATAACCCACACTTATTTCCACTCCTTGAAGCACAGGATTCAATTCAAAACTATCCATTATTACAGAAAATTATACACGTTCAATAAGTTATTCTGAAAATTAAATATAACACATTAAATAATTTAAACAAAACTATGTTCTTGCACCTTAAAACTTGTTTTTATGCACCAGCTCACATCAACTAAGACAGTGTAGTTGTGGTTTTAAATTGCTGTAGCAAGCAATGATGTACTAGCACCAGGGCAATGATCCTATTTTTTAATTTTCTTTAACAACCAAACCACCACCAGTGTTCAGCCATTCTTTTTATGCTAACTAACAACAAAATACATAAAACAAGAACTGGAACCAAGTTTGTATCTAGTGTAGTTGACACAGAAAGTTACTAGGACACTACTGCTATAGTGGGGAAAAAATTTTGAACGAAGACTTAGGAAATACATTTTGCATTGCATGAATGTACTTGATTTGTGTTACAAACAAATTTCTGGAGTGGATTGATATACTAATGTCTCTCATGGATATATCACCTTGGAATCACCAGGTTTCCCACACATTTTCAAAAAACGTTTTCCATACTTTTTTAATACTAAATGAAAAATTTCAATACCATAACTTACCTTCATTTTTCCAAAATTTTATTCATGGAACACAATGTACAAAACAGCTGCAAAACTCTCATCAGCGGTAAAAGCACAAAATTAAACAAACGAATGGCTGAATTTAGAATTTCCATACTTTATCAACATATACTTTTTGTATATTTTGGCCAAATCTAATACTTCTTCAAGGTCTTGAAAACGGATATAACAATTCAGTACTTTGAAACCGCATGCGAACCCTGAATCATGATGATTGCCATAAATCAAATCTCAATAATTGCACTGGCAATGTTTACTTTACAAATATATTTGTCCATGTGCGTGACCTAACAAACCATGCTGAAATGCAATGAACTAACTGCAGCTTAGTATCATTATGCTTTAAAACCGTGTAATTTTTATCGTACTCTACAAAAGAAACCAATAGTAAGTTGACTGTTTTTTGGTGTTGTGGTGTAGAATGCAAAAAATAGTTTGAAAATACCTTAGAAAAATTGTTTCATAGAATCAGAAAACATAGATCAATTTGAATTTTTTTGAAAAAGGGATTAACATTTGCTTCAATGTTCACAAGGATGAATTCTTTAAAACTTGTTTTGTTAACAGACATTGTTAAATGCAAACAAAATATTAAACAACTGCAGTTTACTGAGGCCAGAACTTCAACCTCAATTGGATTTAACATTTACCTTGGCATGTTTTAATAATGGGAGATCATATTAAATATTCCATTGGGAAATACGTTTAACTGTGCTTTTAAAATCCTCCATCTCAAAATATAAAATTAAGCATTTACCTGTGTCTTAACACTTTGGCGTCCATCTGCTTTTGAGGATTTTCACGCCAAAACGACCAGATCGCACGTGGCTTTGCACGCACATAACTACGGGACCAGAAGTGGTATTGAGAGCTGTTCGAAGGCTCAAAAGACACGACAAGTCTTCTAGTCTGCACTCGAAAAAAATTTTTTGCTTGGGGAGTGCAGATTTTTTGTTGAGTGTTTGAAAGAACCTTAACACATTGACCGCCAGTCCACGATATATTCGTGGCTGCTGTCTGATGCTAGAACGCCGGTATAGTTTTTGCGCTGACGCTTGAGTAGGCAAGGTGTTGTTTCAAAACGGCTCTGGATGGAAAACCATGCACGATACACACAAATTCTGCACAAAAACGTCAGTCACATTGCGTAGTTTACAAAAATCGACATCAAATAATTTATATACTTCTTTTGGAAAGAAAAAACACCCTAAAACAAAGGTGGATTGGCTGTTTTTTTTACTTTGAAAGTTCATTGCGCCTATTCCAACAATGGGAAAAATGTAAAAATCACAGGAACGGTTGCTATAGCTGTTACAAAGCATCCTGCCAAGTTTTAAATAAAAAAATGTAGAGAAGAAAAGTTATATATAATAGTTTTTATATCGCCTGGTCCTAGACAGCATTTCTGCTTTCAACTCCATCCGAAAATGCACATGCGTTAAGCTGTGCTTTGCCTGTCGCTAAATAACTCAGTTTAGGTTCGATTTGACTAAAATTTACAGTGCTATTTCGTTTCGATATGTAAAACCTTCATAGATATTTTCGTTGCACTAACTGAACTACAAAAAAAATTATTACACACATTGCACCATGAAAAAACACGCAAAATTTTATTTTCGCATGAAAAAGTCACAAAATTTTTTTTGCACAAAAAAACAATGCAAAATTTTATTTGCACGTGGCCTGAGCATTCGACAATTGTCAGCTCTTAGATGCTGAAAAGTAATGCTTCTGCTGTTGTTGTTGTTGCAGAAAAAATGTGAATATCACAGAACATGTTGTGATTACCTCGTAGCAGCCGCATGTCAAGATGGTAGTGCATGAAATGAGAGGAAAATACAACAACATCTTTATTAGCTGGTCAGGTTCTTGGCGTTGTTGCAATGGGAAAGGACGAGCGGCAAGGGTGCAATGCAAGCTATTGTTGGCAGCAACCTTTAATGTTATCTGTTGAACTCTAAATCGCCATTGATGTGTATTGTTGGCAGGCAGCGAAAAGATCACACGCCACAATCACTGAATTACTGCTTTTTTGCAAATCAATGGGTATTAATCTTCACAATGCCCTTCCTGGCTCGCAAGGCTTTGCGCTAATGGGCCGTTTGAAGACTGCCAAGTGCGAATGTTCATGAAGCAGTGCACATTGCCAAGTGCGAATGTTTGTGAAGCAGGGCTAATTGCCAAGTGCAAATGCTTTTGAAGCAGCCGAACAGGCGGCTCCAACAGTTACTTGCTGTTAAACATAAAACAATTTCGCAGCAGCTAAAACCATCAACTCTCTACATGATGTTCCACCTCACACTGGCATGCGTTCACAAATGCTTTACAGTAACAGGTCATTTGAAATCTGCCAAGAACGAATGTTTGTGAAGCAGTGTCAAAAAGACGGCTGAAGCATTTACTTGCTGTCAAAAAAAATATTTATGCTCAAGCAAAAATCATAAAATCTTTACATGTTAACTCAGTAAGAAATTTTCCGAGTGATTGTTTATCTACATTACATTAGAAACCGCTCCCAATGAAATGCAATGTGACGAAACAATCAGCCACATGGTTACAGCAGGCCGATCTTATTTTCCGCACTCAGTGAAACGCATGCGTGACTGCAGGCAAAACCACCATGGCTGCAGGCAAAATAAACTATGGTTGCTTTGAAATGCTCTCCTGACCACACCGTACGTCAAATCACATTATAAATATATGTTTCTGGTTGCTAGAGACTTGTACAAAAATGTTCGTACTTTATAGAGGAAAACATGTGACCCGGGGCTCAATGTTTGGCATTTGAAATAAAGTTCGCGTATATCGCGCACCGATCCACGAATATATCATGGGCCGGCAGTCTACGGTTGGACAAGTTCCAGACAACTGGTGTTTCAAGTGTTAATTACATAATTTTTTAGATAATTAATTAATTTGTTGTTTTTAGGTCTTTATTTTTGAACCAGAAATGCTGGAAAGTTGATCAAAGGCTCAAAAGACTCAGATTCTAGCCTAGTTTCCAATGAAAACTTTAGCAAAATACTTCTGCTTAGCAGTTGGGCCCTAGCACAGGTAACATGAGCCAAAATGGCCAAACACCTACCTCACTTGTGATGTCACTCACAAAATATCTGAAACCCAAAACCAAAAAATTTTTTTTCATTGCAGACTCGAAGACTTGCCAAGTCTTTTGAGGGTTTAGAGATCTAACGACATAGGGGCATTTCATTATAATTCAGCCTAAATTTCTGAAATTTGGTACTTTTCACGTATGTTTGCAGCTATAAATTTTTATGAAAATTGTCACCAATTTTGCAAAAATTGATTGAGCGTTTTTTGATTTATCACTGCTTTTGTGTTTTTACCACTAGATGGCATTCGCATTCATCAGCAACAAAAATGAGTAGAACTCTAGATCTTCTAGCCCAATCCTAATGAAATTGGTGTGTATACCCATGTTTTCTAGGTTGGGCTTTCTAAATATGTAGTTTAAATTTACCTAAAACCAATACTTTTCATGATCTTTGCATTTTTGTCCCCCTACGTTGCTCGGCTAAATTGGAATGGATGCCGAAAAAATTTTTTTTAAATTTGTTGGTTTAGATAGAAAACATGGCTGTGTTTCCAAACATATTATTCTCAAGACTAACATTTATGAATTTAAGTTTTGCTTCATTTAATGCGCCCTATAATCCAGTGCGCTTTATATACTAAAAAATAGCTAGTTTTGATACTGTGCCTTATGGTCCCAAAAATAACGATAACTACAATCAGACCTCGTTTATTTGAACTACTTTCTTTCATCAAATAATGTTGGTAGCGAAGTATCCGAAAAATCGGAATCAGGCCTGTAGCCACGGGGGCATTCGGGGTTGATCCCCCCAAAATTTATTTAAGTTTCTCCAAACTTTGTTTTGGCAGAAAATTTTTTTATTAAAAAATATAATAAAAACAAAAGTCTTGGCCCCATAAATATGTTTTATGCTCCCCAAACCTTTAGACCTAGGCTACGGGTCTAGCCTAAGCCAACGTTCAAAGGGGAAACAGAAACAAACTGTATTCTCAGACGAACTGTCAACTAAGCAAATATGTAGACTGCAAGTGAAACATGACAAAATGAAACTTAGTTGTTTTTGTTTATTAGCAGATCCGTATACATGAACAGGTATGCATTCAGAATGATATTTAAACGCGAAAAAATCTGTACAGGAGACTTATAACTGCGTTCTGTAGGGTCTGCCACTGTTACAATCATTGTGTATAGAATATGGACTTTCACCCTTCCATTGCGATTAAATAAACAACTAAGTAACAGTTGGCGCAATCCAGTTTGGTGTATTTTTCTATTGATATGGCATATCCGTTCCTAAATTTCCGAGTCAGTGTTGGACAGCAAGGTTTCCAGATTAAAGGGATGAGTGAAATGCGTTGGGAAAAATCTGTTCCTAGCAATTTGTGTCGGATAGCGGGGATTCCAGTTGATTGGAGTTCGGACAAATAGGTCTGATTGTATTTGTCTGTGGTATTGATCTCATTGTCAAAACTCATAAGAAAAATTTCATAAGTTATTGTGGGTTTCGGGCATAGCGCATTTATTACATCACAATCGCTGTCCATTTCTACGAATGTGATGCTGAAAAGATACTTAGCTTGTCGAACATTCTGCAAATGTCAATCGTACAGCAATGAGAGCTGTTTATCTAAACCCACACTTATAAAATCGATGCTGACAACCAGCTGCACAACTGGGTCTGTGGAGCACGCTGTCTATCAAGATGGTGGTGTCATAAATATACTTGCAAAATCACTGCGGAGAAGAATGATTGAATTACAGTTGCTCTGATTACTTTCCATCACAATATAAAAGTGTATTACTTGAAATCAATATAGGACTTCTTGCGCAGCAAACAACATTGTCAACTGCTTAATTCTAAAAAGGCTATTTTCAAAATACGACGCTTGACTGAAATTTTGTTCAGATAATGCAGCCACAATTTCTGAGACTAGTTGTCGCGCCTTCCAATATGAGAAGTTGCTTATAAAAATATAGTTTCAGTGCAAACGATCCCACGTTACTTGGCGTGACGCTGAAGAAAGCCTAAACTTACTCAACACTTTAAGAGCCAGGTTACAATATATTCGTACTTTGATTTCAGCCTAAAACCAGCACTTGTCAGTTGCCTTACCAATGCCATAGCTCCTCTGCCAATTGCGCTGGAGAGCTGTTCAAGGGCTCAAACGAATTGGACAGTCTTCTAGTCTGCACTCGAAAAAAATTTTCTGGTTGGGGGTTGAGGATTTTTTGTGAGTGACGTCATAAGTGAAGTAGTTTTTGGGCCATTTTGGCTCATGTTGCCTGGCCTAGAGCCCAACCGCTAGGCCAAAGTATTTCGCTGAAGTTTTCACTGGAAACTAGGCTCAAGTTCGAGTCTATTGAGCCTTTGATCAACTTTCTAGCATTTCTGGTTCAAAAGTTATGATCTTAAATAAACAAATTAATTAATTATCTAATTAACTGATTAGTCAAAAACTTTTACTGACTAAGATCATAACTTTTGAACCTGAAACCCCAGCAGGACATCCAAAGTATCAAAAGACTTGGATTGTAGCCTAGTTTCCAATAAAAACATCAGCGAAATACTACCATCTAACGGTTGGTGCCCAGGGCCAGGTGAAGTTGGCCAAAAAGTCCTCTACTTATGACATCACTCACAATAAACCCGCACCTCCCAACCAAAAAAATTTTTTTTTAGTGTAGACTAGAAGACTTACCACATCTTTTAACACTTCGACTTGGTCTGTAACTCGTACAGGAGTGGAAATATTCCTGCGCAACGCCACGTGCAATCCAGCTGTTTTTTGCGAACCGCTTGAATTAATCCGGACGTCAAAGTGTTAATTTTGTCATCAACTAGTAGGTGAAAACAGCAGATAAAATTAGCCCAAAACTGCAAAAAGAAACGATCGTGACTGGAGACTGTCATGAAGCGAAATATTATAAAACAGCTCCTGCGTGGCAGTGTATGAGATGCTGACAGCATTAGAGCTGCCACTGCCAGAGGAAGAAATTCAGAAACACGTGTGTTCGACGCAATATCAATTTTGAATGTTCAAAAACGTGGGAAGTTTTATGTCATTGTGCAGACGTCATTTAGACAAAGCAGAGAGGTTGTTGTTTTGTAATAGTACTATGCAACGTTAGAAGGGAAATGTAGGCTGTTGCCTGTTCCAAAACACCCGCATTTGAGACCTGCAGTGACAGCGTTTAATATTTTATCGGCTTAAATGCTGAGTACCTGCAGTGCTAGGGGTCTGTCATGACAGCCATGATTAATTTGAATCACATCTTGCTCGCATTGCTTTTTTTTTTTTATATTGCACAAGGTAGTGCTGATTTTCTCACAAGTTGTATGTTGAAAGTTTTGCAACTGCTATTGCAGTACATTTTTTGAAACTTTCGAAAAGCAGACACAGGTTTACATTTAGGGTTATCATTTAAGGTTAGGGTTTAGCGTTGTTGTTATAGATTAGGGTTTAGGGTAGCACAATGTAAAGAACAAATTTCTGTCAGTACGTATATTGTCCATGGATGTGTGATGACACAACCGGAGTAGAAAAATACCACGTTACACAAGAAATAAAGGTAAAAATATAACATAAAAAATCATTTGTCATTGCAATTAAACATACGCAGTAGCTACAGAACAACCTGTGGATCTTTAAATTTGAAAACTTATTAGACCACCCCTGTAGCATGACAGTAACGCACAAGCATAATGCAGTAGGCTTGGTAGAAACATAGCAAACACAAAAGGTAAACCTAACCCTAACCTAACACTAAGCTAACGCTAATTTAACATTAAGCTAACGCTTAACTACGCTAAGGTAATGTAATGCTAACCTAACACTAACCTCTAAACCTAACCCTTGAAACGAAAGTTTGAAAAGTTTTGAAAAAAGCATAGAAAAACTGGTCCCACAAATTGAAACATGCAAGCAGTCACGATTGCGAAAATGCAAGCACCAAGTTAAGAGGCGAACCCACAACCATTGGCATGGCAGACTTGAAACCTATCCATTATGCTACAAGGTCGAGCCATTTGACTGACAAACTAACCGCTTTATTCAAACTGCATCATGCGAGGTGGTATGGTAGAATAAGTTTCAAGTAAGAAGGAAGAAAAAGTTTTAAAATCCATGGGTCACTGGTGGTTCCGTAGCCACTTCCTTAAAAAAATTCAATCGTTCATTTAAAATGAGATACAGTGAAGTAGTTGTTTTCCTAACAATGAAATTTATAAGCTGTTTCTATAATTCTCGAGCGCAAGGAGTAGCCTCTGTGGCAAAAAGTCCTGCCCAAACACCATGGCGTGGGGCCCAAAATCATGAAAATGCAGCTGCATCGGTTGCATTGGCTTAAAGCTAGCCCTGATCTACACAATATTCCAATATTGACATTGACAAAATTGGTAATTCCCAAGCACCGACGGGAGCTTCTTTTGAGTTTAAGCATTTAGTTTGGAAAGATACGAATAGCGAAACACATGGAAGGTGAGAAATTGACCAAAGAAACTTAGAAATTATAAATCTACAATAACTTTTTCGCTGTAAGAGGAAACGTGGAAAACAAAAATAAAAGCCCATTCAATATCAGATTTGCCACCATAACATCAAAAATTTCTCCCAAAACATCAGATCTGATATTTGAACATCAGAAGCAACAACCATGGTTGGTTGCCAACTTGTCTTCATCAAAAAAAGCCAGACCTTGTCCCAAAAAAAGCCAAATCAAAAACAGTTTTACGGAAAATACACATGCATAACCAAACACAAAATAGCCATTAAAACTCATCAGAAACATCAATGTAATATAATTGAAAATTCCACTCTTCAGAAGAATTTTCTTACCCTGTAATTACATTCATTGTGGTACATTTGTTTCCTATCAATAAGATCATTTTCAGAACAGTAAAAATTTTTCAATATTTTGTGCACCCTATTTTATATGCCATGGTTATAGACTCTATTCAGAAGAGATTGTAATGATTACTGATTGCAGATCAGACGATGTTTTTGCAGAGCCAAGCCTTTCTGACTGAAAAAAAGGTGTTAAATAAAACAGAATTTCGAAATTTGGCTTCAAAAAAGCCAAATTGGCAACCTTTACAACAACAGCTTATTGGTCTAACCTGACCAATGTTGCCCCTAACCTGACCAATGTTGTTACGGA
>JGI24158J21664_10004572_pt1 | contig 17835 bp, 10 predicted proteins | sample Ectturendosymbi3_FD_21664 | JGI IMG/M metagenome (IMG submission 21664)
ACTGGTTTACACTGATCAGCTATTGTGCCATTGTGTTTTCATTTGCTCTAATTTTCGCTAATGGTTGGTTTACTGCATGCGATGGCTTTTATGGTGCTTCTCCTTGTTGGCTGAGTCATATGAAACAATAAACCATTACCATTTTGTGTCGTGATTGTTGTGAAAAAAATGTATTATGGCTAGCCCAGACGGTCTTGTAGTTTGTACTGTATAGAGCCAAGATACTGTTGCGATCGGAAACCGAGCGGCAAGGGGCAAAATTTGACACTGTGGCAGCAAGCAACAATAGAGACCATGTGCCGCAATCACTCTATTGTTGCTTGTTCGTGCCACATAAATATGGGTGTTATTCTTCGCGCACATCCCGTTCGTGGTGAATCGCACATTCAACGCAACGCCAACGTAGAGTTTGTAACAATAGCCCGTCTTTGGTACTCACGATCAACGTTACACATATGCGCAACCTGCTGTTCAGACAGCCAGATGGAGTTAGTTGTGTAGTTAGAAGAGTTTATTTGGCAATCACTGCTAAGCTTGTCCCAACAGAGTATTGCAGTTACCAGTTAGTGGATCATGTGTGTTAACCATATTGCGTCCACGGAGGCCTGAGAAAAAATGTTGTTTAATCTGCATGTGTCATGCACCAGGAAATCAAGAAGTCTAGACATCACAAAGGTTTATGCATGCGCATTTCGGCCAGTTAAAAGCACGATACGCCGGGCCGGCCTTAAGCCGATGCAGCTGCATTGGGCCCCGCGCCTCTGGGGCTCCGCGTCATGGTGTTTGGGTAGATTGTTCATCTTTGCCAGATACACCTTGCGCTTGAGAATTCAGTAGGAAACGCCATATAAATTTCATTGTTAACAAAGAACGCTCTCGTCAGAACTAGCAAATTTCCTCTCGAACGTTAGAAAACGTGCTCAATTCTCGTGTTAGTGCTGTACTGCATATTTGCGCTCTACCACGATCGTAGCACGGTTGACTGAACACCATGATGTCATCAAATCACTGCTCAGAGGGGCCCCGCGCTTAGGTCTTGCATTGGGCCCCGCATCTGCTAGGGCCGGCCCTGACGATACGCATGCTTTTTAACCAAAATTCACTTATGCTTATGATAAAGTTTATCAATTTGCGCTAATGAAAGAAAACGTTCATCGCAGCACACTGCCTTGACCGGCCTCATATTTATTCTTTCTTTAACAGTGTTTTCATAACTGAACGATAGACTTGATTCTGATTTCCTGCAAAATTTTTTAACATTTGCATTCATTACAATCTCTCTAAATAATCGTCGTCAATTAAATGAAATTGATTAAGCCCAATTCCGTTTGTTAAGCTCGTTCAAAAATTTTGGTTGCAAACTACAAGCCTATTATGGGTATTTGCGGGAAAACATTTGATGATTTTGTAATTAATTCGCATAATTTGCAATACTGTATTGCGAATTAAACGTATATTTTCAGAATGTCTACGCCCCCTGTACAAACATGAAGCGTCGTAAATGAAGACTTTCTGGCGATGGTTCTGCCGAAATTATGTCTGCAAGTGGAACCAAAAAATAGTGAAGGGAGAGAAAATTAGGATATTTTGTTGTGAGGGCTATTCGGCCTCGCGATGTGCCATAACGTTGAAATGTTTTTTTTAGAAATCACCATTGGGGGGGGCCCTGCAAGCAATTTGGGGGACCAAGCTTGGGCTGGTGCGACACTGACAGTGTCCGCCTCTCAATTGGAACGTTGGGTGTTCGATTAACCGACACTGAGTGAATCGCCGTAGCGCTCCTTGGGAAAGAGCGCTCACCTCAACTTCCCGGGAGGGAAGCATATTTCAGACGTTGGCATTCCGCCAATTGCTGTCGCTAAAATTATTAAAAAGCATTTCTTGGCACATCCATCTCATGCTATTTTTTAATGTTCAGTGTGATATTTTCAATATGTTCCATAAGCTGTAGCCTACTCATTAGGTGGGCTTATCAACATTACATTTTTGTGGTTGAAGTGAAGAACTCTGTAAAGGCAACTTTGCTCATACAACGGCTGTTTTTCTGCATGCGTGCCAGAAAATGACCTTCTTGAAGCGAGATAGTGCAGTTGTAACTTTGAGCTCAAATTGTCAGTTTGAACTGAAAGTGGAGTGAGTCGGAGCCAGCCGATAGGCAGCGTGAGTTTTGTAAGTCTCCTTTGATCCAGGGTATCATAACTTTTGCAGTCATAAAAACAAGATTGAACAAGAAAAACTTAGAAAAGGTGTTGCTTTCATTTTGATGAATTTAAGGTAAGAACCTTCGTCTGAAAACCTAACGCATGGGTAGATGGTATGTTTAGATATGATTGTGGTGAAAGCTTTCATTAAAAAGGGTGGATCGAAACAGTTGTACAACTTGGCAATGGCTGTACTGAATAAAGTTGTTCAACGTAAAACGTTGTAATCACTGTTGAGCATTAAAAAGGCTTATGTCTCACCTGGCATGGTTTGGTAATACAGTTTTAGAAAGAGACGTCTGTTGGTAACCAGTCCGTCGCCACGGGGGCGTTGGTAGGCTTAGACCCCCAAACACAGCTCCAAGCCCTCCAATGTGAAACACTATAAATCTGGATTTTTGTCAAATTTTCAAATGTCAATCCCTCTATAGAAACGTTAAGCCCCCAATTAAAGACCTTCTGGCGATGGTTCTGTTGGTTAACAAACAAACGCAAGAAATAACACTCTCCACGTGTAATTGGAAGATGTCCAACCCAACCACCTAGACCAAGTCAGCGCTTCTCAACCACAGCCGGTTTTAAACCTGTTTAAGATATTTTTTCAAAATGGGTTCCCGCACCTACATGGGGTACCGCGTAAGTGCCGCCAGAATCAACGTATAAAGCCTTTTATATATTCTGAGTCAAACCGCCACTGAAACGTGAAGTCAACAATGAAACGTTCTTTACATCACTGAGATCATATTATCAGATTCATTATTATAGCCTGCTATACGCAGTATGTATACTTTTTAGTTAAAGACGGGGATACTACACGAAACTTTAACATACATAAATGTTTAAATCTGTAAAGTAGGTAAGCCGCCATCATATCCCTTAATTTTTTCGTTTGACCCCCTGGAATGAGTAAGCTATTGAGAATCCAAGCGGTGGGTTTACCGGAGATTAAAAACCAACAGGAGAGAAAATTTGACGAAACATGGAGTGTTAAAAAGCAAAAAATAGGAAAATTAATGAGAAACGCGGCGACAAGCTGAATAAGCAAGACTCATAATGAAAAACAAGACCCATTTCAGTTTATGTTTAATATGATGCTACGTTAATCCTTATACTGTATCTTTAAATAAGCACGGAACATGATCTTTTCATTTTAATTTTTGCAAGCAAATTTGAGAGGTGAAAGGGCGGTCGGCACTTAGAGCCTCGTTACGCCACTTCCTTTTAACTCCACGTTTTTGCTCTCACAGGGGTAAAAAATACTTCGAATGGCTTTCGCCGAAACTTTGTGCCTGTCACTGACACCCACTTGTGCACATTTTCATGTCACTTTGTCAGCACAAGTTGATCTTCACACCGATCCATGTCGACTGTGAGTCTGCTTCAACGTCAGGCAAACCTTGCTAAAGTTCAAACGCACAACCTACCTGCAGCTGCCGGGGTCGAACAAACATCTACACATGATCTGGTGAACACGAATTTCTTCAACGCGATTGAATAGCAAGTATCACAGTATAAAGTGCACTTTGCATAAATGATTCTAACGAAATCAAGCGACGAAAAAACAAATCGTGAATAGCGGTTCCAGCGCACGAGCTGTTAATGAGCTCCTAATGATCACGCAATACCTTAATTTGTTACATAATTCGTGTTTTTGCCAGGCAAGGCTAACCGTACTTTCCTACAGAACACGAATAGGTCTTGTTGATTAGCTACAACGGAATGCTTTGGTCAACGGGATCGCGGTGCAGCGCAAAAACAAATACTTCGCACATTCGTCACTTCCGCAACAGAGAAACCAGCGATCTCCCCGATCTCGAAGGGAACGCAGGCTACATACATGTCAAGCTGCATTTTCTTCGATTTTTGTAGGTTTTTCATAAAAATCAAAGTCTCCAATTCCAAACGTTTTCGGCCCTTCTTATCAAAATTTATATCTTCGAGTGCATTTTCAAATTCGGGTTATTTCTGTTTGAACCACATCTCACTGCGCGCGACGAGATATTAAGATAACCGCAACAAAGGCAAATCGGAACTTGCAATGATCAAACTCATGCCAGAGACCAAGCACAAATCGCGAAATAAAGATGAGACAGCTAAAACAAACATTCCTTCTCAGAAAAACCTAGACTGTTGTGTTCCACGAAGCACTTCACACGCAACACGTGTTGTGTTGCACAGCGTTGAAAATAACTTCAGCGAAACAAACAGGCAACAATCGTATTGCTGGAAACACAATATTGGTGCCGCAGCTACCACATTACGTGAAGCAGGGGTGAGGACGTATCTACTATCGCGGGCCGCGAATTGTATATTATCGCTGGCGAGCGCAAAATCAAATAATTTTATCCTAAAGTTCTACCTTTATGTAACTATAAGGAAGTGAGTTTTCTTAACGTACAAGTATCTGCTTATTATGGAGCTTCGTTTTGACGCGATGTTGCGTCTAACTTGGGAAACGAAAATTCTGATGCGGGCCATATCAAATGTTCATGCGGTACGCAGGTCCCCAACCCTGACTTAAAGGATAATGAAGCTTACGGTGAAAGCTTTTTTCACGCAAGTTTGAACTACTTACTTATCACCACACGCCAGAGCGCGGGAACATTGCACCATGTTCTTTCAAAAGGGAAGAAACGGGAGTATCATACGCAATTTTATGGTTTATCAAGATCGACTTGAAACAAATTCAATTCGGGCACTCAGAAACTTCAGAACGGTTTTCGATAATTTCTGTTATTATTTTTGAGGTCAACATTGTTGCTGAACAGAAACAAGCATAATGGCAGAGGGCGGGTTAAGGTTGTATGAGGCCCCTCGCTGGAGCTTCAAAAGGGGCCGTTTCTGACAATTAGACATTACACTTTGTTACTGACATAGGGATTGGGGGCCGCTCTAAATGGTGGGGACCCCTGGCTGTAACCCAGTCAGTCCCCTAATCCGCTGCTGCATAATGGTATGTAATTTTTTATAAGTTTCCACCGGCTTCAACTTTTTCACCGGCTTCAACTTTTTCAGTTTTTAGTTTGGATGAATTACTTCACTTCTTTTCATTAAAATATTTTATCCTAGCCAACAACAGCGCAATTCACGAAAAGGTTAACCAGCAAAGTGTTCCCTGGCTTTAGTGGAGCATCAAACACAACGAGAAAGTTCAACGTCAAGTGTTGAAACAACTTAAACTTTTAAGAGAGTAAAAATGCGGTGACGTCACCACAGTCAAACACAGCACCATTCGGTAGTTGAAGTCTCCACGTTCATGGCTGGAGAACGAAGTACTAGAAATGAATCCAAAACTTGCTATTTTCATTCCTTAGCACGATTTGACTATTATAGAATTGCTGTTAACATGGCTTTCGCTTCGCATCAAACTTTCGTCGTGTCCCCGCTATCTTAGCACATAACGTTGCTCCGATGCACTGTACTAAGCTACAAGGCAGGTATGTGTGTGGGGTAGTATTTTGAAGTGTTCCAATCAAGAGGGCTGTTTCTGAGATCACACGAAAAAGGCTATCCCTTCTCACAGTTGTCAAGCTTAAGTAAAGTTTGTTCCGTTGATGTAAGATGCGAGTTGACTGATCATCAAACAAAACCCTCACGCTGTGATTTGCGCACCGGTCAGTTTCTTATACCGAGTTACAGAAAGTCGACTCGACACGATTAAAGTAAGTTCTAGCTGCAACAGAGAAGTAGCAAATGCAGCAACAATAGCTTCTCGGGTCAGAAGCCAGTACCCAGCTTGGCCTCAAAACATTTCTCGCAGCTGCAGATACACGTTTGAACCTTTGCAGCACAAATCAACTGAAATCTCAACCATACACCAAAGCTACTTTGTTTGCAATCTTCTTACATCCGGACTTTGAGTAGAGCCTCGCTTTCTCGGGAAACCATGACAACTCTTCCATAATCTCACTCATGATCTCTTCCGAAACACGCGAGACATCTACGTGCGGTTTAATTATCCTCATCTGATCTTCGATACATTTTTTCACGTGCGAACGTTCCAGTGGAAGGAAGGGAACAAAGTGATCAACCAAATTTCTGAAAATAAAAAATGCTATCAGTTCGACATACCGTCGACTACGTTACTACTGGAAAATAGAAAAGGTTCGTAACATCACACGTCCTATGTTCCAAGTCAAAAAGCTACGCTAAAGATTTTACGTCGCACTGTAACGTCTGCTTTACAAGTTTAACAGGTCTCAATACAAACATCTCGCTTTGACTGTTACAAGAAATTATTAACGTTTTATCAAGCATTGTATTGAACTTAACCAATCCGCTCTTAGTCTGAAACAAGCCCGAAACTTTGGAGGGGCAAAATACATTTTAGGGGGCAAGATTTTTGTTTTTGTCGTATGTTTAAAACAAATTTTTCTGGGCGCAACAAAATTTGGAGGGGCACAAATAATTTTTGGGGGAACTACCCCCGAATCCCCCCCGTGGCTACGGGCCTGGCCTGAAAATAAGAGACCACATCTGCGATTCTGAGTTTATCCGAAACACGTTGCCTTGCGCAGGGAAGGCGGGTTGGCGTGGGTGACTTCGATCCACGGAAGATGTTTTGTTTTGCTAAACCTTTTGCTGTCTTTACATGGTTCAAAATACTTATACTTGCAGAAATTGCTGTTCCGCCCATTCCTTTTGTTACAAATAACTTTACTCCTGCGCTCGAATTCCGAGTTATGGAAGCTCAAGCAACCAAAGACAAATTTCACTTTCACTGCAAGTGGGCCAGCGCTCAGCATTCGAAGCAAACTAGAACGAAGACATGAAATAAGCTCAAATCCTGACAGCCAGAAGACAAAGAAGGCACAGCTTCGAGCGTCGGAAAATGCCTATCACAATTTCCCAGCGGTCCACTTCCCAGACAGCTGTTTGAACGATATTTACAGTAGAATTCACCTGTAACGACAGTTCGCCTATAGCAGGGGTCTCCAAACTACGGCCCGCGGGCCAAATTCGACCCGCGAAGCTATTTTTTCAACAACGAAAACATAATATATATACAAAAAACTCGGCTATCTGGTAGAATGCAACATATCCCGAATCAATCACATTACGTAAGACGTCCGGCCCTCGAACTGTCGTGTAATATAGTGTATGTGGTCCTCGGACACAAAAGTTTGGAGACCCCTGGCCTGTAACGACGCTTTTTCGTCGGTTCCGGCAGAATTCAATCTTTTACGTGCATTCGAGTTCGGCTACAACGACTTCGTCAGCTATGTCGTCACTTCGCCTATAGCGACACTGTGTCAGTCCCCGCAGAATATTTTGTTCGTTTATATAACGATAGTTGCAAGTTATCTTTACAGTTTTAAGTGTAAGCTCGGCTATGTGGAGCCACCACACAAACCTTTTATGACCGAATAGGAACGCAGTTAAAATCAAGCGACCAATCGTTGAGCTGTGACAGTGTCACGTAAGTCGCCATCAGCACTAGCAGCAATGAACTAACAGCAAATCGTTTCTTTCACTCCAAACGTTCCTAACAGCACATCGTTACATGAGTTTTACTGTTTTAGGGATTGTTACGACTGTAATCAGTTTGATGGATAGTCTTGGTGGAGCAAAGCCCAAATTATCGAACAAAAGAAGCATCCCATTATGGAAAAACCATGACATCTTCGTTTCTTTCACTACAGCGGAAATGGTACGAAAGTGGCAAAACATGCAAAAGATTTCGATGCCCCAACAACGACGTTGAATACAATTTCCAAAAATAAAGACAAAAATCTTTTGACACTTTTCTTATCAGAGTATACGCGAAATCACGATACACTAAGCGGCAATCCTGATCAAAGAATACTTTTAAACCCTTGCCAGGCTTTTGCACTGAACTTAAAAAAACATTTTAGGATTGATTTATTGCAGTCCGGCTATAGCGACAGTTTGTCTATGTGGGGATGATGACTGGTGCCTTCACGTGGCCCTCCCCGTTGCGACATTTCTTCAAATGTTTGCCAAACCTGTCACTACGAGAGCAACCATTGCCACCCGCACTGGATGCGTTCCGTGGGGACTGGGTATGCCTTTTTCAAGGCGCGGCAGCAGAGATGCTGTTGCCAAAGATGACTCAAGACCCAACATACTCCAGCTGAACACCAAGGGGCTCACCGCAAACAAGAGCAGCCTTGTTGAGCAGCTAGCCTATAAGAACAAGGTTTTCATCATCGCTCCACAGGAGACCCACTGCACAACTGCAGACAAGCTACTGATTCCCAACTTTTCACTAGCTGGGTCAATTCTGAGCAGGAATCACGGCCTTGCCACGTTTGTCCACGAGCGGTTGGAATGGTCACTGGTCGATCAGTCTCCAGAACAATCAGAGACTGAGTAGTTGTGCGTAGACGTCGCAGGACACAAGATCGTTAACGTCTACAAACCTCCACACTCGCGACTCACTCCTACGGCCATCCCGACGTTTCAGCCAGCTAACAGTTTCAGCCAACTAACAGTTTCAGCCAACTAACAGTTTCAGCCAACTAACAGTTTCAGCCAACTAACAGTTTCAGCCAACTAACAATAGGCTTTCATCATCAGGGTGAATAGCACAGGAGGGCAGTAGAGTTCACCGAAGGCGGGTGATTGCATGACGTAGTGATAACTGATAACTACATTGCAAGGCAAGGTAGATAACGGAGAGTACAGTAAATTGCGAAACAAAATAACAGCAATAAAAAACAAACTGCGCACCGTACCGAAGCAAAAGTATGCAATGTGATAATCAATTATTTGTACCCACTTCGCTTTGTATATTTGTGGAAAAAGGTCTAAACTTTTTTCATTTACGACGTTCAGCGTAGAATTAAGGAAAAACGATTCGATAAATCGTCTTCTAAACTTTTCTCAAATGCAACAATCTGAGATTGCGGTTTGTTCATTCGATGGTCCAGCCCTAATGTATGTTTAGCAAGGGAACTTTTTCAGGATGAAAATGTATTGTTAATGTTCTTTTTTTGCGTGTGTTGAATGACCTTTTTGTTTCGCCAAAGTACTTTTGGCCGCAGTCACCACACGGTACGCGATATACTGCGTCTTGACGTTCAAAAGGATGGATAGGATCTTTCCCATTTCGCAGCTTGTCGCCAATCGTTCGCATGGGTGTTAAAAACGATTAAATTTTGTGGTCCTTTAAACATGTTTGTAGTTTTCCCGATAACCCACGATAATATGGCAGCACCACTGAAGATCGGCTGTCTATCATGTTTTGGCGTTGGTCGAATTTTGTAAACGAGTCTTCAATGCGGGAGGATAGCTATTGTTCGTGAAGGCTAGTTGAATGCGACTCTATCTCTTCGTGATAGTTGGCTTCGTTGGATGTCAGAAGTTTTGCTCTACACAGCAATGGTCTGATCGAAAGTTCAAGTATCGGTCTGTGTGTGTTGGTTTTCAAATATAAACAGAAACAGGGTAGTTCACGGGTCCATTTCACATCTTGGAATGCCAGAACTCCATTACCTTCCCTTTCTTGTGTCAATTTAACCCGCCTTAACCGCCTCCGCACCGGTGTCGGACTTACCCGCTCCTGCTTGTACAAATGGGGTATGGACTCCCCTGTCCTCCAATGTCCAATCCACCGACCCCCTCATGGACTGCATGGCCTGACGGTTCTGGACGATGAGACAATCGAATGGCTGCTCTGGCTGCTCAACACCTGGTCCGAGATCTAGTGCGGCCAAGCAGTGGTTTGGAAGAACTGACTCAAACGACAACTACGCTTGTGCAACTCTTTTTCTCTGGTCCCATGAAGTGACGTTATAAGGCAATTCTACTGTACATGCCAGTTCATTTTCAGCTTCGGTCTACATTTTCGATTTTTTCTTGTTTCAGTGAAAAAATTGTTCACATTTTACGCGTTTCTTTTCATGACATTTTCAGTGAGCGGACAGCCAACCACTGTTCGAATTTTTTTCTCTACAATGAAAGTTACGAAAAACACATAATGCTGGTTTTACAACGCAACGTCTTCGCCTACTTATTTTGCTACACGAGGGCACGCACAGGCATTGTACGCATTGGAAACCTTCACAAGTTTGTGAGGATGCGACTCGAAACCTGAAATACATTCAGCAGGCAATAAACCCGTGCTCAGTACAACACACCTGCTTGTTACCAGGATTTTACACTTAAGATTAAAAATGCGGTCGACTTTCTGGAATTTGTCATACGTATACATTTTTTCTACTCCTTCGGATGCTTTTACGTTGAGGTTTTGACCAAAAGTGAACAACAGGTTGGACTAATGGAACTTGACCAAACCATGCTGACTGAGTACTCCGAATACCCTTCGACACCAAACCTCAAAAACACGGATCTTAACAGTCCATCACTCATTATATTGCCATCCGTGACCTGGCGGGCCAAAAAATGGTTTACTCATGAAACTACCTCAACAAAATGAAACCACCACGTCATACCGCAATGCCGCTTTCCACTGTCCCATTAGAAAAAAGGTTTAGGTGTGATTTGTGTTGTAAGAAACCCTTTTTTTCAGGTGTGATTTGTGAGGTGACAGGTTACATATATGCCCAAAGTAGCACAAGTACGAATGCGTAATGTAGCATTGTGAATTTAAAATTAGAGCAAACCAAAACTGCTGCAGACGTATTATTCCAACCAATACAGTACCTTGAAATAATAGAGCTGTATTGCAAACCACTCTCTTGATTAAATGCACTTTTCCATAACATTTCTTGCATCTCAGATAAACGAATTGAATCCCTTCGTTCCCCATTACTCCAAGTAGACAAACACTTCTCCACAATAGCTTTGCCTCCAGTGTTGCTGGAATGTCAAAAACAGTTACTTGTGTGTAAAAGAAACTACAAAATACGTCATTTTCAACACAACAGTTGATGTCAAAAGGAGTAGACATATAGCATTTGATTCAAATGCAGTGCTATGCGAACATCGCTGGACTGCGTTCAATTATCATTTTCATATTTGAGTTTTTCACTCCTAGAGTAAAATACTGTTGCAACCTGTCGGTTGGCGTTGCGCTGAATGCGCGGTTCACCATGAATGGAATGTGCGCGAAGAACAACACCCATATATAAATGGCGCGAACAAGCAATAATAGAGTGATCGTGGTTTGCGCACATACCGCTCGGGCTTTCCGATCGCAACAATACTCTGTACCACACATAACAAAACATGGAATAAAAATGCACAAGAACTAAAATCTACGCAGAATAAAAATTCCAGTGAAAATCGAAGTTTGCAAAATATCAAGATGATTGAGAAACACAGATCCTTATCTCTGGGGTTTCCTACGTAGAAACAACACAGATGTCTGAACGTTTTTTGAAAAAGAAGTTGTTCAACGTCAAGTTGAAATTTTTCTCACAACAACACATTTTTAACTCATCATTGCTAAAGGTAAAGCGTGGATCGCGGTGGTGTTCCTTGGGCAAGAGTGTTCACCTCAACCGCCCTGGCAAGAAGCAAATTTAAGGTTGGGGCCTTCAAAATCAAATTAAAAAAGGTCAAGCGTATACTTCTGCCATATATGAATGAAAATGCATTATTTTTAAAACTAGTGCTTACTAAGACAGAATACTGCTTTTCACAATTTTGACAAATGTTTTGACAGGCTACTATTTGCTGATTATTTTCACTAACATTCAATTCAATAAACACGACCAGTGCATGAGTTGGCTAATGCTGTAGGAGGAAACACAACATCATGCATTTTTGGAAAAAACCGTATAATTATGTTCATTTTGAAGCCCACATACCTGATGAAGCACACTTATCACATTCACATAACAGTTTCACATTCAGGCTGCATGCATCCTTATGAAAAACTGCATTTGGTTTACCTCAACAAATTATCACAGAGGTTCATACAAAAACACAACTTTGCAACTTGATCTAGTGACCAATATTGAAGTTTTGGAGGCAATGTCATGAATGGTACAGGAACTGATTACCACTGATATTTCACAGTGCTATTGATCAGTTCCTGTACCATTCTTAGATGAATACCACCAGACTTGGAAGTTGAAGCTCAACACTACAAAAACAGTGTCGTCAGTTTTCCACCTCAACAACAAGGAAGCTAAACATGGGTTAAAAGTCAACTTCAACAATGAAATCCTGCCCTTTTACTCCAAGCCCAAACACCTCGGAGTGACGTTGGACAGATCACTCACGTATCGCTGACACCTCAAGTAACTTCACAAACAGCTGACATCTCTCATCGCACTCCTGAGGCAGCTTGCTGGGGTGCTGCAGCAACAATGCTGCGAACAGCCACCCTAGCCCTGGTGCATTCAACTGCAGAGTACTGCGCTCCTGTATGGTACTGTGTTGTTCACACCCGCTTCATTGACCCTGCCATCAATGATGCCTTGCAAATTGTGACTGGATGCCAGCGTCCTACACCACCGGACAACCTTCCAATCCTCGCAGGCATCCAACCTGCTGAGCTTCGTCACAAACGTGCCACACTGTCTCTAGCACACTGTGCTATGGAGCCTGGACACCTGCTCCACTCGGTGCTCAGCTGTCCAGAGTGCAAATGCATGGTGTCTCAAACCGAGACACCCATTTGTACCTGCCGCACAGCTACTCATCAGTCCATCTGGCAACAGAAGTGTGGCATTCTGGGAGGATCACCAATGGAATGCGGAGTGAGTACTATGAGACTCCATGCTTTCATCCCTGATGTTGGCATCCACACTCAAAGAATGGCCCTCCCTTGAACAGCATGGGTCCAGCTTTAACCGCCTCCACACCGGTGTTCCTGCTTGCACGAATGGGGTATGGCCTCCTCTGCAGCCTGTGAGTGTGGTGCAGAAGAACAAACAGCTGACCCTGTTGGCTTCATATGTCCAATCCATCGGCCTCCACATTGATTGCACGGCCTAACAGTTCTGGACAATAAAACAATTGAATGGCTGCTCAACGCCTGCCCCAAGATTTACTGCGGCCAAGCAGTGGACTGAAAGAACTGGTTCAAATGATGAAGACGTCAAAAGGCAATCGATTGTTGTTGTGATTCAAGCACTATTATTAACTTTGATCTCAGCCATTTGTATTGTGATTTTTGCACCAGACAGAAAGAATATACATTTCTGCTGACCCATTCATTGAAATTAGACTGCATGACACTGAGGTGCTTTTCAGTTGGCTTCATCAGCAATCGCTCTATCTCACCAAGAAACAGTAAAATCAGTTCATCATCAATAATGCATTATTTTATGGTAGTGCTTATTGTTTCTTTTCAACATAAACATGATTAAATTTCACGAATAAGCATGAAACATTTAAAAATGATGTCCATGTTGTTACGATGTAATGTGCAAGTTAAGGAAATAATGTAAAAGGCTTCTTTGCAATGATTGATTTTTTACTGCCTGAACTAGCTAATAGGAATTTTTTTTAAGTGAAATGCAATTAACTGCAAACAACTCTACTGGAAGTGTGTAACCCATCAAACATAAATGTTGCTAAACACATGAGAAAAAAACAGTTTGTTAAATATGTTGTGCCTCATGCAGCTCCAAAGACAAAAAAAGGAGAAGAAAGATTTAAGCAATCATAAGCTTCATACATCAAAAGTACAAAAAGGTATCATAAGTTTATGAACATTCAATGTTTTCTCAACAAACCTTTCCAGTGTTTGCAAAAAACAACTCTAGCAAGCTACATACCTTAAGAAAAGGAATATACACTTTCTGTAGTCAACACCATGTATAGATGGCTCACTACCAAGATATGGCTTTATTGCATCTATCAGGCCAACTGGCATTTGCTCCATTTCATCAAAAACAAAAATGGATCTTCCACAAGCAGAAACATTGCCATGCAGCCAATTCTGAAGATTATCCTTAGATATATAAAACAGTAGTAAGTTACATTCAACAAAAAAGATAAATCAACAACAAGGTTTCTGAACACAAATCAACATTTAAGATATATTGCAGATGTTTCACTTGCATTTATTCTTCGAGATTTTCAATCTGTTGGTCAGCTACTGAAGGTGGTCTTTCATAGTGAAACAAATTTATTCACATCACATGGGCATTTATTCATACTACATTGCCAGTATTACTTGTAGTTGGAGGATGTCTGGTAAGTTTTTGTGATTTCTGCATTTAAAAGCCTGGCTTGCTATCACTAAATTTGAGATAGCATGTTTATCTTGCAGTACGACAACCATTTTTGCTTGGACATAAATATGCAAGAGGATTGTACCCAATTTCTGTTTCTGGCAAGTAGTTCAGCTGCATTTAAGTTGTATATGATAATGATTGTTTATTGTGTTATGAAACTTTTGAGTGGACATTGATTCTCATCAAAAAATATCGCCCCAAAATAGCTGAAAACTAGTGCATTTAAATCTGGTAACATCATTTACCCTTACAAAAATTTATGTCAGTGATTGAAAACACAATAATTACACAATATTATAAATTACGTAAAAAACTCTAGGTTTTCTGTAATCTTTTGAGTAATCAGCTGACTAGGTTAGCTGCTTTTTCATTTGAAAAACTAGGTTAGCTGCTTTTCAAATTGTATACTCAGTTTAACCTGTTTAAATCATACCAAAGACCTGAAAAATAATACTGTGATTCATAGGCTCCGAGAAATTTCTACAAGAGTGCGAAATTAATGACGCAACAAATTTGCAATCAATTCAAACTTTCGCATATCTGTTTTCCAGTAACTAGCCTCTACAAAGGCTGCATCTGATCCCCAAATGTATGTAAATAGGATATCAATTTCATATAACTTTACGTATCCTCAGTCTTGAAATCTTATTCAAATATTATAATGATTGCTTTAAATCTGAAAATTCACAAAAAAACTGCTTCTGTTAAGATTGTGCTTCACATTGGCCCCCAAAATTGGCCTCATCTCATTAAAAACACAAATTTATCAATTAACCTTTCCAAAAATCCAGATCATTTGATCTATTTTCCTAGTATTTTCCTGATTAAACCTCAACATATATGTCTATATTTCAAAGATTGACAATTGCCATGACAGAAACATCAATGCAAAACAATGATACATGCATAAACCATAGTTGGAACACTAAAAATATTTCAGTATAAGTATAAAAACCTGGCACATCTGTTACCTTGTACAGTGCAATCTGGTCTCGGTGCTTGAAATCCACTTCAGAATTGAATACGTGGACAAAAGCACTGCGCTCATTTTTCATATATAAGTTTTTGACAATCATACGGGCGACATAGTTTTTACCTCCTCCTGTCCACCCTATATGGAAAAAAACTTTGTTACCAACATAAAACATACAATACCTAAAACATTATGTGGAACATGCAAGTTCTACTTTGTTGGGAAAAATGAACAGACCATTACTAAGTCTGGTATCTGGGTCTGTGGGATAATGAAACAGCATTAAGTTATCCAGCTGAGTAACACTGGCAGTTTGTTGGTTTTATCTTGAAGCTAAAGATTTGGCAGCAAATTTGAATTGATTTCAAGTGTTCATTTCTGTAAGCTAGATGCGTTGTTGACAGGTTTGACACATCACTGAATATCAACGGGTGTCTATTTAATTGCATGAACAATTACTGAGTCGCAACTGCTACTGCTAAGTTGTCACCAGCATGAAGTAGTTTGTTGGTGCAAAGTTAGAAACATAAAGCATCACTAACCACTGAACATGTGTTATTTGCATAAGATTTGGCTATACCCTGAAAATAAAAATTTACATTTTCTAGTTTAACTGTCATCAAATTGTTAGAAGCTTTCTAGCAGTATTACAGTACAAATTGGATTTCAAAATTTCTTTTATGCAGAGTGTGCAAGCTTAGATCAAGTGTAGAAGAAAATTCATGACATAACAGCCATTATAAACCCAGAACAATAAAAAGCTCACTCTAAATTAGGGATCCCACAGTCATTCACCAAGACTTTTGTGTTAATCAACTGACACCACAATAAAATACTGAGCAGTGAAATGGATTCAGCACGTGCCTCTCAAATTGTATAGAAGAGTGCGAAATCAATGATGTCACAAAATATGACCACAAAGCCTGTAATTTTTAAGCCTTCTATTTCACATATATCTGAAAAAGTTTTAATAAATTCAGAAAATTGTCTTGTTACTTGTGAACAAAGAACTGCTCAATCAAAAAATGAATAATTAGTGGGAGTGCCGCACTCCCAGCCAGAATTGCAGGAGTGCGACACACGCCTGCACTTTGCACCTATGCTATGACTATTGCAGTCTAGTAATTAGCAGTAATGGATGACTGCATGGAAAAGCCACTCAGCAATGCTGCCAGTGACTTTCCACCATTGTGCAATTCATTACGAATGGTGAGTGGTTCATGGCTTATGGCATAGAGCAAGGAGAGATAGACACCTGCAAAGCATATGTGTTCCATCAAAGGGAGCACACTTGTTTAACAAAGTTAACATCTTCACCACAAGAATCTTTATCAATTTGAAGCTTAAAAATGTAAAAGGGATAAACAAGGCATGGGTGTTTAAACTTTATTTTGAAAAATGAACAGGCAATATCTACACAACCTATTCTGTCCATATGCAACTCTTTTAATCCCAAATATATAGATACAGGTGTTAATAACAAGTGATGAAATAAGCAACCTCTTGATTTATGCAGACAATAAATTTGAGGGGTATCTAAGCTTTTTTCCACTGATGTCGAACCACATGAAATTATTGCTTTCCCAATTTGCTCGATGTTGTAGTTTGCTTACTGTAGATGTGGAAGTCTATTACTGAATAAATTGAAACATAATTAATGATTTTAAATGCCTTTCTTACAACATGTACTATATGAAAATATTTTACTCTAAAACACATAATTATTGAATACAAGTATGTACTTTCCACGATGGGTGTAAGCAAGGAATCGATCAGCAAATTTTTAATAGGAAATCGATTTCATGTAAAATTACGCATCCTCAGTCCTGACAATTGCAAGCAAAGCTTACAGGTGAAAAGTTGAAAGGCTGAAGTAACAGCAGAGAAAAAAAGAACTCAAGACTACAATCAAAATTTCTTAACACAAGCTCATCAATCATAACATCTTAACAAACTGACTGACGTCAAGAATACTAGTGGCAACAAAAAAAAACTGACTCATGAAAAAAAGTGTTTACTCAAAAATTAAAAAGACGTTTACTCAAATAAATAAATGACTGAAGCATCTAACTAGTTGATGCCAATGGCTGAAAAATTTCTCCAACTAAAATCTAACTCTTGGTAAAATCACTAACAACGGTAGAGAAAAATAGTTAGCCATGTGTGTGTAGTAAGTCTCTGGGGTACGCATTTAAACCTGCCACGAGTTCGCTTTAAACGCTGCAGTGGGAGTAAGCAAGCTGTGTTGACAGAAAAGCTAGCGCACAAAGTGGAAGACAACATCAGATTGAGTCAAACAACACAAAGCATCATAGTAATTATTTCACATGGGGGAGGATCATGTTCTGAATATTGATTTGCGCGTCAATTAGGTGATACCATTTATTTTCACAGATATCCAGAGAGTGAAAACTTGGTTGTTCGACAAAAGTAATGGTGTATGCTTTGTGCAGAGGTGGCTTGTTTATAGTGCCGTGGTTTTCTGAATAGTGCCGCGACAAGGCCATCTGGTCCTTGTCACTGTCAGTTTTACAATCTTGTT
>JGI24158J21664_10004574_pt1 | contig 17834 bp, 15 predicted proteins | sample Ectturendosymbi3_FD_21664 | JGI IMG/M metagenome (IMG submission 21664)
TCGAACAGCCCAAGCCCAACGAGCGACGTAAGGATTTTTGAATATTTGAAACCTCAGTCGTTGTGAACTTAGTGTGTGGTGAACGCCAGAGATGAAAGGACTGTCGTATTTTACGATCCAGTCCTGAATTTTTAAAACTCAGTCCAAGTCCAAAAAAGATTAAAAACTGTAAAGTCCAAGTCCAAATAAAGTTCAACAAATTAACAAAATGCAGCTTCTTTCAACAACAAGCATACCGCAATTCTTCACCATAACTCAGTCTAAATCTGGTCCTGACNCTAAGTTTTTGAACTGATTTACAGTCCAGTCCAGATCCAATCCAATACATAAACAGTCCAATGTTCATCTCTTGTGAACATCTAAGTCCATACAGAAAAAAGAATTTTCGTTTTTTTGCTGCCCAAGCGTAACGTCGCTATTGTGATGGAGGTAATAATTTGCCACACCAACGTAAGGTCCGGTCCATTGTTTACTGAATAAAGTACTTTTCAGCAAATTTTGGAACAAAACATTTGCTTTAAAGATGAATCACATGTTATTGTGATGCAATAAAGCTGTTACTGGCGTGAGCGCTAAACTGGTTGTCGTCGGTTCGTAGTTTCTGTTGACTCGCATGCTAAGTTTTGTTGAAAATACGAAGATATGCTAAATTTCGTTGGAAATATACGAAGTTTTGATGAAACAAATATACTTAGGGCATCGAAATATACCGACTTGCGATGAGCCTGCAAGCTTGAACTACTCTTGGACGAGTTAACTCGCCTGTCTAGTGCCAAGGTCTGCTTGTTGTAGAAACAATGTATGGTTTGAAAGTTTCGAATTTATTCCGGATTTATTGTAAAGATAAATGGATCACATTCCGCCTGCACTTTGTCTTCACAACGAGCAATTATTTCCACAGATATCGCGCAGTGAGGAGAGCAAGCAGCAGTTTGAGGATGAGCCCGTCGTTGTCGATGATGACGATGCCCAACCGCTCCCTCCCATTCCCGGTAACTGTTTACTTTTGAGTTGACGCAGCCTTTTTTTTATAACTTAACCTTTTCTCCATCACTCCCCCCCTAAAGTAATTTTCCTTTGGCTCACGCCCCCCTTACTTGAAATAAGTTATAAAACAATTGTATCTCTTGGTGAATTTGTTTAATTTTAATGTTTTGTAACAAACACTAAGTCCAGGGTTTTGTTAAGGCGTTTGAGGGACCCGATTTGGGTCCCTAGAATTGAAAATCGGGTCCCTAGAATCGGAGAAATCGGGACCCTACAGGTCCATACCGGGTACCTAACATTTCCCTTAGTAAAAACCCTGCTAAGTGCGTAGAGTATAAATACACACAGTCTGCACAATGCAGATTGCTAAAAACAGACACAAACGAACAATTCATAGCGAGTTTGGAGGTAGAACAACAGGGTTACAGACACTTTCCTAACACTATTGTTCACTAACCCGTAACACTTGGTACAATACTACATCCAGAGTAGGACACTGAGTCCAATCCTGGTCAAGGCCAGGCAAAGTACGGAAGTATTGTGGCATGCACACGCCCTCAAACGAAAAAACACTACAACGTCCGAGCACTCAGTCACAGTAAAATGCGGTTGCAGTGTTCAAACAATAAGGACGAATATAAACAATCTGACTGCGTCAACGCACGAAACCACACGTTGTTAGAATTTCTGCATCGTTCAAGAAAGTGGTATATATTTTTCACAGTAGGCCCTCAAGAAAGGAATCCTGCATTGAACCTGATGAATACTAACACTCGCTCGCCACGGAAGGTTGCATAGAGCCCTGCAACCAAAATTATAGGCCACTGATTGTTTGACAATTTTGGCCAATATTTGGTGCAACATTATTGCAACATTAGATGAAAAACGCTTTCTTTTAAGCGACATTGTACAAGATTTACCGGTGGTAACAGATGTGCATGTTCCCACTATAGCCCGTATGCTTAATGTGTTGCGGTTGCTTGTTCTTGACTTGTGCGAACGTTTGCAAGTTCTTTGTTTGTTTTATTCACTCTGCATAGCTTTGCAACCGCACACTACTTCGCAGAGTGAATACAGATTACTCCGGCTAATTGTATATTTTTATATCGGTTAAACCAGTGGTTCCCAAACACTTTCGAGCCGTTCCACAAATCAAGGTAGCGATTATGTCTTATTACCCTCAATATTTCGCAGTTATCGCTCATAATACAGAGCAACATTTTAGATCCGCAGTACCCCAAAAAATCGCATATTATACCCCGGGGGTAACTTACCCCACTTAGGGAACCACTGGGTTAAACCATTCAAACGTGAAAGAAGTGGCACGGTTAATCGCACAAACCGGATATTTCCATAGAAATGTTATTTTAATTTTTAGATTTAAACATTTATTCCGCGTCGCTTTAACGTGAGTAAAAGACACGGTTCCGAGATTAGCAGCTGAGTATCGCCATTGGGATGGCCAGAAAGCAAAGTTACCCTTTCTTTGGCCGAGAAGCCGACGTCGTGCGGTGGTCTGTAGCTGCCAAGCCGCATTTAAAAACTTATTCTGACATTCAACAATAGTGTGGCTCAAGTGCAGTTGAATCGTCATAAATATACATTGTCGCATCACAGAAGAACACGGCAGGAGTACTGTAGAAAATTAGTACCATGCAGATGTACGGCCACATTGCGGAAAGCTCGTCGAATTACAAAAAGCCATAGCAGTATCCCATGCTGCGTGGAGCTCTGCCAAATGTGACAATGGCACAGATATTATTGTTAAAGGGACTTGGCATGCCGACTAAACAGCCCCCCTAGTTGCGCCCCTGAATGTTTGCATGCAGAATCGAACTCGGCATGCAAAATTTCAAGATACTTAACCCCGACTTCCATCTCTGCCGGAACTAAACCAAATAACATGTAGCGGCGTAAAATTAGCACTGTCGTAACGTTCAAAAGAGACACATTCCCGTTCAAACATGTTCTATGTTGTAGAGAATGTAAGGGTTCGCGCCCCCCTAGAAATTTCTTGACACCCCCTTCGGTTAAGAACACTGCGTTAAAGGAATCTCCGTAGTTTACGCCGAACTATAATTTGTCGCAACTTGGTCTGACTGTTGGGTTTAAAAATTTCAGCTCCTTCATAACCGTCATAAAATAATTGATTCTGAGTCGGATCACTCTCTACTTTAAGGCAGGTGTTCCCAAATTTTCTCTGACCATGCACCCCTTCAGCATTTCGACAGATGGACATGTACCCCTAAAATTTCTTACGACAAAAAGGCTGAGGAAAATAAAAATATATTTACCAATAAGCATATAATGATTTTGAAAATAATATTCACTGATGTATGTATAAATATTTTGAAATGAATAATACGTATACATACTTTTTCCCTTCTATTGCTAACCTTCAATGTGCCCCTTCAGATAAACAAATGTATCCCCAGGGGCACATGTACCCTAGTTTGGGAAGCCCTGTTTTAAGGCATGGATGATGAGTATTTTCAATAAATTCGGCTGATGATAAAAGGGGATGTAAAAAACTCACTTCTATTGTTTTTCAGTCATTTAAAAGGTACTCTAAAAGACGTTTAGAATTGCTGCATGCTGGAGTTTGAATAATGCACTTAAAACACACTGTTAAGTATTTTCCTGAGCAAGAAGCTCGAATCTCCCTGGCTGGCCGGGCATGTATTTGCCTGCAGGCATTTTGTGAGGGGGAAGCAGATGCTCACGGGACTTCCCCCTACCCGGTTCCATCTTGTTATGAATAATATTTTTTCGACTTTTGATAAATTTTCATATTGTTGCGTTGTGGTGATATATGTTTCGAGTTCACGCAACTTGTTGAGACTCCATCGCTTTTAGGGGAGACGTGCCAGGGCGCGTCGTACGCAGACGTCAGGTTTTAATCATATTAATCCACTGCTTCCGGACCGGGGCCACGAACCCCCCCAGGGCTCCACAGAAAGCTTTTTGGAGTCCATGACCTTTTTAATGTATAAGCTGATAGCGACTTCCAAAAGACAGGGAATCGAGCGCATCTCTAGAATCCAAGCTACAGGTCCGCATAACATCTGGTTGGTTTGTCACCAGGAGTCCCGGTAAATTTCACGTATTCCACAAAATTTCTCCAAATATTCAAAATCTTACAAATCCTAGTTGTATGCATCAAAAACATAACATCGTGCCATTGCTGGTAGTTGATGTATCCAATTAACTTCAACATGAAATGCATCCAGTACCACTTCAAGAAGATAGCGGAAACAAGAGTGAGACTAATTACATGACTTACTGGCTTGAGCAGCTTCTATTTTTGCCCAAAGAAAAAACAAATTTCAAATCTAACCCTGATGTAAACTTTGCCCTAACGCTAGCACCATCGTGCCAGCCTTAACTCTCACACTGACTGAAAGCTTCGTGAGGTGACCATACCATCAGGCTGGCTGGGCTAACCAATCTGTAATGGTGTCTGAGGAGAAGGTGAGCTATGGAGGCAGTGTTGCCAAATGCAATGTTAAGAAAAAGAAAAATTTGCTTTATTTCGTCTGGAAAAAATTTTTTCATGCTCTGAAAAATACAAAATTTTACCAGATTTTCCTCTGCTTCTTTGTTTTGTCACAAAGTCGTTTCAAATTCAGATTTTCAAGATCTGGTGGCGCATTTCACCATCTGGCAACACTGTTGCTGTATATTTCAATGCCTAGTGATCAAACTTTTCAAACTTTTTCCACCAATTGCCAATTCTATGCAATCATCCCGTCCTTGTTGCACACAAAATTCCATTTGTTATACATTTCAATTGTTATGCAACAATGTCAATTTGTTGCATGGTAAGTTCCATGAAACATTAATATCTTGGCGCACAAAGCGGATGGTAACCTTCTGTAGTAGAGACCCGCTTGTACGTAACAGTATTGAGAGTCCGCAGCTTTCAACGAAATGGTCAAAAGCGTCCCTGGCATTAAATTTGTTGGGAACTACTGGATTAAACCCTTCTTCTAATTCACCACGTCATGGGATTGCGCTGACTGCAGTTTCGTCACAGATCGGTGATGTCACAACATTTCACCGGAACCAGATCGAAGCGAATGGTTAAACAGTACCAACTGCCAACAATTGCGAGCAAAAGTGTAGGAAGAAAAAAAGTTTACGTCGCAAAGCTTGTGTGACGGTCCATCAGTCATTGTTTGACACAACCAGCATGACGAACACGGGTACAACTGATTTTCATGCATCAACAAATCCAGTCAAACCTTTGGTTCTCCATTTTATTTCACATTGCCCAGGAAGCTTTGGTGTGTGTGCTTGATCAGAATTTTGCTTCAGTGCTGTTTAGACTTGAATAATCATATCTCAGTTTTGGTTTGTGATCGACGGATTTCGCCTCACCATGTCCAGAGTTTCATTCTTAAGTCCACCCGGTTTTGAGTGTTCGATAGCTTTTATAGAGCGCTGAGCGGCAGTAATTAAAAAATTATTGTTGCAACCTTTACCTCTCCCATCGTAATTGTGTTTGACGAACCGCAGAAAACTTTCTGAAAGATTTTTATATAATCAGCAAAAATGTTAAAAGATTTTCAGCAACAAAACCAAACCGTGCGCTCCGTTGTTCCTGAGACGACCCTGCTTTATATTCAGTGACGTCAGCTGGGCGAGGTAGGCGTGCCAGGGGTCGGCCCCGCATTCGACCAATCATGTCCAGCAGATCGCGCGAAGTTCCATCAACGCGCGGCATGAGACGCGGGCGTGTCAGAGGAGGAGGTGGGTTGTTACGCACGTGACCAACCAGGTGACGTCATGATGCAACTACAATGCACTTATTTGAAAATAGCAGACGTGTCACGCAATTGCCTCATGCGGGATTTGATTTCGTTGTGACGCATTGCTCACGTAGCGTGTGTTAAAGGTAGGGGTTAGTTTGTAGTATCGCTTGTATTATTACGTAACAATGCAAGTGGATTGTTTCGAAGTTGGTTTGAATGAAACAGGGGGAACGTGATCCTGGTTGCCACCAGGTTTTCGAATTGTGATTAGTCTTCGCAAAGAGTGGCGCTGTCGATTCTAACCCTTCACCTGTGTGGAGATTATACATTTACTTGAATGTAGATATGTGCAAGTTTGAACCATCACAAAAATTCGAAGCTTGCAGTAAACTTAGAGCTTTTTTTAATTGCGATCAAAAGATGTTGTTATGATGAAAGAGACGACATATTTTTGAACCAGTTTTCAGTAATCCGGGATTTTTAAAGAAATTCGGAAGTTTTCCGGTTGTTTTATTTTAAATATCCTCACAACCTGCAGCGTTTATGCACAAGGTTCGCTTTTCACGTTCACCACTTGTAATCTTGATAAAGATCAACTCCTAATTTCGCTTTAGCCTCCGCTGAATGTAGTATAACCTTTGTAACAGCAGCCTACTGTTGAAGGATGCCGAAATTGCATGTGTTACAAGACGTGTTTCCTTATATTCAGGGGGGAGACGACGAAGTCGGGGGGTATTCACCGGCAGAGTTGCGGCCATGGCCGGAGCCAGAGCGGGCGCCGCCGCGGCCTCAGCAGCTGCCATGGCCGTGTACGGATACAACTACAGCAAGCGACCGTGAGGAAGCGGATGTGACGCGCGTGCCGAAATCCCGCATGCGGAACGTCTGGCGCAGGTCACGCTCGAGTGGAGCTATGACGTCGTGGAAGCGGATTTCTACTTCGGCGAGAGCGACTCTTCAGCGAGGGGGGGTAGCACGTCTCACANGCGATGTCGTGACTACGGAAGGAAGCGCGGGTTATTCTTATTCGCCGACAGCGCAGCTGGACACGCCGCGAATCGATTGTGACGTGGGAGGAGGTGTTTATATCGCCGCTCGCGCGCAATGAACGTGACCACTGAAGCGTTTCGAAATGGGAGGTTTCTTCTGCTTGTCGCCGAGATGTTTTGCGAAAACGCCGCCGATTGAAACCCCCGGTTCAGTGTTCCACTTTCGCGTTGCGTCACATTTCAACAAGACGTGTTGTTACGCAGCATTTATTCAAACATGAATCCCTTGGTTGGCGTCACTTTGTTCGCGATAAATACGTCAGAGCAAATAAACGCAAAAACAAAGAGAATGTTGCAAAGCGTGGCACGTGCAGTGGAAAAAATAAATAACTAGAATAGAAACTCTAAATTAAAAAAACTTTGGTTCGGAATGCAACCTCCCCCATTAATTCACGGAGTCCATGTTTCTGCGGCTCCCGCTTTCCGGAGCGCCCTTCGAGCCTTCGTGATTGTGACGTAATCGCGTTTGGATGCATTTCAAAACGTACGGGTCTTCAGTCGCGTTTGTGTCGAGTAATAAATTGCATTCCGTTGTTTCTGCGCTTCTGCATTTCGCATGGCATCCGGCCGCACAGTGGATGGCCAACTGGGCCAAGTGGTGCAAACAAGCGTCCTCGAGCGAGGCCAGATGCGGGTCCAGGCCACGAGGCTCCTCATTTCTTAGTGCGTCGATGAGATTGAACACATACTCGAGGTTGTGGCCACTTCGGCCCCGGGAGCTGACCACAGTCCGGGCCACGGTGTCCACGGGGGCCGGGCCCAGGTATTGCGTATTTTCCGGCGTGGCCATGAAAACCAAAACGTTGTCCAAGTGGGAATTCCCCTTCCGTGTGGAATCGAGGAAGACCTTGACGGTGGTGACGTGATATCCGCCTTTCGTCATTTCTCGCGTTACGAGATGCTTCATCGCCGTTTCGACCTGTTGCCGACCCCTCAGATGGTAAACAGCTCCCCAGGTCTCGCTCTGCGCAAAACAAAGATGGCGGTAAACAACCGCGTTCAGGGAAGGTTGCGGTTTTAGCGGGTCGGAAATTGCTCAAGATGTGGTTGTCTTTTCCTTCCTTGTCATGTCTGATGTCGAAACGTTGTCGTAATCGATTAGACGACCTAATTAACAACTTCTGCTTGTTTTGCATTTTTAGCTAATATACAATTCATGAAGGTAAAGCCGACTTACACTTGTCTCAACAAAGCGAAACGCGTTGTTTATCGCAGCCAACCATTGGAAACCTTCAACACACTCACCAATTCGTCTTCTACCAAAGTGGCGACGCGTCCAGGCTGAAAAAAAATTATAAATTTGTTAAAAAAGGCTACGCCGCGTGCTGTAGTGTGCGGTTTCAATGCTCAGATCAACTTGTGCGCTCAATTTTGGACAATGGCAGTTGGACACGGGGGTAAGCCGGCTATAATAAGCCTTTAAACGACTTTTCCGGCCCTGTAGTGTCACTGAAGCTGGTTGCAGGGGCGTAACGAGGCGGGCACAATGCCCCGGGCGCCGAAAAGTCCCAACAATGTCACACGTACTTTCTTCAATACAATACATTTGCTTCCGAAAGACCTCCGGTTCGAACATGACGGCGCCGTCTAACCTCGGTACGCCCCTGGCTGCTGGTTGTGCTGCCTCCGCACATCGTTAACAATGAACCATCCCTGGTCAGATCGCTCATGGTAAGGCGGAAAACACGAATTATTTTACGCTCAACACTACAGGGTTTTGCCAAGAAGCACCTCGTGCAATTTTTGCGTTCGTGGACATTTTGACGTAAGAAGGGTATTCCCTCGACGCATTCGATAAATACCCACTGCACGGTCACTTGCGCAGGGTCCATCACCGGCCAAGGTTGCTTAGGGGAAAGATTCGAACATGATGGGATCAGAACGTGTTATTAGACTCACAGCGCTAACTTCTATACGGTCGGGTGAAATACGGAGCCTGGACTTCCTTTGGGAACCTTCGCCCCCTGTAATGGCGAAACTAGCGCAGAGTATAGAACAAGGTTGGATATGCTACTACAATTAGAAATCCGTACAATTCTACAAATGTTTGACTGGATCGCATGCAATGCGACAAATTTATTGAATGACAATTGGTGGCAGGCCGAGGCCTGGTTGATGCCTCTTGTCTAATTAATCGGGGAAAAAAAAGCAGATTGCAAAAGGAATGCACGAGCAAACAAAAGAAGTCAATCACGAAGTGGAACAAGGCAAAAAATATACAAATATGATGCACAAGAAAATGGACAAGTCGGGATAACAACTAAGAATTGAAAGCGCCCACTGTGCTTCAGGAATCGTGGCAGTGCTGTAAAGACTACTGTACAAATGTTGTTATGTGGCCAGGCTTCTAGTTGGGTCAATCAGGGGTGACTCCAGGTCAACAACGCCAGTCGGGCTATCGTCACGCGATCTATGCTGACTTTTTCAACAGCTGTAGGCTTGCTTTACTGAAATTTCCATTTGCTCTTCTTCTGGCTGGCGCCACCATTGGTCTGTGACGTGTGTTATGTAACAATGAAGTTCTCGTGAGTCGTGAGAACTCGCGCATTGTTACGTAAAGTGCATCACAACAATGATAACGTCAGTTACAAGGCTCATTCGTGTTAACCCGAGTTACTGGCAATTTATCGTTCGTTTGAACTTATTCTCGAATGGGAACTGTGCATTGGATTAGAATTGAAATTCAATGTTCTATGCAATTCCATTGCTTCAAAAAAAATTACATCTGATAGGAATTATATTCTAATACTTATGTAGAGGGTAGCTTGGGCTCATAACGCAGTGGTGCTTAAACTGAGTTCGATTGAACCCCTAGGGTTCGACGGAGGTCATCTGATTTCAGCAACCTATTTTTACTTTCTGTTGTATTGGGCAAACATGGGGTTTGACAAAAGCTTGGAAAAGTGCTCATGGTTCGGCGTGTTTGTAAAGGTTAAGAACCACTGCTCTGACGCATGAGCCCGAGTAAAGCGTGAGTGAACGAAGTCGAGAGAACGCCTACTACGAACGATTTTTTTTATTTAGGTGACCTGCAACGTGGACGTGAAAGGCCAGACATGGAACGAAAATATATGAACACTCACAAGGCCCAGTGAAAAGAGCCCGAGTTAACAACCTTTTAATCAGTGAAGTCAAGTGTGTGGTGGCACAAACATACAAAGCAAGCAAGCTCACGCTTTACAATATAGATCGAAGTCGAAGACTTGGGCTAAGTCCGACTGCCGGAGTCGCCATTGCGGTCAATGTTATCGAACAACTGGGTCATCATTTCAAGGAATTTTCATTTGCTGTCAGGTTTTATTGTTTGTTGTAATTAAACACCAATGGAGATAATTTTACTGCTGGATTAAATTTGCCACTTACCGCTTCAGGTATGCCTCGGTGCGTGACATTGCCTTGCCAGAAACGTCTTGCAAAGCCGCAAATGTAACCGAATTCTCTTCTGTCGTAGGCAAATGATGGTTTCCATATCAGTGAACCATAACCAAACACAAGCAAGGTTTGAGTCTTGCGCCAGTCCTCTGATGTAAATATTGTCTCTAAAAAGTCGCTGTTGTGCATTTTCATTTCTGATCTGCTTATCCACTCGGCTGAGCTGGTATTCCAGATGGCAAATTGAAACAGAGCTGCAGTTGAACTTAATAAACTTCTTATATTCTTTCTTTTGAGCTTTACTGTTGATAATACAAGTTTACTCTTCGCTTCTAGCCGTAAAAGTGCTATATCAAACGGAACCAGCGTTTCTAGTATCTAACCTACAACGACGTATTCGTGAACCTTATAAACGCTCTTGTCGGAGTGTGTAGTAAAAGGGAAATCAGCTGATTCAACTGTGCGTCATACAGTGGAGGTACGCAGAGCGCAAGATGTTACGACCAGCCATACGCCGTGTCAACTTTCAAACGATGCAATGACTGGCAAAGCCTGTAACAGGGTCTCCAAATTTTTTCAAGAGGGCCATCTAGGATATTACAAAACAGTTCTACGGTCAGACATCTTACGGAATGCCATTTTGCTGGATATGTTACATTCCACCAAATCAATAAATTTTCCGCAAATAGATTTTTTTTTTCATCATTGACAAAATGGCTTCGCGGACCGGCCTTGGCCCGCGGGCCGTAGCTTGGAGACCCATGGATTAGAATAACCTTCTACATTTGATATGTATCGAAAATGATATGCAAATCTTCGAAGGAGCGTTTAAGGCTGTTGCACATCTTCCCGTCTGGTCGAATCCAAAGATATTTTAAAGCGGTCCAACAAACTGTCATACATCGGGTTTTTTCAAAACTACAAATGACAAGGAATGATATTTTCCTTTGATAAACGACAGCGCTTGACTTTGAATGGTTTTGATGCCTTCGATAACCGCTGTCTCAAAAACTGTGGTGATAACATAGAGTCTGAATACATAAACATAAAATTATATCGATGAGCAGTTGCATTTCAATAAACAATTAAATCTTTTTTTCGCTAATATAGAAATTTTCAGCAAGCACTTCAGAAGTTTAGAGCTTGTTCATTAAAAGAGTAGGCCTTCCCTGTATTTTACTTCTGCGGTGGACTTTGAAGATGTAGTCTGCGAGATGGAGGTGCTTATTGTCCCTTACCGCCGTCTCGGTGCACGGCATTGCATTGCCAAAAACGTCTTGCCAAGTTAACAAAAGTCAGGCGAATGAGGGCAGTGTTTGTCATTTGTAAGGGCAAAAAAACGATTTTTTGAGGTCAAAAACAAGAAATTTCGGGCAGAAGTGCTGAGACTTTCGATAATTGCTGTCTTCAAAAATTGGTGAGTTTTCGTTCTTTGCTCTTCACTCACCTTCCACGCAAAAGCTTTGATAGTACGCAACAAATTGGAACAGACACAATTTTTTCAAGACATTTGATTCGCGACCCTTGAAAGAACCTCCCCACACGACCATGTTTTCTGCCGAAAGTCCTTGGGTCATTGCTTAGGAATGAAATACATTTTTTAATCAGTAAAATATTTTTTTAATTTTTCCAGCTACGGCGAAACGATTCTAACATACTTTTAGTGCACAAATCCATGCGCATCAATGTTAATCTTTCTTTCATAGTTGTGTGATAAAATAGCGCAAATGCCAAAAGTATTCGGCAGGAATTTCCTAAAATACTGTGCAGATTTCGTATCGAGCTGCGCATGGTTCGGGAGAGTATTTGAGACACGCCGTGTAATCTGTGTTATGATTGCATCAGACACGTGGTACGTGTCAACAGGCAATTGAACCTGCTCGGTTGACCCCACGCACAAACTAGTCTGATTTCCTGAACTCCATTGTGTCGCGACTGGCGGAAAAGGTCGATGAGAACCAGAAAATCACTGGAATTAGTTTGCTTGCTGTGGAAATCAATTCCCACACACAGGGACTTTTGTCTGATCCATTAGTTTAGCATCATTCAGTTGCATTCAGCAAACTGAAAAGAAATGTTCTTCAGTGTTAGGTATTACATCAAAGCCGATTCTGAACCGCTTTTTTGCACAGTATATGAAATGATTCCGTAATTTTTAATTTATTGTAAAATTCCTTGCAAGGTTAAACAGCGCGGTAAGCAATGAGCACTAAAATCACAATATGCAAAAGATATATCGTTTAATGCTATTCTTGTTTCTACTCATGTTGTTTCGCAGCAGTTGCCCTGAGGAAGAGCAATCCTACAAAAACAGATGACGGGCAAAACGTCAGCAAATAATTAAATTAAAGTATTCGCCTGAGGAAAAACTTCAGGTGTTTGATACACGGTTAATTTGAAGCAGGGGCGTGGAACATGCGGCCCGCCTAAACATTTGTTATGGCCCGCACCAGAATTTTCGTTACCCATGATAGAGTACAACGTCGCGTCAAAACGAAACTCCATGATAAGCAGGTAGTTAGATAGTAAGTTAAGAGAAGTCACTCTTCCTCATAGTTAGATTAAGGCAGAATTTTAGGATAAAATCAATTGATTTTGCGTCCCGCCAGCGATAATGCACAGGTCATGCGGCCCTTGATAGTAAATAGGTTCCCCATCCCTGATTGAAAGGAAAATTAGCGCTATTTCTGAAGTGACGAAGTTCAATCAATACACGTTGCTTGAGAAATTTTACATACCGTTTTGTAATCATTGGTAGCCTTCTCGTTCACCATCTCATTCATCTAATGCAAGAGGTGTATCGGTGTGCAAAGTGAATATAACGCCGTTTACTGCGTTGTGCACTGCTTCTGGTTTCCTCGGTCCTGTTGTAGAAAAACAGCTGGTCAATATTTGCGCCGTGACTATGATTTCGTTCTTTGTGTTACAACAGGTCGAATTTTCTAATTTTGTTCTCATCTTGTTGCATTCGTTACATTTTCCATATCCTAGTGTAAGCCAGACCAAATGTTGGATAAAAAATGTTTAAAAAATTGTCGCAGAAAGATCACGATCTGACTTTGGAAACCACTAGCTGCGACAAGGTTTTGTTTGATCTGCAGTTTTGCTGTACAAGGCCAACATTAGACTATTGTCTGGGCGAGGGCAAAAAAACTCCATTCAATTTCACCAATTTTCAAACAATTGCTCTTTGACGATATTGACAACAGGTGATTGTGGGTTGGGCTAGTTATGATCAACAACTGGTTTTCCGAAGCTCGATTGCTTGCGTAACCATGGCTTGCGGCGAAGTAGTCTATAAATATACGAAACTAGTTTCCCTGTGAAATGAATTGCAGGTGGATCCACTTGCGTCACTCCTGCGGGCTGTGGCTTGCAATTATCAAAAGATAGATATGTGCAAGTTCAAATCATCGGAAAAGCATGAAAGCAAAACCAAGTAGGCAGATTCTTCAGAAGCTTGCCGCGAGGCTAGAGTTTGTTTTGTTGTCTTCCTCAGTTTTATTTTTTGTCAAAGTGAGTAGCTTTGTTGTTCGCGTCCAGCAACCAGGGGTAACCTTTGGCAAGTACTGAATAATTTGCATTATTGTTTTTTTCACTAACTGGGAGCAATACATTTGAACTTTCCAAACGCTTCGTAATTTTCGAGAAAAGTTCTCTTTCTAAAAGTTGACAGTTGCAAAATACTTTCTCTCTTAAATGAATCCTGAGCTTCATGATTAGTTTTGCCACCGTCCAGCGCCAACAGCCCCAATTGATCTGAGTCAAATTAAATACAAGGTTGTCGTTCTCCAACCACATTGATACAGGCGCGTAGTCAGGTTTTAAGATTTGCGGGGCAAAATACATTTTTATGGGGCAGGATTTTTGTTTTTATTACATGTTTAAAACGTGGAAGGAACAAAAAAATTTGGGGAGCACTGCCTCCGAATGCTCCCCGTGGCTACGGGCCAGCATTGATAAACGTTGGGAACATAAGATGTGCTTGCTGCTTCGACACGTCACATGAGCTTCAACTCATAGCAAGTGCTGTGTTGTCTACACCAGTGCTTCTTTACCTTTCTCGGTTTCACTCGCCCTGCCATCGATGGCTGCACTTCCATTCATCCTATTGTGAATGCATGACCGATGTGACAATAATCATGGTATATCGAATATTCGTTGTATCATTAGACAACGGTATTTGCTCTACTTTATGCACAGCATGCTTTCTGCCATGCAGAAAATTGGCTGCGATCTTCCAATATGCTTTGATTACAGACTCAGCTTTGCAAAATGTTTTTTTTCGTTTCATCAGCACATGCGTTATTTGCAAAGAAGAAAGGAGAAAATATTTTTTATTAGCAGAGTCATTTACGACTGATGGCTGGAGGGAATTTTGTTGTTTTCACACATATTCGTGCTGTTGCTTAAAAAGTTGCAGGGAGTTGTTCTGATGAACGCCGTGTTTGTTTCGTAAATGACTCCGCAGTTTTGAAGGAGGCAAAAACTGTTTGCTATATTTAAAAATGCAAAACATGCATTGAGCAGACGGCTCGTGGTTTGATTCTTCACTTTTGTGAAAAAAAACTCCATACTTAAAATGATCATTATCCCACTTTCACCGTCTACTTTTTGCAGGGAACTTATTCTCGACGGTAAACATCCTTTTTAAGCCTGGTTTTTTAAAACTGCGAAGCTGATGAAGCTGGCAGTTTTGATCCATTTCATCTGTGGGTTTACATTTACTTTCATCAAACCAAAGTGTTTTTGTAAGTATTTCTTAGACATTCTGCAGGTATTAACTGTTAGTGCAGATTAGATTTCGACTGATAGGGCAACTCTGATGAGTGCAAATGTATTTAGTTTTCACTCGAGATTGAGAATGTAATTTTTGAAAGTGCTGCGATTATACTGCAGCAGACAACCTTTTTTGAAACATCTGGTAACGTGCACAGGAGTGCTGCAGGGTGCTGATCCAGAGCATAGCAGAGATTCCGCCACTCGAGTGAATAAAACATCACATCTCTCGGTAAAATCTATCCCTATTATGTCATAGAGGTAGTTTCTTGCATCAATGTACGGTTTTCCTGAAGTGATAAGTTGCTGTCTGCTGTAGACGTAAATTTGGAACGCGTGAAGTTCGCCATTTTATTCACGATTGCTTATATGTGTTGGTCGAAAAACAAGATGTATGCACGTTACCAGATGTTTCAAAAAAGTAGAAAGAGAAANTTCATTCACCCCTCGTTCACCCTCTTCTTTCGTTCGCCCTTGCAAAAATTTCATTTACCCTGAGGGGGAACCATTCACCCGGCTAAGAAGCACTGGTCTACACCACTTCCGTTTGGTGCATATCGAACTTAGCGGTGCTTCTGTAAAGTAAACTTGGCTCTTTAAATAATATAGAACACGCATGATTGTTTAATTTCGCAAAAGCTTGCAAATAAAATCTACTATTTTAAAAGTTCCAAACTCTGCATCACGCAATTCCAGAGTATATGCCGCACAATGATCCCTCTAAGGTGCGCATATGCGCAGTACCACCAGACCAGTTGCGCAGTAACATCTCATTCTCGCGCACTTGCAACATTCCAAATTTAATATCGTATATAAATCGCATAGCCCTTGTTACGCTTGAAACGCTTCACTGGTTGTGTGTCTGCAATGGTCGAGCAATTGCATGCGCACTGAAACAAACATTTGCTCAGTGTGAAATTTTCTTATAGGGAACACTGATGCCGCAACACACGTTGCAAAATCAGGCCCATAGTATTTTTGTGACAAATGGGAGGATTGCAACAAGCAGGCTACTTTGGTAGTTCACGTTATGAAAACAAAAATTTGTTCTTGAAGTAGTTAAACGGGTTTTACTTCACAAAGCAATGTGCTTTGAGAATCAATTTTATTGTCAGCCACTCCATCCCATGGTTTTCGTGGAATATTTACTAAAGCTTCGACGTTTTTATTATAAATGTCCCTCTTCGGGAAGTCATCCTGTGACGTTGATGAGGTGCCACAAGTGCAAAGCAGCCAAATCTGCGAACACAGAAATTTACTAGGAAATCGATCTCGTGTCAAGTACGCATCTTCAATCCTGTAATTGTAAGCAAAATCTTACAGGTGAAGTGATGAAAACTACTGTAAAGCAACATCATTTCAGCTGTAAAGTGATGTTTACAATTACAGGAGTCAGAATCCTCGCAGAGTTATGAAAGCACAGCATGACAGGCAGATTNCCCGATTACCCTACTTCACTTGAGAGGTGATTTCAGGTTTATTGAAGACGATATTGTGAAAATAACAATGCCTCCGGGCTTAAGATAAAGGAAGTGGAGAGAATCTTAGCTCCTTGTAAAAGCTTTGCTCAGACAACGGCAGGGGGAAATTATCTCAATTTTATTTGACCTGCCCTCAGCGATTCAAAGAAATTTGAGGTTAGTGCTTCTTACTTTTAGGTGTGCCCCTGACGTTCACATTAAAACAACCTAATTGAACTTTTCTCTGTTAGCTCATTTAGTACATAGGCCTATAACATTTTCCGGTATGAATAGAGGATTTTGAACTACATTATCGTGTTTGTTTCTTGCTGTATGCGCTATTTGAGTTTTATCATTTGTTAGAAAACTTCCCGCTATTCTGCAACTAATTGGACCTTGACAGTTGTTGTTTCAGGGCGTGCGAATGATAGGCCAGTGCTTGGGTGGAGCAAGCGCAAGCTGCATGGTCCAGCCTTACCAGCTTTTGTATCAAGGATTTGTAAACTGAATAAAGCAGAGGTTTTCCACAAAACTTGGGTTCTTTAACTGCAGGAAAATTACAGCAACAATACACAACAAGGCCGCCGCGGTTGGAAATCGATTTCACGCAACTTACGCATCTTCAGTTCTGTAAATTGCAAGCAAAACTTAAGAGTGAAATGATAAAAACTGAACCAACACTTAGAGAAAGCGCGCGAACTGAAGTTTCAAACANAAGCTGTGACCAGTTAAAAGGTCTAGCTTTGTTCCAAGCTTTCGAGGAATCAGCCGNCTGGGCTCTGCTTTCTTCTTTTGCAGTGATTCAAACTTGCTCGTATCTNTATTCAAGTAACTAGTCTCCACAAAGATAAAAGGTTTAAATCCATTAGCAAACATTTTCGATTTCACGTAACACTACGCATCCTCAGTCCTACAAAATTCCATTTTAATAAGATTGTAGGACTGACGATGCGTAGTGTTACGTGAAATCGATTCCCTAAAAAATTTGCTGATAGATTCAAACCCTTCACCTTTGTGGATAGTAGTTACTCGCCATACCCATTATACTGTTATTGTTATCAGCAAAGCTAAAAAACGAACTAACGCACAATTGTAGAGCGGCTGATTCCGAGCAGATACTGTGAATGAGTCACTTCAGCATTCGGTTCATGTTTGTTGTACAGTNAGGATCTGCTGGCCAACGCTATTGGACTGGGAGTTACGAAGCAAATCTGTTTCATCTTTTAAGCGTTTCTCTTGACCAACCAGTTNTTCAAGATTTTCTCTTGCTTCAGCACATTTCCAACATTTCTTGAAAGTTGCTTTAGCAGGTATTTCTTCTCGGTGTCATTGAGACTGAAGCGGAACGATCCCCGGTGCGGTTCCACTTGCACAAGGGTCGAACCCTTAACCTCCGGAAGTGATTGAAGCCAATTGCTGTCGCTATCTGCGTC
>JGI24158J21664_10004575_pt1 | contig 17834 bp, 5 predicted proteins | sample Ectturendosymbi3_FD_21664 | JGI IMG/M metagenome (IMG submission 21664)
AAGTGTGCCGCGAAAGTTTTATGTTTTGACAAAACCTTATGCTGCAAATCTTTTTGGTCCGCGTTGCATTGCTTTGGGTTTTAACTTTTCATCTTAATTTAGGCTATTTGTTTCACTATTGCTCACGCACTTTTCAGAAACAACAAAACCTAATAAGTAGCTCTCGTTGCAAGGTTTGTGAAAAGTAGGTTTTCGATTTCATAAAGTATATGTGCCGCAGCCAAATTCAGAATGTATTTTAGTGTGCCGTAACATAAAAAAGTTTGAAAAGCGCTGCACTAGGGGATCTAAACTAAATTTCTCACAGCAAGGCAATGATAAAAAATGACTCCAGACTGGATGCGTGTGCAAGAACACAACCCTCAAACTACAAGCGATTCTATGTGACTTACAATGGCAACTGACGGGCTGACACCAACTACTTTTAACCATTTTGGCAGAGATGGATAGTTTCGGAATTCCGTCGAAACTTCAGCAGCTTCCACTCGACCCTTCGTGCAAAGTTGTTGGCAGAAGTGCTTCAGAAGTTTACCCTGAAACAACAACACCGAATTCAGACTCAAGTTCCGTAAACACTATTGACAACCAACGCCAAGGGTGCAAGAAAGACAGAGGTACTGAATTGCTGCGTAGAAAACACATAATATTTTTATTTGAACATAAAAAATTTATGCAAAAATTATATTGGAGAACATTTGAGTAAAGTGCAAATAACCGAGTTACATCCAAGAGATTTTATCACTGNGCTACTCAAGGAGCAGATTTCGAATGAAAAAATATTCAGCCTCTCCAGTCTACACATGAAAGAATAAGTCTCTCTNTGCGTAAATTTTATTCTTAACATAATGAGTGAAAAAACTCACCATCATAATTAGCAAGCTACCTGTAGTAACAAATGCTAACTTNATAGAGTAACAGTAGAACAGACAGGATACTGTGTGACACAACATGGCAGTAGGTGGTGTCTGTCATGCAAAAAGTGGTTGAATATTTTACCTTTCTAAAATGCAATACATTTCCAGGGTTCTGTGCAATTTTGAATATAAATTTGAGACTTAAGTTTTCTGAATGACATACCCAAGTCAAATACAGGCACTGTAATAGCTACCAAGATGAAAGTAAAAAAGTATCAGAAGAAATTATCAGATCGTATGTAAAAAGATCAAGCCTGGAATTTTATTTTCTTTTACTAAACTAACAGAGCAAAATTTATTTCAGTCTTTTCCAGGCTGGAAAATGACCAAACTTTTTTCCATTACTTATCTGTAACCTGCATTTTTAACAACTGAACATTCACAATATGACAAAGAAATTTGTTGAAGCAGTGTTGCAAATTTTTCTGTGAATGTTAGTAACGTGCATAAATTTTTAGCAGTGCACACATGTTATCTTTGCCACACAGCATTCATACGCATAAAGTATAAAATGTAAAAAAAAAACATTCACGCACTCCAACATTTTGGTTGCATGGCACAAGTGCACGACCGCATTTTTGCACCCCTGTGGTAAAGGAATACATTCAGCAATACTCTTCTTCACACTTTTGGGTTGTTTCATTCAAGATATTGTTATACAAATGTACATTCTGCTCAGACGTCTAAGATTTTAACAAAACTTATAACTGCAGGGGTCACACACAAGCATGCCACTTGTATGAACACAACTTAACGATACAAGACTTTGAAAACCATTCAAGATCAATGATTTATGGAGCATAAAATTGGGATAGACTAAACGGTTTCATCAACACTAAAAAAGCCTTTATAAAACTATACATGTTTTATTTTGAGACGTTTTGGATTATTCTTAATCCATCTTCAGTCAAAAAATAAAGCAACACTTGGCAATACAGGCAATTCAAAACCAAAAGACTCTGTGATGCAAGAAACAACAGTGTGACGCAAAAGACATCAAAAGCAAAGCCAAGACTGCCAATCCTGTCGAAATCGCTAAAAGTAAAAGCAGGACCAACAGCTAAGCAGAAAGTGCTAAAACAAAACCCATGTAATGTCATAATCATCTGAATCATCCATTAAGAATAATCCGAAATGTCTCAAAAAACATGTATAGTTTTTTGAAGGCTTTTTTAGTGTTGATAAAACTATCAATAATTTAGTTTTACACAGATGGTCATCGCAAATATATAATTAGCTAAAAAAGGCACTGTGTTTGGCTAGTTTTTTTTGGTCATTTTTCAGTCATAGACCGAATTTTTTTTTTAATGACCAAAAAAATTAGTTCAGTTCGGTCAACAATATAGACTACAGAATATATAGTGTTATGGGGAGTTTCAATACTACTATGGAACAAATAACCAAATTGTCTGAAAAAAATAAATAATCAAAACGTCTAAGCAAAAAAAACAGTGTTAGAGTATGATCAAAAGCAGTAGAACAGACTGTGCAGTATGCATTTGTTAAAAATGGCAGAAAAAAGCACCAGCTACAGTACACAGATTTGAAAACGGGAATATCACTTCAAAGAAGAAGGTTGTTTATACAAGACCAAACAATCTGGATGCTGGCATCACCAAAGAAATTTGTGCAAGTTTGAGGGACATTGTGTAAAGCTCCAGAAAGACCAAAAGACAAAACACAGATTCTATGCAAGTCATTGTTATTTCTACACATGAAACACAAACCATAAAATTGAGTTTTTCTACACATGCTGTTAATATTTCAGATCATCTGGAAAGCAGTTGGTCAAGTTAATAAATTGCATAATGGTAAAAAGAACTTGGAAAATGATACAAACCTCAAGACGTCGAATTTCTGAAAGAGAAAACTCATTTAGACCAAGATCTCTGAACTGAATCAATTTAACAGACATGATGTCAATCATTCGTTCCAAGTTAGCCAGCTGCCTCAAGGCTGAATCACTGCACATGGCATAATTATCAGAAGCTGAAATGCAAAAGTTTTGTGTATATGATTTTTTGAGCAGATTTCATTTCACAGATCATCACCCAAATTTTCAGTAAAGGCATTAAAAACCGTCACACATGTTACATGATGGGCACATTGTGCTCCAGCAGCAATATAAACTGTATAAATCTAACAGTTCTACCGTGACTGGTAGCAGCTTATACATGAAGTGAAAGAAAAACAACAAATATTAGAGTCCAACAATTGTTGAATCAGACTCACAAGTCAAATATGGCCTGCAAAGGTCAAAAGATTTCTGCACAATTTTCTAAGTTTACACACCAGCAACTTGCATCACAAAATCTGTTAACTATGACAGTGAAATAAAACATAGACTGCATAAAATCTAAAAAGCTATCTTGGTGCACTTTAGTGAACCAATATAACTACAGTGTCAGCAATCACCAGTTCAGTGATCCAATCATGCATTGACCAAAGCCATATACTTGTATTTATGTGAGTCTTCAATAACGCTTCTAATCAGGCAAATATATTTGCATTAGTAACATATTTATTATCTGTCACTGAGCTATCAAACCAACTAACTACTTGCTGTTAGCAGTGTTTCATAGGGAAAGTCTAACAGGCCTTTCACATCAAAGCTTAAGCTGATATGATATTATTGCCAAAAAGATCAGCAAAATCTTTCCAGACACATGTGGCAAGCACTCAGAGCAAATGTTGAAATTACTTTATAAATGCAATGAGCAATTCATAATGCTTGCAGAAAGTGCTAGGGTATAAATAATAAACAAAGAAATCTACTTGTACAGAGTTTGTAGTTTTAACTTGAAAAATGTCTCATCATTAAAATTTGCAATTTTTCACAAAGTTAAGTCATTGTTTTTACTTAAAGTGCACAAGGCAAACTTTATGGCTGTAAAAAAATTTAGCAACTATTTCTGCACAACAAAATTGCAGATAATCTGCTAAGTCTTTAGTACTATGCTAGGGAGAATGCAAACTACCTTGAAATATTTTCACATCTACAGTATGTCATTAGAACTTTTGTACTTGCCATATGTAGAACTACATAGGAAGGATTCTATGCAGCGGTTCAAGGCCTACATACATTTACGCTTTTACCAAAATTTGAGTTTTGAGACACTCGTTGTAATGTTTTTCGTCTGGAAAAGGTCTAAAAATGTGATCCTAGACAGAGTTTAAATAATATTAGGTCTTGAAATGAGAATGCAAATTCTCTGCGGTTAAGAGAGCTGTTTGAAGGCATGGTTCTTTTGAGTTGGTCTACCAGGTGGGACCAGGATACTGAAGCAGTGACTGTGATTTTGTGCAATGGAAGTGCTGTGACATGCTGCTAAATGCTAGGAAAGCAGGAACGAATGTATTACAATGTTTATGTAAGTGCATTTAGGCATGTTGATAAAGTTTACTTGCTTACTGCCAGTGTTAGCTGCTTTTATTGTCTTAAAATTTGCTTCCAGTGAAGTGAAACTTGCCAAAATAACAGCGCCAATAGGAAGGCTTTTTGTGGTGGTATGCAGCGTAAGACTTTGAGAGCCGGCGTACCATATATTTGTACATATTTCGGCCTAAAAACAGCCGTTTTCGGTTGTCTTACTAACGCCCTAGCTACTTCGCCAATTGCGCTAGAGAGCTGTTCAAGGGCTGAAACGGATCGGCCAGTCTAGTAGATTGCACTCGAAAAAAAATTTTTGGTTGGGGGGTCCTGATTTTTTGTGAGTGACGTCATAAGTGAAGTAGTTGTAGAGTCATTTTGGCTCATGTTGCCTGGCCTAGAACCCAATCGCTAGGCCAAAGTGTTTCATTGAAGTTTTCATTGGAAACGAGACTCGAGTCTAAGTCTTTTGAGCCTTTGATCAACTTTCTAGCGTTTCTGGTTTAAAAGTTATGATCTAAAATAAACAAATTATCTAATTAGCTAATTAGTCAAATATTTTTACTAGTTTAGATCATAAGTTTTGAACCTGAAACCCCAACAGGTCATCCAAAGTATAAAAAGACTCGGACTGCAGCCTAGTTTCCAGTAGAAACTTCAGCGAAATACTACCGCCTAACGGTTGGCGCCCAGGGCCAGGCAAAGTGGGCCAAGGTGGCCTAAAAGTCCTCCACTTATGACATCACTGACAAAAAACCTGCACGCCCCAAGCAAAAAATTTTTTTTCGAGTGCAGACTAGAAGATTTGCCGCGTCTTTTGAGACTTTTACCAGGTCTGTAGAGCATAACGGACCGGAGAAATTCCTGTGCAAAGCCATGTGCGTTTAGGCGTTTTTTTTCCGAAAATCCCGAAAAGTAGCCAGATGCCAAAGTGTTAAAATATTTTGTAAATGATTTGATATTTTGGCAATTGATTATTGTAAAAGCAACAAACGTTTGCCATGTATACCATTTCAGCCTACAGGTGGAAAACGCCAAGCAGTATACACCTTCTGGAATGTGAATTTCCTACCAAAACCACCCAATAATGTTGGATATCAACAGGGGGAATCCACCCACCAAAGAAAGTGTTAATCAACAATAAAGTAAATAATTTTCAACTTCATAGAACTAGACTTCTTGCAATAAATATCGACCTTGTTCCACTGACAACTTTAAACAAACAACTTATTTGCTGTTGTAAACCTAGATGCGATAACAGCTAGACAGCTTTCAATGTTTAAGCAAGACTTTCCATAAATAACATGTTTCAAACAACTTTACCAATAGATTCAATACCAACATCAATCCTGTTTCATTACACCCTGCAATAGCATGTCCCAACTGCTTCATCAGTGTAGAGTTAAAGCTAGAACAACTTACCTTCCCCATCCTGGCTGCTCATTGTTATTTCCAGGCTGTCTTGAAACAAAGTGTTTACAAACGGCTTGCTTGGATTACTATTGAAATCTTAGATACTTGATCCATGTAAGTAGCAAAGTTTTTCTCCTAATGTAAACCATGTTTCTCTACTATTATCAGGTTAGTTGCTAGCACCAAAAACTGCCTAATGAGTTGGTGCTCCTTAAAAAATAAATATTTAGTGTTAACACCCACATCTAAATACAATTTTCACTATTCACTGTCAATAACAATGTCACTAATTTTCACAGAAGTTATGTGATCAAGAACTTACAACTGGAAGCCCTCACAACTGAATCTCCACAATGAGGGTATTGCAGATATATGATTTTAAGACAACCGGTGTTCTGGACTTCCTTTACTCATTAAAATGCACTAGCAAGATGCTATGATACTGACATTAGATTCATGAACATATTCCCTATAAAACTATTTTCTGACAAGCCTGATCAAGAAACACATGATTGTATTTTAGTCAATCTATAACACATCATCTATACAAATGTGCAGCTGCAAGTGATCTAGAAGTCACCACATACATATTGCATTTATATTTTACTCTTTCTAAGACTATGCATTGTGTAATACCACATAAGTTGAAATATTATGTAATACATTAGATTCATTCATAATGTGATGCAACAATAAATTTCCATACACACACTCCAGTCAAATTGCTTACAATAAACTGTTTATGAAAAATGTCACAATTATCAAAAGCACCACTGTTGACTGCTATGGAATAGCTATTAGTCAATCTGAATTGCCATAATATCTCAAATATTCATCTGCTAATGATTTGCCACAAGTTGAAATTCTAACAGCAGCTTGTCAGTTGCATAAGTTCAGCTATTTTTTAAACAGGTCACAATATCACCCACAGTTTGATCAGTGAAAGTCTAAATGTTGAAGACTGGATAAACACAATATTGCCCATATACAGTGGTGGAGCAAGTATCACCTTCTGGGGGGCAGCAAGTTATTGATTAAAATTAATTTTTGAAAGCAGTTGAAAGTTCTAACTCTTCTTCATTGTTTTGAAATAAATTTTCAGAGTTTTCAAAGTTCTAATTCTACAGCTTTTTTTGTTTAAAAACCCTTAACTGATAGGCCAGCATAAAAAGACAAGGAAATGTGATTGCGGAGTGAACAAATTGATTAAATATTTACTCAACAGTCTGGGTCAAAGCCAGTATGCTAAAGTGATCCAGTACTTGTCATGAAATCAGTGCTTTTTTAACATAGTGCCCAATCGCCGCACCTTCCTGCCCAGCAAAGCCATTTCTCCCTATCTAGTCAAAAGTCCTTTGAACAAAGGTACCGCTCTAGTAATTCAAGGTTTATATTGCCCATCCACTCAAAATCTGATAAAAAAGGTCCTGCATGACATCATGATAAATAGTCAAGGCTAGCTTAATCCTTGTTCTTCAATCATTCGATCCTTTGCAATACCCCAAGATTACATCACCTGCCACCCAGGCACAGGCTACAAATTTCTTAGCATGTCACATGCTATTTTTTAACGTTCAGTGGGATATTTTCAGTAAGTGCCACAAGCTACTGTCCAGTCATTAGGTGGGCTAACCAACATAAAATTTTGGGATTGAAGTGAAGAACTCTGCAAAAGTAACATTCTTTACTTTCAATTAAACTGCTGCTTTTCTGTATGATGTAATGATGTGGAAAAACAACGCTCTTGAAGCAAGAGAGTGCATTTGGTGTATTTGCGTGGTTAATCTGCAGTTCAGCTTATAGACTTGAAATGTAAGTAGAAAGAATCAAAATGCAAGTAGAATGAATCAAAGTCAGCCGATAGACAATGTGGGTTTCATAGATGTCTCATTTGTTCAACAATACACTTAACATTTGCATTAATAGAAAAAGTCATTTAAACAAGAAAGGCTTACAAAATGTGTTGTTTTCCCTTTGATGAAGTAGAGGCATGAACATAAGTCTAAAAACCTAGCACAAGGACAAACTGTTGCAACCTCTCCGCTGGCGTTGAATGTGTGATTCACCACAAATGGGATGTGCGTGAAGAATACCACCCACATATATGTGTGAACAAGCAATAACAAAGTGATCTCATCAGGTGATCTCTATTATTGCTTGCTGCCAGTGTGAAACTTTGCGCACTTGCTGCTCGGGCTTTCTGATCGCAACAAAATGGTGCTGTGACCAGGATGTGAAGGGTGTGCTAGGTGCAGCGTTCACAAAAAGAACATGCAATCAGTGAGGTTCGTTGTAAAAAGGAGGGGGTGTTGTTGCAACCTCTCTGCTGGAGTTGCGTTGAATGTGCGATTCACCACGAACAGGATGTGCGCAAAGAATAACACCCATATACATGTGGCGCGAACAAGCAATAATAGAGTGATCTTGTCAGGCGATCTCTGTTGTCGCTTGCTGCCACAGTGTAAAGCTTTGCACACTTGCCACTCAGGCTTTCTGATTGCAACAAAACAATATGTTTAGACATGATTGTGGTGAAAGCTTTTATTGTAAATAACGTTAACTAAAACAGTTGCAGAATGAAATGATTGCGGTTGGAATTAAGATGTTTTAACCACTGCTGGGCATGAAAAAGGCGATTATCCCACCTGACAGGGTATGGTAATACACAGGGCTTCAAAAAATGTAAATTTCACAGAAAGCTTGTTGAAATTTCCTGTGGGCTGCAAGTTGAAGACAATCGCCCCTTTATGACATTGCAGTAGAAATTTGTTTTCTTGAAAACGTTGCACTCAAGAGCCTTAAGTATCACTGCTTTCACAATGATCAACCTGGATTGCTTCAGCCTACTAGCATTGGTTCACATTCCACGCGTAAATAGTTGCATCGCCGCAGTGTACCACACTATCGGCACCCAAAAACAAGATACTCAAGGAGTGCAAAACCAATGGAAGCAGCAAATCTTTGCAGCAAAGTGGCAAATTCTCGCGCCTAATCCTTGCTTAACCCACTTCTAAAATTTGTATTTTGTGGGCACTATTCAATTTACAAGGAATTTTTTTAATACATTAGAGTTTTAGATAATTTATTTAAGTGATATGGACTGCTTACATGAAGCTTTGAAACAATTGCCGGCATATGGAAAATCGTAACACGGTTTCTAACGACCAACCAAATCGAAGTTTGTAGACCATTGAGAGACTTCCAGACACCAAACTAAAGATATCTTACGGGTAATAAATTATAATAATCTCTTATGCATGTGTCACGGCAAGACTGTACGTAACTCGTACAGCAGGGTCAAGCAATTCCTACTCTCAAGACACATAATCACAGCATGCCTGTTGCTCCTGCACAGTATAAGCCAGTGGTTCTCAATCTTTTCGCTGAAGGGAGCCAAATCCAGATCTACAATTTTGTGAGAGAGTCGCACTAAAAAAATTTTAATGCAAGTCAACTCACACGTTTCATTTTATTGCAGAACAAAGTCTGTTACACAAAATATTAGAGGTCTCATTCAGAGGGTTGACAGGGGGGCATATGGGGCCATTCACCTCGTAATTTTTAGAACATATAGTCGTTTTGTGAATTGAGAGGCAGTATGCCAAAGAAAATAGCATTAGCAGTTTTCCCAAAAAAATTTTGGGCTGGCTATGCTACTGGTTTTATTGAATGACTGCTGAGAGCCGCACAAAAGGTGCTTGGCCGCATGCGACTTTCAGAAAAGTGGATTTAATTTGCTAGTGGTGCAGCATTTGAAGTGATTGTTGCATCATGTTTCAAACATTGATTGTTGCTGCCAGTTCGGTGGTGGCGAAATCGGTTTTTAACCGATCCGACCTGTAGAACGATATTCAGACAGTGTTAAGTTTCTGTTGAGTGAGCATTCTACACATCAATGCATTTTTTGAGTGCGAGTGCGCAGTTACCAGAGTGAGCTTGTTGTGAGTGGACGCTAGTTTGGGCACGAGTTGAACATTTTTGTTATAAACTTGATCGCGTTAAAGCTTTTTTGCCATATTGTATTACTTTCTGCAACAGAAGGTCTGCAGCATTGTCTTTAGCAAATACTGTAGCCCTAATTATTGGGATTTTTGTACTGCCTACCCTGACTAATACTTATTGCTTCATCATATACAAAGTCAAAGATGCAAAAGTCAGCTTTAAGAAATAGTATTGACTGTCTGTGACTATATGTTCATAATAAATAACTAACCAATTTTCTGGAACAAACACAATAGTCCAGGTTTAAAAGTACAATTCTTGGTATCAGCATCCTTTAACGTAAGTGTAGCAATTTTATGCTCATTCAAAAAAATTAAGCTTTAGCTATAAGTGTAATGCCATTCCAGAATGGCGTCATGTTTCAAACATTGATTGTTGCGGCCAGTTCGGTGNTGGCGAAATCATTTNTTAACAGATCTGACCTGTAGAACGATGTTCAGACAATGTTAAAAGTTTCTGTTGAGTGAGCGTTTTATGCATGCATTTTTTTAGGCGCAAGTGCTCAGTTACCAGAGTGAGCTTGCCAGTGGACTCTGGTTTGGGTGCGAGTACTGTATGAGCATTTTTTAATGGCACTACACTACGGAATGGCATTCGGAATGCAATACCATTTGGACCGTGACTGACTCAGACCATGACTGAGCGAGGGAAGTTCGTACAGTCCGTTTTAAAGTTTTCTTGCAATTCCTGGCGTATTATTTGATTTTACTTGAATTGCAGGTGATTAATTTCCCGCGAGCATGTTTGACTTCCCAGAAAGCTCCTTCCCGATTTCCACACTTTCTGCAGCCCTGGTAATAGGCCTACAGTTTTCAAAATAGACGTCTATTGCTAACAAATGAAGGAATAACACTATGCACGTGTAGTTGGAAGACAACCAACTCCCAATAGCTAGAACAAGTGTGAAAGCTGCAACCCCAGCACTTCTCAACCAGAGCAGGTTTTAAAAGCCTATTTGACCTATTTTATCAAAATGGGACCCGTTCTGTACCTTAACACCTTTGCAGCCACTTATCAACTGCATAACTCACTAGGTGATTGTGCTACAGAACTGTTCGAACCCTCAAAAGACTTGGGAAGTCTTAGAGTCTGCAATGAAAAAAAATTATTTGGTTTTGGGTTTTGGATTTTTTGTGCGTGACATCACAAGTGGAATGGTTTTGGGCCTTTTTAACCAACTTCATCTGGCACTGAGGACAAACCGCTAGATGGGAGTATTTTGCACAAGTTTTTATTAGAAACTAGGCTAAAATCCAAGTCTTTTAATACTTTAGATCAGTGCTCTTCAACCTTTTTTGTTATGGTGCACATTTAAAGATGTTTTGATGAACTCATGCACCCTATTTACTGACATGTCCCCCATTTAATGGCGCCCATGTCTGTAAGTACCCTGGCCTAAATAAGCAAGTAACCAAATTCAATTGATAATGGCGCATTGTCTGTTGCGTGTGAATCACAAACAATCAACCAATTACAATTAGCTTGACATGGTGTGATGCTTACGCACCACACTAGAATGTGCAAAGTCTCGGAAAAATCCTGAAAGTCATTGGTTGGTTAATGGTTCATTTTTGCTAACAGATAGTTTAGTGTGACAAGTGTGTGATGCACCCTTGTGAACCCTTTCAGAATGGTGCACCCCACACATATTTTGATGCACCCTAGGGTGCACCGCGCACACCGGTTGAAGAGCGCTGCTTTAAATGACTTGCTGTGGTTTTGTTTTCAAAAGTTATGGTTTAAAAACAGCAAAACAATAAAAACATTCCTTACTTACGTAATTAATTAATTTGTTGTTTTTAGACCAAAACTTTTGATCCAGAAAAGCTAGGAAGTTGATCAAAGGCATAAAAGACTCATGATTCTAGACTACTTCCCACCAAAAACGTTTGAGTGAAATACTTCCAACTAGCGGTTGGACCCTAGGCCAAGTAACATGAGCCAAAATAGTAAAAACAACTAACTCACTTATGACGTCACTCACAAAGAACCTGAAACACAAAACCAAAAATTTTTTTTCATTGCAGACTTGACACGTTTAAGGGTTGAACAGCTCTCTAGCACAATTGACTGGTGAATTATGGAGTTGCCAAGTGTCACGAAAATAGCTGCTCATGTGGGATTTTCATACACCTGCAGCAAATATGTTAAGAGGGATCCAGCCCAAGTGCCAATGGAGTTAACATTTGAAGCCTTTTATAAATCACTACTGACTGAAACATGCAGTGAACAATGAAATATTCTTTACAACACTGAGATCGTATCATAATATTTGCTATAATACGCTCTATATGGAGTGTATGTGATTTCTTTAGTTAAAGACAGGGATACTACCCTAAACATGAAGAAATGTTTACATCTGCAAAGTTGGTATGCCACCATCACTTCTCATAATTTTTTTTTTTATCCCACGGAATGTGTAAACAATGAAAGCCAAGTGGTGCAGTTTACCAGAGACTGAAAGCCAACAAGGATAAAAATTTGACTAAATATGCTCGGCAAATATATGCATATGTAAAGAAAGCAGAAAAGTATGAGTATCAGCTATTTGGGGAACAACTACAAACAAACATCAAATCATGAACCACAGGAAAAACAAGAAAAGTGGGAAGAGTTATGAGAAAGGTGGTGATGAGCAGAAAAAGCAAGATTCATGATCAACAATGAAACACAAGATACATTTCAGTTTGTGAGTGTTTGATTGTGATGTTCAAGATGCTTTATTATTCCATATACAATAGAATTCGTCTTTAACGACTTTGGCTCTATTGTTACTTGCCTATAGTAACACTTTTTGTCAGTCCTGCAGAATATTTTGTTTTTCTATAACAACAATTGCAAGTTTTCTTTACAGTTTGAAGTGCAAGCTTAGCTACGTACCACACAAATCTTTTATGACCAAATAGGAACGCCTTCACGTTAAGTGGCCAATCCTTGCGTCATGACAGGTGTGACATGTGAATGACATCAAGGATTGCACCATCAACAGCAATGAAGGCAAATCGTTACAACTCTTACTTTTCCTGATTAGACTATTTATGCAAAACCACGATACAGTAAGTGGCAATCCTAATCAAAGTCACACATTTAACTCTTGCCAAAATTTGGCATTTAAATAAAAATCCATTTTAGGAACGAGTTATTGCAGTTCAGCTATTATGACAGATTGTCTATAATGATGCTTTTTCTCTTGTCATGAAGTGACATTATACAGCAGTCTACTGTATCTGTATTAAGCATGAAATCTGATCTTTCATTTCAAATTCTTGTAAGCACATTTGAGGGGTGTAAAGGGTGGCACTTTTATGGTTGGCCCTGGACGGCACTTAGCCTCGTTATGCCATTTCCCATAGCATAAAGTTTAACATGGCAGTACAATGTTTAGTTCACAACAAGAATCAATGGTCATGCAGAGAACATTTCTTTTACTATCTGCTCAAGAACACAATGCCAGAACAATCAAAGGACTCCATGAGACATGTGCTATGTTGAACCTCACTCTCACCAATTCCTCTGATCGGTAATGCCAAGTAATCAGCAAGATAACTACAAGCACCAATTTGAAGGCCTTCATTTGACCTGCTAAGCCTTCAGCATGGGATTATTTCTTGGGCATTTTACAACATGTTCAGTGCCAAGGTACGTAGAATGTATTTAGCATTCTTGTGCAGATCGCCAAGCTGCGTCCAGAACATACTTCACTTTTTTGCCCAAAATTCTGTGCCTTGCAGGTACGTTCTGCAATGTCCAAGCACCTTGCTAGTGCTGCACATTGCGGTATGCATCTCGTAAAGCCTTGTTCTCTACTTTTATTTCAACTTGATGTGACGTTTCTGTGGAGTGCTCCTTTTGCTCTTGGCATGGTGTTAAACCTCTTGGAAATACATTTTAATTTAGTTTACTTGCAAGGTGTAAAAAATGCATATTTCCCTAAACCTTGCTAATTAAGGTACAATGGGGAAAGAACACCAACAATTTTACCAGATGAAAATACACAGACAACATCTAGCTCTAACGCTGAACTTCGCAGGGCATATATACAACAATTGTCAAAGCTGCACATGGCACACATTACACAGTACTGTACACGTACATTAAAAATTATGTATGTACAAATGCAAAGAAAAGGTAAAAATGCCTATTAGCTAACAGTTGAAGTACTTTTCTACAATTATGTACTTCACACTTGTTAACGAGAACATGTTGTTCATGCTAGTGTTCCTACTCAAGCAAAACTGTTGTTTTCAGCTTATTATACAAAAAGCAACATAGTTGCAGGATAATCTTATACATAACTTTTGTGGAAAATATGATCTGATTCCTAGAAAATCTCATTTTACTTAAGTATTTAATAAAAAGGTGATGTAAGCATGTACTAAAAAGGAAACAATTCCTCATTTTGATAACAGTTCATCATATAAGCTTCATAATTGTTCTGTCAAGGCTTACTTGGATTTCCTAATTGAACGTATATATTATATACAGTTTTTACAGTGGCATGTTAGCAGAAATGTTTCACAAAAAATGATAATAGTATTTGCAACAGTGCTGAAATTTCCTCATGCACCATTTTTCCAGTATTTAAAATCAAATGCAAATGTGTATAAATGGGTGTCGATTTGTTGCATGACCACTGCACTGATGAAGAGCACGCACATATTATGCACACTTTGTTCTAAATAAAAGTTGTAAATCATGTATAAAGTATGCATTATTCTGTCAATCATGTCAAATCAAACATAATTATACTTGCAGCCAACATAACTAGGATACCTTATTTATTCTATTGTAAGTTGTGACTTAAAAAGATTTTTTCATCATTTTGTATGGCTTATAATACATTTTATATTTCTTTACCTCGTCGAAAAGTATAGATGAGGCTCAGCCTTTCTTTGGCTACGTTTTGTCAACCAAACTCTCTTTTCGCACTCTATTCTTTTCAGCCTCACGTGCATATCCATCACAGGAAGGATTATGATGAAGATAATCGCAATGGTGTAAGGATCATTACCAAGCTTGCCAATGAAACACAAAATGTGCTAGTATGTGAAAGTATCTTTGAGTCTTAGGCAACCTATGTTCAATTGCAGCTTACATTACAAAGCAGTCTACAACCGCTGCAAACATTTGTAGAGCTTGCAAGATGTGAAATAAGGTTATCACAAACCAGACAGAGTTTAATTTTAGCTGGGTTTATAGTTTCTCTGCCACGCCCAGATCCTTGCGGATCTGAGCACTTGATCCACCAAGAGACCGGTTGGGACCCAGCACTCCCTGCGCAACTGTGTTGATCATCTGGCAGCCCTTTTCCACATAGGCTATATGATTCAATGCACATTTGGCTTGCTATACACCTTTATCCACCAGTCAAAGGGTAACAACTCGATAACCTTCCATTTTTTTCAGTGCCCTGGCATTGTTGCAATTGCTATGGTTTCTTTCTCATCTTTGAAATTCTTAATTTTCATCAAATACATTAAACGCAACTGATTAATTTTTAACACCATTATGTGAACCTTACAATCAAGGGCAGCTAACAATCAAATTAATACAATAACGAAAGGTCATGACCAGTGTTGCCACTGTGTTATGAGGAAAAAAAACAGAATTTACCTTGAAAAAAAACAGACATACAAAATGTTTAAAAAAGTCAAAACCAAACTTGAAATATACGCTAGCAATAGTTGCATATAAAAATTAAGGTAATANNCATTATTTGCATCAAATTTTTAACAAATCTATTTTTAAACATACTGACAATTTACAAGTAGACAGCAGCTAATCAAATGTATGANGTAACATACAAAGTTAGTTAGATCTTTTCTAAAAAACCTTTCATGTTTTCTTTTACTTTCACTTAAATGCACAAATGAAACAAGTACATGATACATTCAAGGTCTTACAGTTTTCTTTTCACCCTATTCATTGCAATATTTGACAACTGATTTAACACCCAAATTTTACATTCATACATATCACAATCAATGCTCCTGTAAAACAATGAAGAACAGATTCTCAAACACAGCATCTACATTCATAACAAAAAAAGCATTCCAAAATCATGAACAATAAGCAGCCCTTGACACATCATCAATAGATCAGTGCGCTGACCTATGCCTAGTCAATGCTTCATCTGCAGAACATTAGATTTCAAACAATTTGGTTAAGCCTAGGCCTACCCAACTGTACTGGCTACTGCATCTGCACATTACGCATGTGAAACTATATTGTTGAATGGAAAATACAGTAATACAGCATGCATTTCTAAACTTTGGCCAGAGTCAAAAAATACCAGATTTTCATTAAAAACCCTAGAACCCCAGATAAAACAGAAAAATCCCAGATCTAGTGAAAAAAAACAGCAGTGGCAACACTGGTCATGACTATTAACTATGCATTCATTCCAAATGATCCCATAAATTCAACTGCAAATATAAAATTATTTCTGAAAGCATACTGCATGTTTCTGTTTGTAGTATTGTTTCATTGCTTCAGATACATGTCATTTTGGAAAATTCAGATTCCAAAATTTATTTTACATTTACACTTTAACAATACATTTTCAACACTAAATTTTAACCTCTAGCTTTGTTGCAAGCTTTCAAGGAACCAACCAGCTGGGCTCTGCTTTCTTCGATTTGATGAGTGAAACTTGCACATATTTGTATTCAAGCAGCTAGTCTCCACCCACGTGACTGGGCTGAACCAATCCACAAATTTTCGAAATACAGAATTTATCTCACATAACAATATGCATCCTCAGTTTTAGGATTGTAATCAATAGATATTCTATTTGCAAATGGATTCAACTCAGTCACTTTGGTAGAGACTAGTTACTCAAATACCAATTTTATACATGTAGAAACTGGATACATAATTGTGTAAAAATTTGCGATCGATTCCTTGCTTGTTTCACCTGTGGAGTAAAGTTACTTGAATAATTATGTACCCTGCTCCATACCTGTAATTTCAAGAAAAAGCCATGCTGTATATAAAAGCAGACCTTCAAATATCTTGGCAAGTGTGTGGTGTTAGAGTCCTGGGCACGTTGAAATTTTTAGTCGCCCACCCTGCAAATTTTAAACATGCTCTGCGCCTGCAGGAATTTGAAAAATATTGCCTGCTCCCACTCCACAGACTTATAACCCACACTGCCCCACAGGTCCTCTCAACCTGTACCCAACCAGCACTGTTTTTGTTTCCATCCCAACTCTGTATCTGTCACACAAAACCACTGAAAACACATGCAACATGTTTCATTGCAAGTGATAAATAATTTATTCAGTGGTTAGTTTCAAAACTAACAGAAGTCTTTAAAGAAATCTATAAAAACAAGTGAAAACTTTTCTGCTTATGTCACTTTCACATGCATTGGGTCAACATTCAGTAACCCGCACAAATAATTTTTTTATTCTGCACCCTCCCTGCACACTAATCTTTGCAGGTTCCCTCCCACTGCACAAATGCAGGAACCTGCAATCTGTGCAGGTCAACCCAACCTGCACAGAACTCTAGTAGCTGTAGAAACACAAGTTTAGGACTGTGTGCAAAATCAGAAAGATCCTCTTTCTTGTATGGCAACAAGTTGACTGATGCAAAGCCTTCATGAAACATTGGTGCGGTTTAGAAAAAGCTTTTTGAAATGTACCACACATGTGGGGCTGTGAAAAACTTGCGTTGTAAAATTTTTGCACTGTTGCATGCAAATTTTACGTTAAGAAAGATGTTGCAGATTTTAATGTTTCATTCATTTTAGGACATCTTGAACTGCATTTAGGTGCTAACACTTAGGCACCAGGGTGTTTTCAGCGATTTTTGGAAAAAAATGCGTAAACGCACGTGGTTTTGCGCAGGAATATCTCTGCTCCTGTACGGGTCACGGACCTGGTTGAAGCATCAAAAGACACTGCAAGTCTTGCACTCGAAAAAAATTTTTTGCTTGGGGGTGCGGATATTTTATGAGTGACGTCATAAGTGGAGGACTTTTAGGCCACCTTGGCCCACTTTCCCTGGCCCTGGGCGCCAACCGTTAGCTGGTAGTATTTCGCTGAAGTTTTTATTGGAAACTAGGCTACAATCCGAGTCTTTTGATACTTTGGATGACCTGCTGGGGTTTCAGGTTCAAAAGTTATGAT
>JGI24158J21664_10004576_pt1 | contig 17833 bp, 10 predicted proteins | sample Ectturendosymbi3_FD_21664 | JGI IMG/M metagenome (IMG submission 21664)
CGGGTAAGTTTGAGTAAATTCGGACAAAAACCCTTCGCACCCCCCAAAATTTGCTTGCCTCTACACCTGGTAGTCTCGAGACTTTTTTTGCGATTCTCAGTCTCGAAAGATACGTGCCGGCCCATATTTAAGACTGGGCGCAAAATATCCTGTCTGAAACTATGTAACATTTTACATAATTTTTTGACAGTTTTAGCGATTTTGCGTATGTCAATGTAATCGATTGTTACCCCAACACTTGTGATTTTTATTGTTTCTAAATCAAGTTTAAGCGTCATCCATTGTCTTGAGACTTTGAATACTGCAATAATATGGCTGAGTGAAACTTCTTCAATTCAACGTACTTCTTGTCTGTTGTATCTGCAGGTAAGAATAACATAAGCAAGTATGAAAAATGCCGAAAATTTGCAAAATTTCAACTTCGAAGTGGTGATGACAATTTTTTGAAAATTTGTAGAAACATTTCGGCATAATCTTGCAAATTTTCGAGTCTCGGACTTTTTGAAGAAGTCTCGGTCTCGAAGTTTAGATCTCGACTACGTCTCTGCTGTCTAGTCAGTGATTGGTGACGTATACAGGGTTCTTGAAAATCGCAGGAGCAATTAACGTATAGCAGCATCAAGCGTGAAACCAAATATCACAACTATCATGCAACACAAAAATCTGTTGCAGAAGTAACATTGCAAACATGTTATCAAACACAGAAAAAAATTGCAATGTAGAAACCTGTCTAATGTTATGCGAGTGGATTTTTATTTTGTTTTTTTCAATGCACAAAACAGTCCGGCCAGCGGACATTGATAAGGTCGCGAATTTGGCCCAGCATCCAAAAAGTTTGGGGACCACTGCTATAGGGTATAGGCTCAGGACACGGGATCTCACAATGTCAAGCAATGCAGATTAAAGTTTGTTTGGTGAATCTCAAACGTTGAGTCACAATCAGACCAGTGGAGATTCTAAGAGGGAACCTGGGTGCGCCATGTCCCCAAAACTTCTGGCTGGTCAACAGTTTGGCTCCAGTTGTGTGTCTAATTCACGTTCAAGTTCGTTTGGTCGACTCAGACACCAGGTAGCTTTCAACCATCAACATTTTAAACGATAATTTAAAAGCCCTCTAGCCTGCATTCAATATTTCCTAAAAGCATGATAAGCTGAGTGGTTGTTTTTGACACTCGAGTAACTAGAGTTGTTAATGACGACACACACCAGTGGTTGCTCGGATCCTGCGTGAAATTTAGTCAGGACGCGGTCGTGATGTTGAAAAATGTATTTCGAAACTAAGAAATAGTCGCAGAATTGGGAAGATTGATCTTTCATGCATTTCAGTGTGAGGTAGAACTGGATTATGTTGCTGTCAGTTTCAGCAGATTGTTGCTTGTCCCACAAGCAAAATGTTTGTGAAAGCATCAAAGAATTGGTGTCACTGAATTTATCCTGACTGCAGTCGTGCGTTCTGCTGCCGTGTGTATACGACCCCGGAACATCTTACATAACTGGTCCGCAGGGGCGTAACGAGGGGGGGCGTAATTCCCCGGGCACCGAGTCGCTATGGGGGCGCCAAACTTGCTTCTTGCCCCGGGCGCCATCTAACCTCGTTACGTCACTGCTGGTTCGTGACTTCCGTTTTAACTCTACCCACACATGTCCTGCAACGTCATAGAACTTCATAATTATTTTCTGTAATGATTCAGGAGAAATTATTTCCGGTATGTCAGCTCTTTGCCTTGGAGGTTCTAACAAAAAAACACTTGGAAAAATTTGCAAATGCATATGCAATTAGTGAAGATGATTTAAAACATGAATACCTCTGGCAAAGAATTTGCTTCGGAAAGAGTCGCAACTGTCCACATCGCTCGAACAATTTCCTTCATTTATAGCGCCTTCCAAAGCTGCGTTTGATTGTTACTAGAAGCTTTAACTCTTCCCGTCACCAGCGCTTCATGCGAGAGAAGTTTTTCAAAAGCAAAATCAGTGAAAACATTTCTCAGAAATTACTTGACCAGTGATAGATTGAGTAGCATTGATCTATTCTCAAATTGAAGGGGTACGAGCTGAAAAAATAGATTGAGATAATTTTGTTGATGAATTTGACAGTCAACATGTTAATCGAGTTGATATTGATATAAATTCTGACGTAGACTGTTTGTGTGAGAATCATAATGCTCATTGTCTATTTGTCTGAATCTTTTCTTGTTTTATTTGAGATAGTGCGTGTTTTGCTTATGACAAGACAGTCATGAATTAACGCAGGGTTTAAAAGTCAGCTGGTGTGGTATGGTGTATTCATGCATTTTTGTGACTCAAATCACGAAATAACACGAATGCAGCAAGAGGAAATACAACAACATCAAAGATCACTAGTTGATTATATAGTGATGAAAACATAAATACGTCAGGAATTTCAGGTTTCGCCGTTTAGTAATCATGTTCTAACATGTTGAATCACAAAGGGTTGGCGGAAGAGGGCCTGGGTCAAGTTCTCAGCCAGCCCTGTTGCTAGCACAAACCAAATTTTAGCACAAACACACCAGCTTTGGAGGATCAGTCCGAGGAAAATTTAGTGTGAATATCAAAATGAACGACTTTGTTGGGAATATTCTGCAAACTAAGTAATTTTACGTCTGCTGTTACATCTTTCTATCAGGTACACGCCCTAAACGCCGATGCACACCTATCTGCGGCGCTGCTTTGCTACTTTAGGTGCCGCTGGGACTGATGCCGAAACCTTGCTGTTGTTGACTGCATAGTGCAGTGAATAGTCCTTACCCTATCCACGCTGTAGATGGGTATTACACTCGTGATAGGAGTTGCATAACATTGTTATGGTTACGCCACAATCGCAAAATGTCGGTAAGCTACCGCAAAAACGAATTAGTCAGTAGCCACGAATCTGCTGCCAGATTGTTTATTTTTTAACTTGCTTTGTTGTAAGAATATTTTGACGAAACTAGTTGGCTATCAACAGCCTACTTGTCTCTGTGTCAGGATGGAATTCGTGGTTGGAACCAGGGTTGTGGAGTCGGAGGTAAAATGTCCGACTCCCGACACCGACTTTCCAAATTTCCGACTTTCCAAAATTTCCGACTCCGACTCCTTAACATAAAGGGAATGAAATTTGGCTGTTAAAATCAATGGAAATCGTGGCAAACAGAAAGAAATCTCTGTTTCAACAAAAGTTTCAAAAGAAATTGTACTATTTCAACAGGAATTCCCAATTTAGGAATGTGATGTAGAAAATAATCTAATTGGTCATGCGGAGTCGGACAAAAAAATCCGATTCCGACTCCCAGTTTTGTTAGGAATATGACTCCACCCAAAAACCTCTGACTCCGACTCCGCAATCCTGGTCGGAACCATTTCGCTTTCATGTGAATTGTTTTCACTTTCGTGCAGCTGTTTTCATTCACGTGGGGTCGGCAAAATTGTGTACGGAAAATGGTGTTTCATTTTACATGTGCAGTGCTGTGGAAGTTGCATGGTTAGCACAGAATATTCGGCATAGCAAGCAGTACACGTGTGTGTGATTGCATCTACAGTGGCGTTTAGGTGTCTCTAGTTAATAACAACGCTAGTTCATATTTAGCAACATTCACAAGCCTATGTTGGTTTTATAGGGTTAATCATAGCAACTTAATCCTCAAAACAACGGAAAATGCCCATGCATGACAGACAATCATGTTGGCCCCCCTACTTTTTCTTGGCCCCGCAGTGGCCCCAGGCGCGGATTTACCATTAGGCTAAAAAGGCTTAAAGCCTAGGGCCCCCGATCCCGGGGAGCCCCAAAATTTTGGGAGTAAGGGCAATTTCCAGCATTTCTGCAAGCAATTATACTTGCATTTTTGTTTAATTCAACGCACGTTTTTTTACTATGCCCTAACAAAAGATCTCAAATGAAGGGGTGGGCAAATTTGTTCAATAGAAGTGTCATTGGCAGAAAACCAAAAACAACAACGAGCCGCAAAATCAGTTTGTAGTGTCAAATACAGTTCAATAACAATACAGGTTTTGCATGAAACAACCTGCAACAAATCGCGTAGATTTCTTGGCAACTAACCGTAACATTACGAATTCGTGTAAATACGTTGATAAATGAAACAAACATTAAATATGAGGCGACAACTCGCTATCAATTTGAAATATTGCTGTTCAGCTAGAAGAGTCACACAAAATATGTCGGCAAGCCGCAGTTTGCCACTAATTTGGCTCGGAGGCAACTTTGAGAATGCCGCGTATAGTTTCAAGCAAGCCTCAGTTCAAGTTAGCCTCAACACTAACGTTTACTGTGACGAGTTGGAGGATATTTCAGATTTGAAAATTTTCCTAAATGTTTCCGCGGGCCACTGAAAACGCTGTGGCGGACCACATGTGGCCCGCGGGCCGCTATTTGCCCACCCTTGCTCTATAGTACATAGAATAATGAGTCCGAAGGATTGAAGTGAATGACGATGAGCATTCTCTTTTCATTGCGTTGAGAATTGGTTATTGTGACGTGTAATGTGTGGAACAAAACGCCTGAATCCATTTTTCAGATTACACGAGACCAGTGAGGTACTCAAATACCGTATGCAATAGGAGTGTGGTCAGATAACTTCACCGCTGCCTTTTCAGTAGTGTCATTGTGACTGTTTTTGTTCCTGATATCGAGGGAATTGAGAATAAAGTAATATGTTTATGAATTGGAACAACTTGTTCAGTGAATGTAAAGAAAACATGTAGTGCTAATTTGCATGACATACCCCCCCAAAGGGCCCCCAATTTGAAATAGGGTCCCGAAAATGAAAATTCGCCTCTGAGCGCCCCCAACATTTTTAATTCTAGAATCACCAGGCTTGTCCATGGGAATGGGATTCCTATGGGAATCCCATGGGAAGCGTCCCATGAGATGGGACAGCACACGTTTGTATTTCCCATGGGACTCAGAAATAGAACGAGAGTGTCAGAATGTTACTGAATTGTCATACTTAGACTATACTTCTGAATTTTAAATTCAATAAATTTTGTCTTTTGCATGTCTCTTTGTACATGTAGTCCTATTTAGTAGATACTAAACCTAAACTTTCATAAATTTAATAATTTTAATTTAATTGTGTTCAATATTAATATTATAATAATGTAATGGGAATCCCAAGGGATGGGACAGGCATAAATTGCTATGGGATGGGACGGGACAGATAAATATGTCCCATGAGAATCACCACTGAATGAGACTGCTTGCCAGGTACATCCGGGATATTTGGTAGACGCGAGTGATTGCGTCGATGAGCTCATTCCTACGAAGATAATATGGAGAATCTTTCGACAAATGTCATTCATAAAGACAAGATTTTATAACAGGCATGAATAAAATAAATATCTGTAAGAAACGGTTTCAACAGATATCAGCTGCTATCCCCAGGCATGGTAAACGAAGAGCTGTTCAGATAAACGTTGTATATAAAGTTGATGTAATGTCTATGCGACACTGCGAAAGGCTGGTTGGCTGCAGTGCAAGATTTTAAATCTCCATTGCTCACAAACTTTTCTACTAATTTTTCAATATATGCTTTTCAACAAAATGGATGACTTTGTGGGTCATCCATGGTTGTCAGGGCGTGTCATTTATTGCATGCTTGTGGTGGGAGATGCCACAACACATTAGGTGATGTTAACGTCCTCAACTAAAGTTGTGGAAGTAAAGCTGTGAAGCAACAGCATCTGGCTAAAGTACAAACTCAATATATGCCCACACAGCAATTAATTTTTGAAATTTACCTTTATCTTTAGCAACAAACTGCCACAATTTATCTTCATTAGCAATAAACAGCGTGAAGAGAATTTTCAACAACCTGCGCGAAATTTCACAAAATGTGTCATTCAAAAACATTTGCTGCCATCCAGAGCCGGCCCTAGCAGGTGCGGGGTCCAATGCAAAAATTGGGGACTGGGCCCCTCTAAGCTGTGGTGTTATGACATCGTCGTGCGCAGTCAACCGTGACACAACCTTTTTGATGATGTTTTTGCAAAATAACTGTATGAATATCAAAATATGCGGCAAATTATCGGAGTTAATATGTATCAGCAGTTACTTTTTTTGGAGGGGCATGGCTCATGTGCAGTGGTTAGATTGAAAATTTTTAAGAACAGGTTGTCTAACTCCAGGACTCACTAACAACAGGTTCTCTCATCACAGTCTCCGGAGGCAAACCATGCTGGTTGGCCCGATATAAGTGCAAAGGTTGATCTTTGTGTGCCAGCTGGTACAGTGTAGCAAGGGAAATTATTGATTTTAGTTATTTTCCCAAATTTGTGTCTTGTTTTTCACTATTAAAGGTTAGTAACAGGTGTATGAGAGGTTTCGCAAAATAAGTTATAGGTAAAAGGTGTTCATGGGGTAAAATTGAGAACCCCTGACTTAAGCCAACAACCGGTTCTCGGGATTAAAGAAATTCCAAGCGAACAGGTCGAATCCCATCACTGCTCCCAGCTACGTCCATGTTTATGACTAATAGCCTGCTGCTGTGGTGAACATTGGACAGTCCACCGCTACTAGTCATGATCAGGCCGAAAGTTGTAATGGAAGTTCTGCAATGGAGCGGCTAGCGCAAGTGCAAAGTTACGTCACCCAAACCGAACTGACAAGTGAATTGAACTTACAGTGCAGTTAAATACAATTACTTCACTCTTGTTGAACGGCACTTTCGTTCGAAGAATAGCTAACTTGGAGAAAACTATTAACAAGAAATGAATGCCTTTCGCGCTTTCGGTAACCACGCGCACAGACGCGTTGTTGTATAAAGGTAACGTTTGGGCGAACGATCGGCTATCCGCTTTATGACGAAAAACAAAAACAGACTTCACAAGAGAGCAACACATGCATCCGCCCAAAGTTCTTCAAAAACCCAAAGCCCCCAGAGGCGGCTGCATCGGCTTGAGGCCGGCCCTGCTGGCAACCGTGCCAAACGTTGCTGCAAGACGAAGCTCTAATACCTTTGAAGGAATTTGATGCAGCAGATGATACAAAAGTTTGGTAACAGTGTAGAAGGTTTATTTATGCATTTTTGTGACTCCAAGAAATAATGGAAACGTAATAAAAAGAAACGAGAAGAAAAGACCAAAGAGCAGAAAAGTTAACTGCACGTTAATAAATAACAAAATTAGAGAAACAAACGGGAATGACTTGTGGATTCTGCGAATCGGTATGAACTACATAGTTGGGATATAAAGAATTGGCGAAAGAGCTTATGGATCAACTGTTCAAACAGCCCTATTTTTAGCATAAATCAACAAATGGAAAACGAAACTTGCTTGAGCAAGAAATTGCGAGTTGTCAGCCAGTCGTTTTGTAACGCATATTACAATAAAAATGACAATTATATAAACTCCGATGAAACTTGAGATCTAAAAAGACAAGTACAAATTTTACAACTGTTGCCTTCATAGATTTACAGTGAACTGTTCACAACGCTGAAAACAGTAGGCTAGATCAAACACAACATTTTGCAGCTGGGGAGAGCAGGCTTGCTTTTGCAGGTTGACCTCCGCTGCTGAGAGACAGAGGCGAGGGTTGAACCCTGTAAGATCCGCGTGCGCCACTTTTCTTGTTGAACTTACAACACCATAATTCGCCAGCCGATTGAGCTAGAGAGCTGTTCAAACACTCTAAAGATGCGGGAAGTCCTTTAATTTAGATATTAAAAATTGAAAAGTTTTGGATTTTGGGTTTCTTTATCGATGACGTCATAATGGGAGTAGGTTTACGCATTTTTGGCCGAGGTCGTCGGGCTCTGGGGCCAACTAAACGAGCCAATTTTTTTACTCAAGTTTTCATTGGAAACTAGGCTATAATCCGAGTCTTTAGAGCCCTTGATTGGCTTTCTAGCATTTACGGATGTTTCTTTACCAAAATTTGGGCTTTTTCGGCCATAATTTTGGGTCCAGAAATGCTAGAAAGCCAATCAAAGGCTCTAAAGAATCGGATTATAGCCTTGTCCGGGCATTTCGCTCCAAGTTTGAAGCATAACTACTCTTGTGCAACCAGGGACGGATTTAGGGAGCTTGGGGCTCTGGGCCATCATAGTTTCTGGACTCCCACGCAGGTGTGACATATTTCGCCTTTTGTCTGAAAAAAGCGTGAAAGTACGCCCTTCTTATGTGTAGCGCCCCCTCAAACATTTGTATTTGTGGTGCCGACTTTGGTTCTACGATTGCCTTAGATCTTCAACAGAAATTAAAGACTTTCCTACATTCTTCTCAAGAACAAATAGCAATGCGATCTTTTCTTGGAATATATAGCTTTTTCGTGTAGTTCAGAAGTTCTCTTCGCTAAATTTCCTTGGTTTCTAACGTTTTTTGTAGGTTTATTTTTCGGGTATATACATTTTCATGCGGGACCGTGTTGTCGCTCTCGATAACCGTGTTGCCGTTCTCGATAAATCTCTGAAAGTCAAAGTATTTAGCCCTGCTAAAAATTTGGGCTGGCTACGCTACTGCTTATAAGTTGTAACCACTTTCATACAGACAACCTGTATCTCTCTCGCGCCCAATCATGTTCCTCAGTATCAAGCCTTTTACACAGCACTTTCTTGCTTGATGTTTAATCTTCCACTAACTAAAAGCTCGCAACAAAGCAAGACCGCCAGACACTGCAGAACTCCGATGAAAAGCAGTATTGTCATTCTTTCGTTGCGTAGCAAACAATATTACTGCGTTGTTACGGTGTAGGCTACTGATAAAAGTCTAGACGTTTGCATTTTTGCTCGTATCAAAGTAAATTGTGAAGTTATGCCTCTGCGCAGTTTCGCAAATTTTAAGTTAAATAATGAGTTGTCATAGGAAGGAGTTGCGCGGGGCCATAGGTGTAGGAGCGGGCAAATTTTGGGGGATGCGAAGGAATTTTGCCCGGATTCTCCCAAACTTGCCCAAAAAATACTTCAAAAGAAGTGACCTCCAAAAAAAGCTCTTCATGTCAATTCGGGAGCCATTGTTTTCAAATCAAAGCATGTTGGCCGCCATTTTTGCTCAGATTTTCAGGAAGTTTTCGAAGGTTCTCAGAGATTTTGCCTGGATTTTGTGGGATTTTGTCCGCATTTTCATCAAATCAAAACTTTTGGGGTGCAGTTTCATCCCCTGCACCCCCGCCTCCTACACCAGTGCGCGGGGCCCTAAGCCATGGCCTATTGGGCCTTTGCGTAATCACTGTGTGCAACGGCTTTCATGCTCATATTCGCTCTCAGCATATAAAAAAACAATCGGGCAATCGGGGAGGTAGCGAGAACCGCCGTCGCTTCGACACAGAAGCGTAACCCGAGCTTTGATGTGGGGCGGTGAGTATACAACACAATCTGATACCAAAGCCGCGTGCAACGTGAAATGTGATCAAGGGCCCCATCTTGGACATCCCTGATCTAATCGTTGCAGCTTTGCCATTTAAGTCTTCGACGTGTTATTTCTATTGATGGTAAGATTATTTGTTGCCACAATTGAAATAGAATGGGCATAGTGTTAAAAACGCTCTTATCGACTTGTCTGCTTAAAGAGAACGGATTGAAGATACACAAATGATTAGGTTAAGGTCAAGTAGTCTATGAAGCAACTGACAATCTTCTACAAACCGAAGCAAGGTCGGGGTAACGAAGATTTGCGAAATTGCTCCTGTCAAATTTTTTAACTACCTACAAACACCCACTAACGATGGGCGTGGCGAGCGGCTTGACATAAACACTGAGACTTAATATGGAGTCATCACAAGTCATTTGAAACAATAAACAATAAACGAGTCATATGAAACCACAAATAATGGTACAAACAGAAAGCACGTTCAACAACAACACCTCCCTTATGTAACAGTAAGGTGAAGTAAAAGTAAAAGAGTGATCTCTTGGATGATCTCTATTGCTACTTGAAATCTTGGGCGACTGAGCGTGCTGTGTTATTAGTTTAATTGGTTTAGAACTTCTTGTAAACGCAGTCTGGCTACAACAGCGTCCACGAGAATCCCTGCTAATGTTTTCAAAAATAACTTTTTCCACACGTGCAAATTTTTGCGTAAGGTCCTTCTCAAAAGTCAGTCGAACCTTTATCTTTACCACACTCTCGATCCAAGTTCAATCCAGCAACATAATTGCGAATATCCTTGGCTTGCTCAATTCTCGTGCTATCCTTTGTTAGCCTGGATCAAATGCTGTTCCAACCAAATCCCGAAACAAGCAAATAATAAAGTTTATCTTCAACTGCCGCACTACTTGGGCTGTTGTGAAGTAGCGTTGTTTGCCCACAATTGTGCTTTGTAAAGAAGGTTGTTTGACAGCCAATCGATCCTAGAGGCCCTTAACTCTAGTTTTCCAAGAGCAACTAAATGATCGCAAAAAATTTACTGCTGGTGTAGACGTAGCCTGTAGATAAAGCTTGATCTCAATTACGCCCAGATTTCACCAGGGTTCTTTATCCCCCAAATATATTACAGTAAATGACCTCATATCATTTTGTCAACTTGAAACAACTGGAAGTGGAGCACATTGAAACTTAATCTGCACAACAGTGCTTTGTGTGCAACAACACCTTCGCCTCACAAAACTTCGCACTCGATTTCTGCTGCTGTAACGTCAACGGTAAATGAAAAGAGAGAAAATCTCTGGAAACTACTGATGCCTTTCTATTTGTTCTGAACAGGTATCGCGTACATGGATCAGATCACAGCTCTATGCAGTGTCGTATAGAATGGAGTGCTGAAGCCCAGACTTATGGGAGGGGCGAGTCCAGTCAGTAAAGTTAGGGGGGGCGATTTCAGTATTATTTGGTAGTCAAGTTTCATAACAGCTTCGCTACTGTAAGAGAGATGAAGCATACTTCACAACACTGCGGTGCCTAAACAATGGACGACAAAATGGCCTTATATCGCTCATGTTTTTTCCCGAATTTTACAAAATTATGGTGAATAACGATCCTTTCGTAAGTTTTAGGGGGGGCGATCGCCCCAATCGCCCCCCTCTGGATCCGCCCTTGCTTATGGGATCCTTAAGCCCCTCCTTGTCGACGGGCCTGCATATTAAGAGAAAAAAAGTAGTATGATTTTGATGCCTAACGCCCATCTTCACACCGTATGTTATTTATTCTTCACATCTTGAGAACTTATAAACAAGCTTCAGCCCATGCAACACACACTCTATGAAATGTGCAAAATATTCTGAAACATTAGCAAGTTGACAAAAATGTCGTAGAGAAGGTTTTTCCGTTGTATTAATTCCTATGATGTTCATCAGCATGTCGGTTGTATACCAACCAAGCTGGAAGGAAAAGGACAACTGTTTCCAGAATAGAAATCGCAATGAAGACGATTAAAAATGCTCGATCCATTACCGCTGCTGTGTGCATCCATTTTTCTGCTTCCTGTGAAATAAAAATGCTTTCAACAAAACAAAATATTTTTCAACAAATGTCTTGAAGAACACATTGCTACAAATTTTGTTTTGGTTTCAATGAAACCTCCTCTAAAACGAGACTCGAACTTGAAATATTTTACCAACTATTGACATCCATCTTGGTTTCCGGTGCTTCCAGAATCTTTAAAAATCTAGTTTTTTGTCTCGCAGACAAGGCTCAGTATGACCAAGCACCTTCTTTGCTAGTCTGACCAGTGGTTTCACATTTCAGGAAGTACTTTTCCAAGTCCGGGTCAGATGTGACGTTTTGTGCACAATCTCTGTGCTAAGTAAAGCAATGAGGTCTCGAGACAAAGCGATCGAGGCAAGACCTACAACCACCGAGACAGCGAAAAATGCGAGAACTTCGTTATCCGAGGCCGGAACTGAGACTCATAAAAGACACATCTCGAGACAAAGGCCCGTTTTCACCTGCAGAAGGTTCGCTGCAACGTGGCACCTGTCTGTTCAAACCCACCTCGCGATCAAGAGGGAGTTTTGCATCGAAGAAGCATCGTTATATACATGAACTTAATGGGCGTCAGCATAGAAATAGTGTGTGTGTGACAACAAATCAATCGACCAATTGCATTTTTCACGTAGCATAGTAGCGACACATCGTAAGCGAAAGACCATGACGGTGGCGAAGCGACCGCGAGGTCAACAAGCTTAAAAAATGAAAAAGAACAAATAAGAATAAAACGAAAGACAGCAACGAAAACATGATCTACCACAGACACTGTTACATAACTGTCACCGGGTGTCAAACTAATTACTGCCCGAAACGGCTACTGGCAAAGTCTTCGCAATGAACTTTGTTCGTGAAAGAGTAGCTGCTTATGTCGTTTAATAGAACTTTGGCAAGGTCTAATGCCGGGGGGGAACGTGCGGCTCGCTTTATTATTTAAAATGGTCTGCGTCAGACTTTCCGTAACAACTCAAATTACAACAAAAATCGCATCAAACCGACTCAGCCAGATCAGCAGGTACTTAGATAATAGTCTATCTCGCTCTCTCTGCTTCATAAATAAATTCAAAAATATTTGCAGTCCGACAGTGATTTTTCATAATTAATGTGGCCGGTGATAGTAAAAAGGTTCCCCACCCACGGCCTAATTCAGGGGTAAGGAACCTATTTAATATCACGGGCCACACGTGTGAAATATCGCTGGCGGGCAGAGAGAAATATGAGGAGCAAGAGAGGCTTCTTTTTACTAACTGTCTAAACTTTAGACTCTAAAGTATCTGCTTATCACGAAGTTTCGTTTTGACATGATTTTGTGTTCTATCTTGGGTAACGAAAATTCTGATGCAGGCCATATTAAATTTTCACGCAGGACGCAGTTCCACCACCCCTGGCCCATAAGTGTGCTGGTAATGCATTCCACATAAGTTCAGAGCTTCTGTAAACAGAATGGCGCTGCTGGTTTACTCACTTGAATAAAGGAATCACTAATGCCTTTCTATCACGGTATCATGTGGGAAAGCTCTGATAACGTGATAGATATTTATAAACTTCTGTGTTTTCTTCTGGCAACATCTGATTACATTATTTTATGCAAGTATTTCGCAAGTTCATATTTTATAGATGTTTTTTATCTCAAGATATTCTTAGAAAAATGGATTTCCTTCATGAGTATTTGTTCGTTGATGGGAGTTTCACAAATATTACGTCATGGGCGTCGGAAGCTTTTTTACAAGGAGGGGGCAATAGTGGAGTTTTCCAGGGGGGCCAGCAATGAACTTTCATTTTACCCAGTCGAAACTAAGACAACAACCTTTTACTAAAATTTAATAGGAAAACATCAAATTTCAAAATCCAGGGGAAGGGCCAGGCCCATCTGCCACCACTTTCCGACGCCCATGCATTACGTATGACTAGGTTATTTTATTTAAATAGACCATCTAACAAAGATACATTGGCAGTGCCCAAGTAAGTATTGCATAGAGCAGATGACACTAAACAATAGAGACATAGACCTTTAGGAGCAGATCCATACGACCACATTTGCACAGGGCTGTGGCATGTACAGCAACTCTACTACTGGCAACTTTTCTACCTACATGAGCGTAGGCCCAAGTCACATTCAGACTGGGAGTCTGTTGTAACACCTATATACCTAAGTCTGTCAACTTTTCTCAAGTGAAACTATAGCAGATAGTTTAAATGGAGTTTGAAGTAAATTTTTAGTAAAGAGCGGAGGTTTTTGTGGAATCAACGCTTAATTTATTTGCAGTCGCCCAATTTTTAATTATTTTCATTTCCAATTTATTTTTTGATTCCAGCTGCATCGTATTATTACGTGAAAGTATTAGAGTTGGTGACGACAGGAAAGAGGTTGCGTTTGGAAGCTGCTGTGAAATCATTAATGCAGATTAAAATGAGCATTTGACCAAGTGAGGAACCGTGAGGGATACCACATTTTATGATATTTACGGGAAGTTTGGGTCTTTTTTGGCTAACAAAGACGAACTGTTTTGTTATGCTTGGATAAAGTAACTTCTAAAATAGGTCATTTTGCACACCGCGTATACCATACTGGCACAATTTTTTTAATAAATGTGATGGTCTACACCTACAGGGTCGAAAGGCTCCTTCAGGTTGAAAATACGGTTTGATTGTATAGGCATTAAAAAACTATTTACCAATTACGTAACCAATCAGAACTGGCCAGACTGACCAACGGAGATGGGCCCCTGCCTGGCCCGACCTGCAAGTGGAAACGGACCAATAACATTCCCTGAACAACAAGAAACATGCAACTGACGGAAGAGCACCAACATTTTGGATTCTTCAAGAATCACCAACGATTATATCAACCAATCTAAGTTTGTTGTCAAGAAGAACAACAAGGCATTTCACGTTGTCTTCGGGGAAACACCGTGGTTTTTAAGCTCAAGTATAGGAAAGGTTTCCTCAAGCAGTTTCGTTGATTTGCACTGAAGTATCTCTTTGGCTGATACGTCGTCATCATGTTCGCTCAACCGTAGTACGACCTTTTTGTAACATTGGCAAAATGGGGGACACTTTGTGGAATTTATGTAGTTTGGTGACCATGGCCCAAGTGCTTCCCCTGGCTGCGCCCATGATGGTAGTAGGTGCTATATCTACATATCTAGCTCTTAGCATTGCATTTACTATGAAAACACATTAATTCTGAGAGTTGGGCGGAAATGGACATATGCTCAAAAGTTGTGATAATTCAAATTTGGTCAGTTCCGAAACAAAATGTACTGCTACTAAAATCCACAAGACCACACATAGATCAAATCAAAAACAAGTCACAAGATCTATTGGTAAATACGATGCTAGCAGTGGCAGCCGGGGGCGTGGCCAGAAATTTTAGTGGGGGGAACACAACAACCGAGTTCCAACATTTAAATATTTTTAATGCTCCTTGTTTTTAAAGAACCATCCATGAAACGTGCTTGTTTTTGGCGTTTTCTCCTGAACAATTGCGTTCCGGCAAATAAAATGTCTGCTTTCATTGAATTGACAAGTTTTAAAAGTTTTGATAATGAAGTTCCAAGCTTCTACTTTGAATCAATGCCACCATTTGCTCATAAACCTTTCCTGCAAAAGCGCTAGTAAACCTCTCAATGCTATAAGTGCGCGATCTGCAGTATGCTTTTTGCAGCCAATATTGCAGTTGAACAAGTTGTCATCGCGGCCGACATTACGATTGCGCTTCTTATATTGTATTTACACACTTCGAATATACACCAACACAGCACGTTCAATCGAAGCCGAGCAGCGACTTTGCTCTGTGGCAATGACTTCCGACGAAGTAGGCCTTCTACAAAACTTTCGCACATATAAGAAGTGGATCCCGTTGCCATCTAACTTTTGAGCGATTATTTCACGTATGTAGTTGATAAACGTAAACGCTGGAGTAGTGTTTCCAATTCGGGGAAAAATTCTAAAACCCGGGTTTCGGGTAGCTGAGAAAAGAAACCCGGGAACACCCGTTTTTTTCGGGTTTTGAAATGAATGCGATTTTGAGCGATAAAAGCTCAATATCATTGTGAAATTACTACTGCTGGTCCCTGCGCCATTTATTAGCGAATTATTAATTAAGTTAAGCACAGTTTTTCAATGATGTTTATAATATTGACGCATGACAATCAAAGCACACTTTTATCATTCAGTCTGCTCCTGATTTTGAGCCGCTGATGCGGCTTGATTGTAATTAAGGCATGATACAGCTTTTCAAGGTTATTTGACCTATTTTTTGTAGCCTTAAAAAGGCTCATTTCCTTTTTTACAATTTGTGATCGAATCTTCTTGTGCCGGAATGGTTTTGTGGTCTTCATCCTCATGGATTACATGGATTCTGTGCTTTGATTTCAAATGGCTGATCGAACTTTTGGTGCTTGAACCACCTCCTTTTGTACAACGGAGCACAAATTGCACTTTGGTGTTGGTTGAGCCCTGTTGTAAAAGGAGTGGCTCTAAGCGTAGGATTTTCTCCAATTACTAGCGTCCACTGAATCTGTATGATTAAACATCTACTTAGAGTCGGTTCCAAAGGAAAGCCAAATATTTTGTAGAAAGTTATTGCAAACTGAAAAGGAACGAATCGATTTTGCAAAAAATCACAGCTGGTATATGAACTAAGACAGTGGTCGATAACCTTTCCCTAGTCATGGCACAGAAACAAACTCCGCAAGGTATGGAGAGCCGCACTACTTTTCACGAACACTTCCGTTCCCTTCGCAGTTGATAAATCCTGGTAATTTGAGGAATTTTAATCAGATTAATTCCTGATTTTCATATTTCACAGCGAAAGCCCAAAATGCGACATACAGTACATTATAGCAAAGTGCGGTTTCTCGTAAGTATGCAAAGCAAGATGTTGCAAGGAGTGCAGATTCATGAAATATAACACCACTGAGCGGGCCATACAGTTAATACATTTGGTAAAGGGACTGCGGGCCGGATGATGATTTTGCTTGGCGGGCCGTAGGTTGCCGATCCCTGAACTAACACATAACGGCTTATAAATGAACTAACTAGTAACTGCGAAACTACGGCATAGCTTTGAAGAACTACCTCACGTGGTAGTTATCTAATGAGGTTAGCGAAAAGACTAAACTTCGCGTAGACACCTATTATGTGCAAAATGAAGTCACGATCCGTCTAAATAGGTCAATTGAACGAAAATATAAACGGGCCAACAAGAAACGTATGATGGCCACCGAAAAGAACGCACCTCGTGCCTCATGATAACAGTTGAAAGTTCAAACGTGCTTGTTTGACCATTGCACGCACCAATCTGCAACTTCAGTGTTATCAGAATCGCTAACATTTGAATGCAACAGTAATTCCAGGTTTTTTTAAATACCCGGGTTTGGTAGTTGAAAAAACCCGGGTTTCGGATTCGGGAAAACCCGGGTTGGAAACACTACGCTATAGAGTCTTTCAACGCGTTTGAAAAATGTTTGGATTTTTGATAATCCGTAAGGTCTTTTGGCTATATTCAACTTATTACGTGAAACCTTTGCAGCTACTTTAAACTTGCTTCGTTTAAATTGTTTGAGACTGCCAAATTTAACTGACTTCATTGAAATATAAATTGGAATTAAACTGTGAACACAATCATACCCACAATATTACAAAACTTATTGACCACACTCAGCTGCATGTAAAGATAGCTTAGCACTGCACGTAATTGAATTTGTTCAAATCACGGGCTTATAGAAAATACAATAACTTGTCTGCGGAATTTGAAGCCCTAATGGGAAAAAATTCAAATTTAGTTTCATTTTAGTCACATGCGCTTTGCCAACAAAACAGATTCCAAGCTCAAGGATGGATATTAGGGAAGGATAGCGAGGCAGTCGCCTCGGGCCCCTTTTTTCAGAGATACCTTGCCCCCCTCTTGAGAGCTTTGCACCATTGTTTAGTTAAAAGAGTTATGTACCACTCTAGAGCCTCATTTAAAGAAGCTCTGAAGCAGTCATATGTTTTTCAAAATAAAGCAAAAATTATGGGAAAATGTGCCAAAGGAGGCAGTTTTCAAGTGTCCAGCTGCAAAACTTTGCAAAATTTTGTCCCTTTCGTATGTATATTATGCTCTTGAATTTAGTTCATAAATTGAAATGTGAAACAAATTTAAGTCTTTTATCCACGTAATCCCACATCTACCTTTCGCAGTGGCGATGTTTTGGGGCCCCTTTCTGAGAGCTTGCCCCTAAATGTTAATGTCCAACCCTGTGCAATTTATCTCAGTATCTGTAAGATAATGGCAGTGTCAATTCCCTCACAACTTACAAAATAAAAAGCATCTTGCTACTTACATTAGATTTTGCTGCTGACTCTTCTCGTTGTAGTTGAATGATTTCAAATTATTTACTGCAGGATAGGGTGGGTGCAATTAACATCAGATGAAAGTTGAAACACTGAGCTTATGAACAGTAGGTCAGAGTCTAATATC
>JGI24158J21664_10004581_pt1 | contig 17822 bp, 10 predicted proteins | sample Ectturendosymbi3_FD_21664 | JGI IMG/M metagenome (IMG submission 21664)
CATAACTTTTACAAACGATGACGTCATGAATTACGTCATAGGGGCCCTCCGGTAAAAATTGCCCCGGGCCCCCCTACCCTTTAATCCGGCTCTGCCCATGTATTAGCTATAGGTACACCTAAAGCACACAGTCTTAGATCTACCATAGACCATAAGACTTTCGTGTGTACACATGCTCATCTGTCGGAATGCTGAAGGGGTACATGGCAAGAGAAAGGTTGGGAACCCCTGCTCTAACTCTTCGCCATTGAGTTACGAGACAAAAATAAAAACGTTCCTACGACTACGTTTAAGCAACGTCACCATCCGACAAAATTCTCAAACCGTTCACAAAATTCAGCCCAACTTTCTCAGTGTGTCCTTTCTACCAGAAACATAATTTTCAGCAATTTTGTCCAGATCAAGTCTGTCAACTCATTCTTTGTGAACATGTAAAATCATCAAATCATTTTAATCGTCTTTAAGTCATGTTTCTATGCAGGGCATCTGAGAGAAATTTTACCAGGGGTACGAAGACCGATACCGGACCCCTAGCTTCTGGTTCCCACGTCGAAACTTGCGTAGCGGTTTAGTACAGTAATCAGAATATGAATTAAGCACCTACCATGCTTAGATTTACAAATACAGTAATTGCTATACTGGCAACTGGCTTACACTAGAAACTTTGGGCTTGATTACAAAAAAAATTTAGCGTGCGTATTTCATCTTCCGGTGTCGCAGCAACTAATGGGCCCGGGTACGATTTTCCTCTTGTATCCCATCTCGTAGGCCGTGGTTGTACGCAAATAAGCTTTTACCACCTTTGATGTTGAAAAAGACCTCTGATGTGTCAGTCGTGTCAGCTAAAACCAAAAGCAGACCCAAAACTTTCCAGACACCGGAAAATTCAATGCCTGCAGAGGCTGACAGTTTCGACAAAATTTTATGGCATTGTGAATAGAGATATCAGTAGCCAACACATTGCAAACATCTACAGGGGGGTTTCAGAAGTGGTAAATGTAGCCTACTTTGAGTGCAAGCTTCGAAAGATCGTATTCATAAATTTCCAACCCTGTTTCTAGTCCAGTATCAAATATCGATGCATGATCAGTGGTGTAGTGGTGCCGGAGCTCCACTCCGCCACCACCACCAGTGTATTAGCCGTTGCCTACAAATAGGCCTCTGTATAAGCAAAAAGCACGCAGTCTCTGCCTGTGAGTTTCGGCACCTGTAAGAGTTCCGGAATCTTTAGATTGCTACTACACCCCTGAGTATGAACGATGAATTCAGTGCGTAGTGAACTGGCGGAGTACAGCAAAGACCCGTTATTTGGGCTTTCCGATTTCTATCAGCAGTTTTGCGGGCAAGTTACTCAAAACTGAAACCTATTGTTGAGTAAGAAAGCCGGTACGGCCATGGCCGTACCGGACGAATAGGTTGCGCCGGCCTTGGACAGTAATATAATCCAGTCCATCTCACACTGAAATGCACGAAAGATCAATCTTTCCATTTCTGCGAGTGTTTCTTAGTTTTGAAATGAATTTTTCGACACCATGATCGTGGTCTGACTAAATTTCACGCAGGATCCAAGCAACTACAGGTGTGTGTCGTCATAAACATCTCTAGTTACCCAACCGTATAAAACAACAATATAACTGATCATGCATTTGGGAAATATTGAATGCAGGCTAGACTAGAGGATTTCTAAATTATCGTTTAAAATATTGCTGGACGAAAGTTATCTACTGTACATGTCAACCAAAAGAACTTGAACAGAAATTAAGAAAAAATCTGGGGGGACCAAGCAGGGTGCCAACCAAAATCTGGGGGGGCCATGGCCCACCCTTAGAACCGCCACTGGTTGTTGTTCTTTTAGTAGTGGAGAAAACCGACGCAGTCGCAATTCTGAGCATTACGAGGATCGCGAAGGTTGGTCCGTTAGAGAAAGACAAAAGGTCTTTACGTCTCTGCAGCAAAAAGCTGCCACAGCTTGAGGCTGTTTCATAGAAAGATATAAGGTCTTTGATTCTTTGCAGCCCAAGGCTGCCATAGCATAAGGCTATTTCTGATACAGGACATAAGGTCCTCTCAGCATAAGGCTGGTCCTCATAATTTTCGTTTATCACGTTTTGTGTGGATCTCGTTCCGTGGGTACATTAAAGAAGTAACGTGCATTAACGAATTTTGTGGTTGTTATCTTGATGTGGACCTGATTGTCAGTCTGGAAGCCTGACTCTTCTTTGCATTAGCGGTGCGTTGAGACGTGAAAATCCGCAGCCCTCATAGCGAAAAAGTCCAAAATGCAATCTTGGGAGAATTTCGGACATACTGGATCCCAATTACTGGCAAGCCAACAAAGTATTCTGGCAAACCATCCGGCGTCTCAACAACAAAAGATCTCACACTTCTAGATAGATCCATCAAAGACCAAAAAGGATGTCTCACTCAGCGATGAGGAAGACATTCTTGAGTATTTCAAACCCAGTCACCATCACACCATCGGACACACAAAAGGTACATTGGGGGAGGAAAATACCATCACTGCAGCCAAAGTGCTTATAGCTGTCAAAGAGATGGAGGCTGGATTGGCTGCAGGCTGTGGTGAAATCCGACATGAAATGCTTAAACCCTTAAATAAAGTTATTTGGCTTACTTGTATGCGTCAGGCGGCCTGGTGTTCTGGGAGGGGACCAGAAGATTGGCAAGCTGGGGTGATCATCCCCATAGACAAAAAGGGGGATAGTGGTGAATGCACCAAATAAGGCGACATTTCTCCTCTGCGGTCTCCTTGAAAAAGTTTATGCCAAGTGCCTTGAAAAAACATGCCGAGAAATAATTGAACCAAAACTGGATGATACCCAGTGCGGTTTTCGTCACCGCCGTAGAACCACTGACCAAACTTTAACTTTCGACCAAATTTTCGTGGAACCTTGGTAGTGGCATAACTAGATGTTTAAGCCAGAGAGAAACTTAGTTGAAAGGGGCCCACCAGCCAACACTCAGAGACAGACTTGAGAAATGGTGAACTCGGATGTGGATGGCTGTACAAAAACCCTAAATCACCGGAAAATACTCTGAAAAACTACAACCTGCTGAAAAGCAACATTATACTAATATTGAAATATAAGCTAAGTGGGGGCCCGATTTTTACATTTAGTTTGCCAGGGGGCGGTTCGCACCCGTCCCCCATCAGTTACGCCACTGAAAAGACAAGTATTACTGCATGTCTCTCTGGAAACCCAAGCCAGTGTATACTGTATGCTGCGAGCGGCATTACACTGCAGCAGGTAAAGTTGGGGCGGTATTCACGAGCGACGAAAGATTGACACACGGATTGATAAAGCAAATGCAGTTCTGTTATCTCCCTACGCGTGCATGATGACCCTTTCGTTGTCTTTCAGTGAAAGTACACCCTCGTTTTTCTGCGTGGCCGCGTTAACAACCAGAACCTGGTGAGCGAAGTGAAAGTTGGGTTGCGGACGTAGTCAAGTTTGGATTTGTCACCACATGATATACGTGAACTTTTTCTTCACGTGGCGATTCATTCAGCCAAACAGTGACTAAATTAGGGCTTACACTCATACGTTCCGAAGGGCAAAAGAGGACGTTCAAAGTCGTCGAGGGCCCTTCAGAATTCTTTTTTATGTGAAAAAAGAATTTTGCGCGTTGCGGCCTTGAAAACACGCCGCTCACGCGTACTGAGACCATCGGATCATTGAACAATGAGAGTTCCTGAATCTCACCAGAAACAGTTGTTACAACTTATTTCCTGCAAAGTGTATTGTGAGATGTAGCCATTCAGTTCAAGTCTTTTCTACTTTCGACTGAAAGTGGCTTATTGACTCAATGGCCAACACTTTAAAGGAGCGAATGAACTNAATTGTTATTAACTTGAAAATCTAACAAATCATTGTGTGCCGCATGTGACCGGCATGTTAGACCTCCGGCATTAATGAACAAAACGGTGATTTCACTCAATCTGCTACAACACTCCTTAGAATTTCAGATGAAAATTAGCAAAATTTTTCCTTCTCATGATGTGGATTGCCTCCAGCATCCAGTCCAGTGAGCAAGATTTCTGCGCATTTTGAAGTAATCAGTCAGTCAGCCGGGATCAAGAATATCCCACCAAACGCAGGTAATTCAAGTGCATTTTCAGCCACTCTTAGGTCATTCGGAAACTAGGGTGCATTTCTAACGACTGGTCTAAACGCTCCGTGCGACCGGACAATGCACTCCTTCGAGTAGGTTTATTCAGTTGAAACGACGTGTGCGAAATGCAAACGAAAACCATAAAAACTGCTCAATCCAAAATCAGGCCGAGTTCAAAAAGACTCATGGCCACTGTCACGTGAACTCTTATCAAGATCAGCATTGTTTTGAAAGCATCGATGCGGAACGAATCGTTAAGTCTCGACTTCGACTCCCGGGCTCGGCGACAAATTAAAAGCACTTGCGATGTACGATAGAGGGGCCAGACTCGTCGTACTCCTGCTTCGAAATCCACATTTGCTGGAACGTTGAAAGGGAAGCTAGAATCGAGCCTCCAATCCACACGGAGTACTTCCTCTCGGGAGGAGCGATGATCTTTATCTTCATGGTGCTGGGAGCGAGAGATGTGATTTCTTTTTGCATTCGGTCACCGATACCTGATAGCAACAATGAAGCAAAAAAGATGGTCAACTTCGCGACGCACTTGGGCAGTGTCGTCAGCTCACTCGTACAGTTTTATTTCAGGAAAATTGTCTTTTTGAAAAAGTAACACGATTTCGTGGCATTGAACAGCAGTTATGACACCATGAAATGAAAAGCGTTGTTTGATTCACGATAGGAAAGACGTCAGAGGAGCTTTCTAGAGTGCCGAATAAGCTTCTGTAAAATTTGTTATTTTTTATCGATTTTTATACTTGTTGCTTCGTCAAAGCAGAGCGATTGCGGCTTACAGAGCAATGAGCTCTTGTTTCTGAGTACCTTAAAACTCTCCGTATTTTTCTAGTGCCATCCCTAAACCTGAATGCTAACGACTTAAAGCAATGAAATGACAGACAACTATTTCGCAAAGCTACTAACTGTCAAAATCAGTAGACTTTTAGTAATTGCACAGAAAAGTGGGTTTTGGTGAAGCATGACGACCTTACCCAAGACTGAAGCCAAACAGAGAAACGTTTGATAAAAATAAGTTAGCTTCACCAATAGCATGGTTATATCCACGTGTAGCGACATTTTTATAGCATAGTCGCTTCAGACTCGTTTTCGAAAATCTAAACGAAACAAGTTAGGTGACGGTGCAGTACACAGCACGAACTCATAAGGTTGTTTTTTCAACCACAGATACGCTCAAACGATGAACTTCTAAACGTATTAAACCTTTACTTACACATTAAAAAAACTCTTGCGAACTGCTGTAATTTGAGATTCGAAATCTGCTTTTCTTCTTAAAACTGTCAAGTGCACTTCTTCCGGCTACATCGCACCAGGAAACAGACTTTCTCGCTTTTTGCACTGTTATCTCCATCGATTTTCGGTTTGCACACAATTAAGCGCTGTGCGTGCCGCTACATCAGTGTCACACAAGGCCCTGGAGGGTGCGTAACTGTGGCCCAGTATCCCATTAAAAACTACGGTTCTGTAGCACATTGCATCTTCATAAAACATATCTAAAAGACAAACAATCGTGTGTTTCGCTGCAACCCTTTTCTTGGGGGTTTGATTTTTAAGCGACTTGTTAATACAATTAGTAGAAATATACCGAATGGAATGTTTCTGATATATTCTGGTCTAGGACAGGGTTTGATAACACGCACCAATTTACGCAACAGTCTGCGAATAGGGAAGCAACATTAAACGAAGCTGCGGTGACCTGGGGGCGCAATTAAGACAATCTGCGGTTACTTGAGGTGTAATGAGAACGGGACAATTTTTTGCGATAATTCATCTGGAACAGCAAGACGAAGCCCGAAATGGATTATAACAGTATGTATTGGTGTGATTGAAAAACATGTTACGAGAAATCAGTTTTGCATACCTGGATACATGGTTGATCCACCAGATAGCACGGTGTTGGCGTACAAGTCCTTTCTGATATCGACATCACATTTCATGATGGAGTTATATGTTGTTTCGTGAATACCAGCCGACTCCATTCCCAGCATGGACGGTTGAAACATTGCTTCAGGACACCGGAACCTTTCGTTTCCGATCGTTATGACCTGAAAGCAAACGCATTACAAGAATTTTTAAAAATTTTCCAGTGGGCCAACGTCAATTTAAACCATAGTTTTAAGGGGAGAGAAGGGTCGTATGGAAAAATAGCGCAGCAAAGGTTCGATGCGTCCTAACAGCTGGAACATCAAGTAAAGAAACTACTGTTTGAAAGGTTTTACACCAGGGTCTCAAACTCCAATTGCTCCCAGTGCCAAATCAGGACCTGTAAGACAACCTGAGGGCCGCATGATGACGCTGATGCAACAATGGCGGTACCTGAACCTTACTAGAAACAGCTTTTACATCTTATTTCTTGCAAAAGGTAACGAGCATTATAGACAAATAATTTTAGCCGTCTCTGAAATGAATTTGTTCACTCGCTGGCCGAGCACTTCATTAAACACCGGTGAATAAATTAAATAACTTGATTATACGAAAACTTCCAAAACGCATCGCGGGCCGCACAAAATGCCCTCGCGGGCCACATGCGGCCCGCGTTTTTGAGCCCCTGTTTTACACCGACGAACATGGCTGGGAAAGATGCAGGGCGTTTGTATGGAAGTGGTTATGAGTTTTTGGATATGTGGGTGTTGCAAAACATGTTGACCATCAGCCAATGGAGGTTGCACTATATTTGCATTTCTCGGAAAATGATAATTAGTCTGAAACAGCTTATGAACACTCTGTGCCCACCGAATGGATTGTGCATGTTAGGTCCATGAAATGTGTGTGTAATTACTATAACAAAGGAGTTTACGTACAGTAATAATCAGGATCACAATTAGACGAAATTTGAGGGTGGCATCACGGTTCCCGATGAAAATATAAATATCCAATAATATACTACAAAAATAGCTAAAAATCACTGAAATTTAAGGTTCAAGACAGCATCTGAACAATACGAAAGAGAGCTAAGAATTCCATGTTAGGATCGCATTGTGAATTTTCTAGAGAAGCGTGTACGAAACGTTTTATACTGTATTTATTTTGGAGATCTGAAGCAATCGTGGTACCGCGTAAGACCAAATTAAGGTCACAGCACCTGCGTGGTTACCCAAAAGCTATGACGGCTTAGGGATCGGCGCTCACTAAATCGTCCCTGCATGCAACAATTTGGTTATGCGGTGGCGTACAGGTATATCATCATTCACTCTTTTCTCGCCAGACGAAGATCTGACAAAATTTTTCATCGGGAACTAAAACAACTTGTCAGTACCGTTATTGTCACGTCATAATTTGGTGAGGGATTTTCATATTGCAGTTCCAAAACTAACCAACTGTTCATTGGATCCAATCTATTAGCACGGGCTGCCAGATTGTTTGCGCAGACTAAAAGTTCGTCAACCAAACTAAGTGGTTTCATTATAGTTGTGCTGAGTAATTTTTCCTTAGTGCTGCAATTACAAGCACAAGCTTTAGAACTATTTCAGCGTATGGATGATCAGGAACGTCAAGTTTAAAACTTCTACCTAGCGAGACAAACAGGTTGAAACTTTACGTCTTGCGGGTGTTGATCGCAACGACGAAAATACAAATTACCAGCAATCAAAAATACAATTAAACCTTTTTGTTGTTTTTGTTCTCACTGACGTAGTAACAGCGGACTGAACCCCAGAAAAAGGCCAGGCAATTTCACAGCTGATGGTTGACATCACTTTGTTGCTTGTTTCGTAAGACACGCATACCAGCCAGCAATACACAACTGTTTTTCTTCGCGCTGAAACATTCCGGCAATTTGTCCAAAATGGCTTAAAAACTTCTGTCATTTATGACTGAAAAAAGCATTATGCCTAAATTAACTTAAATTTTTTCGGTCATTTGAAAAAATTCGTTCAACAACCGAAAAAAACAGGATAGGCAAACATATCTTGCAAATAACGCTGTAATGAATCAAAGAAAGCAGGAGGCCTAAGGTCAGAAGTTATGAGACGCATTGGACATCCGATAAACCTCGACATGTCTTGTGTGGTTACCTACCGACTTACGGACACGAGACCCAAGCAGACAAAGCGAAAAGATACTGAAAACCGTTGATACACAATGAACTTGCGGTGGTTGTACTTTCACCAAACTCTGACGAAAGAACTGGCTGCAATATTTGCTTTTTCAGAAAAAACATTTCCCTCTCCTTTGTTTACAGCGAGCCACGAAGTGTTATTACCTAATAAAAAAAACTAGAAAGAAAACGGGAAAGCTATGGGCAAAATTTAAAAACAAATTAAACGTGAAAATTTAACATGTTGAAAAGGTTTTCTTCTGCTTTATAAAATATGCTACTTCCCGATTCGTTTCTAACTCAATAAAAAACTGTGCATTGACACTGCATATTGCATAGTACTGCTATCCACTAGTATCCATCAAGCTTAGGCAAAGTGTTTGCTTAAAACAGCTCACCAACAGCGGGAAGCCAGGTGAAACTACGTTCGAAAGCTTTTATGGATATTCCCAGGACTCTTTCAAGAAAAAGTCTACTTTTCATTATATCAAAACTGCACATGTCAAAACTCACAACTGTATTTGATGATGCACGGGTGGATACTGCTGCATAAAAGTGAAATTAAACGCGCAGGATTTAGTTAGCTTTCGTATTCGTCAGGTTGAAACGATAAGGTCAAGTACAAATATTTGGTGCACAAGCCAACTTCAGCTTTTCTCTCAGGGTGTACTGCACTTCATAATCGGTGATCCGTGGGGCCATTTTTTATGACCTAAAACTTGATAATATGACTTTATTTTTCAGAAAATATGACTTTATATGACCAAACAAAAAGATTTCTTTTTTAAATACGTTTCTTGTGCTTCCCTATTGCTACATGCTGTTCGACAAATGCGCGCTTCTCGTGCAACAGCACACTTGGCAATAGAGATCCTCATTAGGTGTACCTATAAACTCCTCAAATCTTTTCTAGTCGCTTTGATCTTTGTAGCAATGGGCAATTTTACCTTTGATATTGTGACTTCTGTTTCTAACTTCGCAAACTGACAGAAGAGAATCGGCAGTAGGTCCAGAAATGGAACGAAATCTACCGTGTTTTAAAATGCTATTGGATGTCATACTATCAGTGCTCGCATAAAATCGGCAGATTTCCTAATACGTTCGCTGTGCAGTGGCTTTATCACACTGCTTACGAAACATGTTGATAGCGCAGATTTGCAGTTGTATATCAATAAATGTTGCACTGTTTCAGTTTGGGTTGCTCAAGTAAAAAGATTGATTGCAGGGTGCCCAAGTGGGTTCGATTTACAGGATGCAGCTTAGACCTCGGGATATAGTACTGTAGTTTCACCTGATATTTTGAGATTGTAAATGGTTTCCTTATTGAATTAGGTTGAAAATATGCAAAACAAGACTTAATGATCTACCATGTAAAATATGACTTTTTATAACTTTGTAACTTTTGTCAAAGGGTGCGATTTTTGTTTTAAAATTCGTTTCATAGTTTTCTGAAGCACAGACAAAAATATGACTTTTATGACTTTAAATGGCCCTATGTGATCGGCAACAGCGCAGCCAGGGATTTGCTGAAGGGGCTGAAGCAAAACGTGATAGCAGAATCGTGTCTTTCTACCCAGCGAGTTTCGCACGGAAGTATATGTTACCTTTTCGACTATAGATGTTGTTTTGCTTTGGATATATGCTTTCAGAATATCTGCACGCTGCGCAGACCCCGAAATAAAAACACAAATGCTATTGCTCACCCCAACATCCATTGCATTTCGAATCGAAGTTAGGATGCACCAGAGATCAGTAAATTAAGCGCATGCCTGCAGCAACGCGTATATGCTGCTAAGGGATGCAGCATGCGCACTATTGCCTGCACACTTTTGTGGGCACCGCTCCTATTGCTAGGTCAATCGTATCCTCCCGCCCGTAAAACGTTTCAGTCAAGTTGCAACAAACTTGTTAATATGCCATCCGTTAGCCGCAGTACTTCCCCCAGAAGAGAAGCGACACGAAACAGTTTTTTTTCGCCGAGACATTTCGGTCATGGGGTCCCGCAATAATAATAAAACTCGCCGTGCCAGTTCACTAGTTTATGTTTTCGGATAGTATGGCCGAATTGAATTAAATTTTTCGGTCATTAAGAAAAATTTGGTTTATGACCGAAAAAAGCTGGGTATGAAACATAAAAAGTTATTCATTAATCTGGTTGATTTTGACAAAACGGAGAGATAGATATAGGATTAACAAATTTCTCGCCCGCTAATGCAGAGAAGCACTTGACCGTTGCCACGCACCTTTCACAGTTTGACTTTGAATTTGCTTATCAAAGGAACTGAATACCTTGTTTTGCGTATGCCATCTGTGCACGAAGCATTACGTGGAACATTCTTAATTAAACGAATAATATGTAGCTTCATTAGAAGTACCTAAGCCAGGTTTTTTTAAGGTGTTTTAGGGACCCGAATCGGGTCCCTAGAATCAGGGAAAATTATCAACGGGTTCCTAGAATCAGAGAAATCGGGTCCCTACAGGTCCATACCGGGGTACCTAACATTTTCCTTAATTAAAAAAAACCCTGATCTAAGCGCAGGAGCCTTGTTGCAGCTCTAACAACCCCGTTATTGCGATCGAACTGATCAATGCGAAAGCGAACGTAATCGCTAAAACAACGTACAGGTAGCTATTGATTGCCGTTTAGAATTCGACAACTTTGATTACGTATTTCAGGCCAACTTCGTTTTGATCTGCTTCTTGTTTTACGTTCGGAAAGCATATTTGTGACGTTCACGTTTCCTATATTTTCGCAAAGTGAAGAAATGCATCAAACTTCTCCACGTAAAGCAAGTGGTATTGGTGTGTTTGATGATGAGAATTGTTCCAAATTTTTGTACGTTGCTTCTGGAAGCCTATGTGCACTGCCGGAAGATCGTACGAAGATGAAGGAGTCCAGCTATTTGACAACGTTTTTCGGTCGCCTTCGGGCAGAGAACGCCCCACAACGTTCCTAATGTCATGTTACTCTTATACATGCCCAGGTAAATCGCAGAAACATTGGCGCTACCACTTGCTCGTTGCCGTTCTTCTTCCGGTGGACAAGTGCTGCTCTATTGGTGGTGATCAATGAAAACGTCGAGATTTTCAACCTGATCTGTTTAATCAGAGGAGGAAAGCCTTTTTTCAAATTTTACCGCAAACTTCGCTTTTCGCGGTCTTGAGCGCGGTGAGCAACTGATCAGCAGATTTAAGTAATTAACGCGATCAGCTTGTGGTCACTCGTACTTCACACTGCAGACTTTTAGTGTGAGCACATTGTGGGACTCCTAGCTTCGTGACGTTTCAACAACACACAGTGCCGCGAAATTTTCGAAAGTAGGCACGCCATTAGACCAACTGTGCATATACGACTCTTCCGAAAAAGAGGGCAGTTCTATTAGTTTAAGTGTACTCTCCACAGTGGGGTAAGCAACGAATCGATGATTAAATCTTTAATAGGAAATCGATTTTATGTACAATTACGCATCCTCAGTCCTTACTCAATTAGAACCTATTAGTATATTTACATGTCAGTCGGTATAGCTTCCGCGTGCTGCTGTGTGAAGTAAACTGTATTGCAAAGTGTGCCGCGACCACAAAGATTGGGAACTACGGGACTAGAACACGGTACACCGAGCTGCTGCTGTGGATGCTAGTACGACTACGCAGGAATTAAGAAAGCTGCTTGGTTATTTCGCAAACCTCTAAAATTCAATCGGCTGATTTGATAACAAGTGTGTTGCTACGCCTGCTGTAGTACTACTGCCGAACTTGCTGCAGTGTACCCGAACTCTAACGAGGGAGTTGTTGAAACTCACGGATGAATGGAACTGGGTAAGCTGCTACGGGAGAGGCTTTAGCAGGGTTGTCCATGGGACAGATGAAAAAAAGAGATAGCTAAATGCACGCAGAGATAGCAGTTTTTGTGCTAAATCTGTCAGATATAATATTTTTACGAACGGCGCCCCATAGACATACACAATTTCAGTGGTAACGGAACGGTAGAAATCCGAAACTAGAAATCATTTTTGCACCTAGGTGTCATTCGACACGTGGAAATCTGCTAGAACACAGTGCAGGCGTGATAAAGTGGCATTGGGGACCATTGCATCAAGCATATTGAAATTAAGATTATCAAAATAAGAACAGGTTGTCATCATATTGTGCATACACAACAATGTAAAGCTTCAGCTACGTCGCGTGCGGTCCGCGGGTTGGACATATCTGATCTGGGTCATGGACCTCGTGGGTCAACAAACTAGTGACACGAAAGGAGCGAATCGCCATAGTGGTCTTTGCTTGCAAACTGCCGTGCAGCCAACAAACACGCGACTATACACGATGGGGTTTTCTCAGGAAATGCACGACGCGTCCACTTATTGTACACGCAGAGTGAAGACACCAGCATACGAAGTTCGGTAACATGGCCTCTTGCAGTCAGCGACTGTCAGTAAGTGAAACAGACGCTGGTACCTTGTTCTATCACTATGAGCAGCTAAATGCAAGTGAAGCGGATCACATTTGCAAATCGTCAAACCAAGGGAGATTGGCGATATTAGACAGTGAGCAAAAGTTCGCGTTCGCAATTGAGTTGGCACCACAGAATGTCTGTCCGAGGAACTACTACGCCGTTGGCCTGAGTAAAGACGATGAGAAATACATTTGGGTGAATGGGAAAGCTTATGGTCAAAATTTCACTATCCGCACGCTGAACATTGACGACCACTGCAGCACAATATGTCCAGTACACCGCAGGTATGCATACCAGAAGCCAGGAACAATATTTTCGTCAAACTGCGCGCAGAGGCGCCCTTTTTTATGCTTTAAATCGAAACGCGATGAAGTCAATCAAGTCCCGCTCGAGCCATTTACCAGTGGAAGTAGGCAGAGAGTGTCAACTACTGGTGAAAATGCTGCGAACACCCGTCAAGGCTCTGACGCCAGCCAGTTTCATGTTATTCTTTTCATTGCCATTGCTTTAGCAATCGTGCTAGTAGCACTAGTGGTGTATCTCATTTACAAAAAGCGAAAAGGTAAAGTGAAATCGCCAACCACCGGCGCGGACGGCTCGATTAACCATGTTTACCAAGAAGCGGCTGAGTACGAGGCCATACCTGATGACAACACGAGGCGATCTACTGAGGATGAAAATACTGTTGCACCATATGGGGTCACTTCTGAGCAGCAGTTAAGCTATCATGAAACGAAACGCAAATCGACTAGCAATAATCACGATGTTTGCGACGAAGAGAAAGATCAGAGCACACCCGAATCTTACCAACCTTCCAAGGATGAAAGCGTTTATTACTCGGCAGTACCGGAAAATGTAGAAGCCGGCAATAGCGTTGTTTACGCCGAGATAAGAACAACGACAGACGTTTATAGCGTGGTGAACAAAAGGAAGACAACGACCCCTGATTAATTTCGACCGGAACTTTCCGTTTGCTTTTGTGTGAAGTACTTCCTCTCGATATACTGTGGCGTTTTTATGTGTAGATGTGAAGCCTGATGCGCTGCTGGGGAATCATACATGACATTCAGCCAACGGGGAAAACCAACAGTTTACAGTGCAGCGATCAGTAACCAGCCGGCAACTAAAAACGTGGTGACATTGCGTAGAGAATATAATGCAGAACCTATGGCATATTTAAGAGAATCAAGACGAAAGGTAATATCCTTTTGCCTTTAAAGGTAATAACCATTCACGTCTTTATGGTCAAGTTTCCCGAGTGAAAGACCACGCCTTAATTGGGCACGAGCATATCGCTCTCGTGTGCACAGTGTCGCATCGAAACTGATGATGCACATACCGGTAGTGCACGCGAGCTTTCAGACTCGCATCAGGTTACTTAGCAGAATGCAGTGTCATGAAAAGCACGCGCCACCACTGCTTCCTTTCGACTGCGCACTTTGCGATAATGCACCAAGACTTACGATCATAGGCGTATCCAGGGAAGGGCGCAGAAGGGGCCATGCCCCCCAAGATTTTTAGAAAAAAGTCATTTTGTGCTTTGAGAGGTGTTTTCCCAAGTAAATAGTGTTATTCGCCAAAAATCAAACATTCTAGCCCCCCCAAATTTCTGGGCTGGCTACGCCACTGCTTACGATGCGACTTTGCTGTATAACCTGACATCCTTTTCCGAAAAGCAGAACAAGTAACTTACGATAGAGACCGACTCGGATCGTTTGTTTTAGTCGATTCTGCAGCAACCAAAAATATCGAAAATTCGATACGCCTGGGTGGGTTGTTCCACTTTTTTGGCAGTGTGTGCGCCGGTTTTCTTCTATGTGTGTACACTGTACAGTTGGCAGCTTCTGAATTAATGTATTGTCTTTCCAAGTGCAGCAGAATTGCCCTATAACGTCACTTCATGGTAACGGAGAAAAAGTGTCGTTATAGGCGGGCGAACTGCAATAAATCGTTCCTAAAACGGCTTTTTAGTTCAATGACAAAGACTGGCAAGGGTTAAAAGCGTTCTTTGATTAAGATGCCGCTAACTGTGTCGTTTTTACACGTATGCTCTGATAAGAAACAGTGAGAAATTATTTTGTCTTTATTTTTCAAAGTTGTTGTCAACATCGTTCTTGGGTTATCGTAATATCTTATAAGTTTTGCCACTTACGTACCAGTTTCGCTATTGAACAACACAACGATGTGCTACATTTTCCATTATGGGCTACACTGTTTCTTTTGTTCGAAAATTTACGCACTGCTCCACCCAGGGACGCCGGAGCAGCGGTATGGCAGGGGGGAGAGCAAAAAAGTTGAGGGCAATGGAAACTTATAAAAAAACAAAAATATCGTTATCAATTATGCTTGTTTCTGTTCAGCAAAAATGTCGATCTCACAAATATTAACAGGAATTATAGAAAACCATTCCTAATTTTCTGGGTCCGCGAATAGCTGCAATAAATTTGTTAGAAGTCCAACTTGATAAACCATCAAATTACCTATGAATTGTTATGAAAAAGCACCTCCGGCCCCGTTGCTCCTTTTCGAAAGGGCAGGGGAGGCAATGCCCCCGCCAAACCACGTTTTTCGGTGAACCTGGCTCCACCAAGACTAGTGATCAAAGTGACTACAGTCGCAACAATCCGTAATATTGTACAGTAAAACTCATGCATAAATTTGCTTCCATTGCTGATGGCGCAATACTTGGTACTTTTATCTTACACCACACCTGCCACGGCTCAGCGATTGACCGCTATCGAACAGCGTTTCCTTCGGTCATAAAAGATTAGTGTGGTAGCTCCACATAGCGCAACTGTCGTTCTAAACGAACAAAATATTCTGCAGGGACCGACAAAAAGCGTCTTTATGGGCGAAGTAACCATACAGTCGATAGCCGAAGTCGTTGTAGCCCAGGGGTTCTCAACCTGGGGTTGTTTCTTCGATCACAGACCGAAATGCAAGTCAGTTCGGTCAGAATGTCTGAAAATAAAGGCTAATGAACAGTGCTACGGTAAGTTTTAATACAACTGCGAGACAAATGGCTGAAATGTCTCAGCAAAAAAAAAACAGACCTGGGGTACGTCTATTGTACAGCCGCAACAAACTAACTTTGAGACTTAAAAAGGGAGTCTACCTTAGTACTTTGGAATCAACAATTCAGTGGATTTTGTTATTTTACTCAGCCTTTTTGTCATAAGAAATTTCAGAGGTACATGCTTATTTGTCGAAATGCTGAAGGGGTACATGATCAAAGAAAGGTTGGGAACCACTGTTATAGCCCAACTCGAATGCACGTAGAAATAGGAATTCTCCCGCGACCGACGATTAAAAACGAACTGTCGTTATAGACGAATTCTACTGTGTACTGATATTTTTGACAAGTGGCAAGCAATGTTTCAAAAACAAGCCAACAGCAGCGGTTGGAATCGTGGTTAGTAAACCCAAGTCAATTATTGTATGCATGAGTTGTAACATGCGATTGCAACTTAGTTGTTTTGTAGCATTATGCTTATCAATTAATCTTTTGGCATCTTGTGGTTTAACACAAGAGAAAATAAAAATTGATGAAATCAATACGGCCGTTGACGAGATGAGCTGCAGTATCAAATACACAGTAGCCACAGCAACTGCTTGTCGAGAACAGGTGCACATTGCTAACATAGCTGATTTAAGTCGCATAGAGCATCAAAACAGAGCAGTTTCTAGTTTTGTTCATCATGTTTCAAAAATGCGGAAGGGACATGCCTCAGAATTGGTCCAGATTTGAGGTAAAAAGCTAAGTTTAACACGGTCACTTTTTAATTTGTTTTATTTCGAGCTCGAGGCCCACAGCCCATTGATTAGTCGTAGTGCACAGACAATATGAAAAACATTTACAGTCTTCTAAATACCAGAAAAGAGGCGTTAGTACACACCCATGCTAACTTGCAATTCTACACGTTGCTGTGACATCGCATAGGGAGGATATTGTTATCGTAGAACGATTTTTAACCTCGGTCTAGTTCAGGGGTGGGCAAATGGCGGCCCGCGGGCCAAATGTGACTCGCCACAGCGTTTTCAGTGGCCCGTAGAGGGATTCAAGAAAATCTTCAAATCTTAAATTTCCTCCAACTTCTCAGAGTAAATATTAGTGCTGAGGCTATAAACAGAGACTTGCTTCCACTCCCATAAGATAGTACTGCCTTCCGCTAAATGCAGCCTTCTGAAAGTGGCCCCCGAGCAAAAATAATTGCCCGCCCCTGGTCTAGTCAATTTCAGCTAATTTTTGCTTGTCTTATTCTTGATTTTATTTAACTTGCGCTATAATTTGACCCTAAATACGCAAAATATATTTGACCAGGTAACAGGGTTGTCGTAAAAAAAACGACCCAAAAAAACCCACCCGTTTTCTTTAAAGCCCACTTAAAAAACAAACAATAAAACCCACCCAAAAAAACACTTTTTATTTTTTCTTTGAAAAAATCTACTAAGTAAAAAATAAAATAGGCAGGACATTTGTACAGTTAACTTTAACTTTTTTTTAATCAGTCAAAACGAACAGCAGTGAAATTTGAAGGATTTGAAAAAAAATTGTACAGTTTGTAATGGTTATCTTTCTCAGCTCTGCACAATCAGTATATTTTAACCAATATTTCTGCCTTATGTGCATCTATTAACTGTTTCTGATTTTGGACCATACTAAATAAAGGTGTTGAAAAAAACACTCTAAAAATCAGGGGTCAGCAATGTGGTGCCCACAGGCACCAGGTCGCCCGCAAGGACCAAGCAGGTTGTCCGCGGGCACAGGCGTAGCCACAAGGCATGGCCACCAAATTTCTAGCATTTCTTGTGTTTTGCGAGGTGTTGTCCCAAACAAAATACGGTTGCTCGCTGAAAGTAAAAATATTTGGATCAAAAGAAATTTTCAGGCTGGCTACGCTACTGCCCGTGGGCCTGCTCTAAAAATAACTACAGCACGATCAGTGTCTTCACATTGCGGAATATCTTAATTGTTAATACTAAAACAAAAACAATCAAGGGAAATTGAGCAACATTTTTATTTCAGAAGCGTGCATCGATCTGGTAGCTCTTTGCATTAATCGTCACGTAAGAAGTAGCTCTCAGACTAAAGAAGGTTGGTGATCCCTGCTATAGATGCTGAACTAGCAGGGCATGCAGATAAACTTGACATGAAACTGCAGAGTTTGTGTGGAAATGGTTTTTCTTTGT
>JGI24158J21664_10004582_pt1 | contig 17822 bp, 9 predicted proteins | sample Ectturendosymbi3_FD_21664 | JGI IMG/M metagenome (IMG submission 21664)
ATTTCGGTCTATGACTGAACGAAACCAGATCACATGTAGTTAACTTTTAGAAAAAAAACGTTGCCTCGAAACCGTTCTGCGTTATATAATATTGATTATGTAATATTGATTCATCTGTCCTTTCAGTTCAATGAGCTTATTTTGGCTGCTTTTAGACAGAGATAATATTTGTGAAAACAACATTTTGTCGTGGCATTTGTTAAACCTGTGCTTGAGATTTAACAAGGATTTGCTTGTGGTTCAGAGTTTCGGAAGCCTTGATCCTGATTCAAGTGTTGTTTTTTGCTGCGACATGCAGGAGAGATTCCAACCAGCCATAAGCTTTTTTGATGAAATAACTGAAAATGGTAATCGTGTCCTGAAAGCGTCTCAAATACTGGGCGTGCCATTAGTTGTAACGGAACAGGTGAGTTTTCTTTGTTTTTGGAATATTTTTCCTGTGACACGGCTCACTTTTCACCTATGCTGCGTACACGTTGTCATCTCCCGTCCAGACATTTCTTGCCTCAGTACCGAGGCCTTCAAAAGCTTGTATCACATCTGTTGGTCAGTGATTGGTTCTGTTGTTTCACTCCTCTCCGATGCACTGTGGTCGACAATGCATGTTTTGTAAATGTTCTGCTCAAATCGTGCGCAGCGAATTCATAAAAAGTTTTGGCAACGCGGCCTGATCTGCTGCTTTCACCCCTTGTCCGGCATACCTCACCCCTGCCTTAATGCACCTCACCCCTTGTCTGGCGTACCTCACCCCTGCCTTAATGCACCTCACCCCTTGTCTGGCATACCCCACCCCTGCAATGAGCGAGCACGTCACCGGCTATGTTTCTTCTAACGTTGAGAAAATCTTTGGCCCCAATAATGTGAAGACGTCACAGTGGCATAACAGACGTCGAAATACCTCTGCTAAAGTATCAGAATGGACGAGAACTTGACTTCGTGGGCGGTAGAGGTGTCAAGGAAAAAGCAAGCAATGAATAAACAACTTTCAGTGAACTTTTACTCCAGTTTTGAAGTTAATTGTCAACCTTTTAGTCTCGCCACACTATGGATTAGGGGTCCGACCTTGTCCCGATTAGTGGCCCGACCTTGTACCGGGTGTTGTAGATGCCGCCGACCGACCGAGCGCAAAGCAACATAAATATATTGTTCAAAGCATCAGTGACAAAACGTACGATGTTAGAGATGAGTAAGACCTGCTTTCAGGTTTGATATAAATCATGATTTTTAAAAAATCAAAAAATCGGATTTTTTATTTAAATTGGATTTTTTGATTTAAATCAGATTTTTATGATTGAATGTGCAGGAGATGGCCACCTAACCCTTGCAGGTTTTCATTTTAAAGAAGTTATTTTAATGTAACGTTTTTGTGCTTTGTCAACTTCAAGTACAGACATCTTGTTTTGTATACTGGTACTGGTGTTATAAACTTCAACATCTAGAAACAACTGAACTTTCATTCAAACATTTTAGAGCTTATGCAATATCCCTCAATGCAAATCAGTTCATAACACCAGTGCCGGTGTACACCATTCAAAACGAGTTATTTGTTGAAATGACAACACTGAAACTACTAGTTTAGCAAATTTATTGGCACTCATGCCATTGTAAGCATAAAATTGTAAAAATCCAGATTAATAATGTGTCTGTTATTATGAAGCAAAAACGTGTTTTATAACTTTTATGTCTACAGTCAATAGCCTACATTGACTGCAGACATAATAGTTACATTATGTCTACATAAAACTGTAGACATAATGTAGACATAATAATTGACCTACAGTCAATAGCCTACGCATTTGATGGAGTTTAGGTGCAACTTTCACCTCAAGCCAGTATGCACTTCCAAACTTGCGTCATTCTAACAGTTATGATTTCCGAGTCTGCAAAGTTAGTGATTTCAGTCCACATGTCATTTTTGTAGTTAAATGATATAGAATCTGCGACCTTACAGATGCTATGATTGATCAGACTTCAAGTGGTTTAACTTGTGTCGTCATAAGAACTCTTTGCTTTCTACACTAATGCAAGTGAAAACGTATTAGAATGCTAATTATAGGGCAGTTTTGTTGCAATAAAATCGTGAGAAATTTGCATTTATTTTCAACAAAAGTTGCATTTATACACAGACATTTTAAACGATTCTGATTTACTCAAGCGATATATTTGCATATAACGCTAAATATTTCCAAACATTATCTGGCCAGAAATAGCGATTTTTTGCCAACAGTTCGCGTAACACGCTGAAACTTCGCTCCACAGTGCATGAAGTTGCTTGGCAATTTAACAACATTTTCCGCAATACTTGATAAAAGTTGCAATGTAAAATTCGTGGAACCAGCTTAAAATAGTGTACTACACAAATTCTGAGTATATAGGAAACTGTAAAAAAGTTGCAAAAACTTGCCCTGCTAATTAAGTGTGATGGAAATCACACAAAGCTTTAAAACTGCATATGATTTCTTGCTTGATTTTTATTGTTTGGTTTTATTCTTCAAACCAAGATTTAAATCACTGATTTCAATCAAATTATTTAAATCAGGGGTCTCAAACACGCGGGCCGCATGTGGCCCATAAAGGTGTTTTGTGCGGCCCGCGATGCGTTCTGGGGATTTGCAAATAATTAACATTTAAGTTATTTAGTTTATTCACCGGTGTTTAAAAGTGTTCGGCTAGCGAGTGAACAAGTTCCTTTTTAAAGAGCGTAGATACAGCAAGGAATGGTTTGCCTAGAACTCACGATACCTTTCGCAGGAAATAAGATGTAAAACTAAAAACTGTTTCTAGTAAAGTTCAGGAACCGCCATTGTTGCGTCAGCGTCATAATGCGGCCCTCGGGTTGCTTTACATAAGTCCTCGTTTTGCTCTTGGAACAATCTGAGTTGAGAACACTGATTTAAATCAGTCAACCCTGCCTACTTTTTTTCTGAACAAAAACTGTTTGTGTTTGAAAAACAGTTGGAAAACTGTGCGTACATAGTGTTGAAATGCCCGAACAGCTTTTTCTTCACGAAATTTCGTAAACATACTTCCAGCGGTTGTAACTTCATGAGAAAAAAAATTACAACCTAAAACATGTGCAAAAACTTTTATGTGTAGTTTTAAGCTTCATCGTGTTTTGTACCCATACTTTTCGTTCATTTTTTGTTTAGTCTGTGTCAGATGAAACCAAACGTTGATTAAACACAGGCTCATGTGACGATTTCACTAATAGTTTGTGTGATCAGCATGAGGTCCCACGCAATGTCAATAGTTGACACATGAACCAGTTTCTCAAACCTTACATCATGTGTCAGTCAACCACACATACTCATGGCTACAGGTGTGCATGACGCAGGGTCAGGATGGGTGACCATCCCCCTCCATCCTGGGGCAAACTACTGGGTTTATATTTTCGGTCATAGACTGAATTTTTGAAATGACCCAAATAAATAAGTCAATTCGGTCATAATGTCTGCAAATATAGACTAGTGAATACTATTACGGTGAGTTTTGATGCTGTTATGGGACAAATGACCGCAATGTCTCAGCGAAAATAGAAATCAAGGTAAGAATTATCAGAGTCAGGATCCTGGCATAAGATCTAACGATATAATTCATAGCATGCAGCTACAAATCAGCCAAATAATGCAGGGTTGGCCAACCCAGTCACATGCGGCTTGTATTTACAATAAATGTAGCTGACCAAAGGTGTGTGTGTATGAGAAAGAGATAGGTAATGTTCATGTGTGCCCATGTGTATAATGTACTTTTTGTGGTAACACTGTAAAGAAATGTTGCTCTTGGTCTCTGACTGGTTGGCTGCCCCTGCTTCATTGCACTGATTTTCATTTTTGGAAAACCTCTTAGTATCAATCAAGGATTTTTATGTGTTTTTGATACTTTCTACTACTCATTATATACCTAGAAAATTTGTTATATTGCAATAATTATTTTTTGTAGATACACTTATGCTTGATGTAAAAAAAATAAACTTACATTGTTATTGTTGACCTATTTCAATTTTTATAAAAGGTAAACACTTAATGTATAATAATGTCATTACTTCAAATGGTAGTTTAGAAATTGTTCAAGCCATACCTACATTTCGACGTTTTGGTATTTCATATTTTATTCTGATATTTTTGAAGGTTCAGCTCAAATCCAACTTTGTGCACCTTTTGGTTACTTGTAGCTAATATTGTATCATTACTTATTTCATTACATATTGTTATTTTTTAAATAGTTTCCTTTAAGTAGAAATGTTGATTGAAACTTATATCAGTAGAGAGCTATTTTTTATTTTAAGACAGCCACTATTTTATGTAATTTTTCAGACATCATCAGTGTATGGGAGAATGTTTCTGACTTCATTGCACTTCAGATGTGTTCTCAAAAAGGAGTGCACATACCTAACCTTGGAACATTTACTTTTGTTAACAAGAAAATGGATGTTGGAAACAACAAGTTTATCTTAATTCAAAGGCCTGTTTTTGCTCTGTCGGAAAAATTTGCTCAAACGCATGCTCTGACTTGCACAAAGCATCACATTACAGGTTGGTTATATTCTTTAAAACTTAATGATCTTTTCAACTTTATATATATATATATATTTTATATACTTTAATTAAAAGCTCTAGGTTTGCTGTAAGCTTTTGAAAAATCAGCCAACTGTGCTCTGTTTTCTTCACTTTGTGCTGATTCAAACTTGCACATGACTGTTTTCAAGTAACTAGTCTCTTCAAAGGCGACACGAATGAATCTATCTGAAATTTTTTTTATAGGAAATCGATTTCATGTAACACTATGCATCCTCGGTCCTGATTTCAGCTTTTAGGACTGAGATCCTGATTTCAGATTTCAGGACTGACGATGCATAGTGTAAATGGAAATCGATTTCCTATAAAAATTTTGCAGATAGATTCTCTTATATCACCTGTTTGGTGGCTAGATAATAACATTATTTAAAGCAGTGTTTCTCAATCAGTAGATAACAACATTCTTTAAAGCAGTGTTTCTCAAAAGCTGCAACCAACTGGTGGTTCATGAAGTTTGTTTAGGAGGGCCAGGAAACATTTCAAAATGTTACAATATTCCAGTATTTAACTAAAATGCTTCTTGAAAATTGTCCAATTTTCTGTTAATTTGATCAAGAAATCTTATTGTATCTAATGAGCAAGGTCAAAGTTTTCCATAAACAGTAAATTGCATGTGTTGTTCATATTTTGTTTCTTCTTCATATTTAGTTGTTTTCCCACAATATCTCATAGTGGGCTGCACAAAAAATTTTCAGTGAAAGTGGGTTGCCATGGTGTAGCTAGACCATGTGATTGCAAGATCTTTGGCTGTGTCATTGCTAAGAAAATAGCTATGTCTCAACCATTTTTGCATGTTTTGAATATTTTTTGTTTAGCTGTGAAATCATCATGTAATTATGAAATAAGACAATACAAGCTGAAAAAGTTTGGGAAGCACTGCTTTAAAGCATTTAGATACATCTGAAAACCCTGACAATATATTTGAAGAGCTTAATAGTTTTTTTCAAATATATTTTTCTATTTTGTTTCACCTTAAGACACTTTTAGTAACACAAGTTTTTCCTGAGATAACACTCGCCAGGGATTTTTTAAGAGATTACAATATTTTTGCCAGTTTGCCATGCAAATTAAGCCCAAACAAGTGCTTCATTTGCTAAATCCACCTTTCTCTTCATAGGTTTCATACACAAATGTACAAACTTTTAAGAGATTACAGATGGTATCCCATGAAAGCTAGATCCATACCTGTACATAGACTGATATCTGCTCTGTAAAAAAACATTATGTAGAGATATGTAGACCAAGAATGCAAGTGTTAATATTTTATGGGTTGGTAAGATTATGGTGGAAGCATGAAAAAACTTATGGCAAAAAATTCATATGTCAGCACATTCACAAAGAGAGCAAAAGGAAGCAAATGTTCTGTTGGGATATTTCAAATTTTGTAGTTGCTTTCAAATGTTATACATTGGTAAAACTAAAGAAAATATAACCAAGCTTTTTTGTAGATATTCTTCTGGTCAAAGTCATACTCACTGTATTTTTTGGAACAAAATTTCAAGCAGAAAATATTCCACCAAGCCATTTTCACTATTTGCTCTGGGGCTTGGACAATGAAATTTAACTATTTTGCTTCCAATCAAAAGGCTATCAGATGTAGTCCAACAGCACCTTAGCTTGTTTTTTGAAAACCACTTGAAATGGGTATTTGAGCAATAATACAGTTACCTATTCCTTGCATAAGAGCATTTTTGTCATGCATGCAATTAAATTGGCAATTCATTTCCTTTAACATTGGTTTGAAAGTCAGCACAATGTTGTACACTATTGCAATTTCGAATTTATGTGCTGGTCCATTAACTTGGAAGTCACTTGTTTCAAACTTTTGGTCCGGGTTTTTGCTTGGTGACACTTTGCTTATTTTGGTCACCAGCAATAAGTGTTAGACCCTTGCTTTGTATAATCAGTAGATTTTTTAATGATATTTACTTGTTTAAATAATGTGTCACTGTCATTCACTTTAAACTACTATTTCAAAAGTTTTGTAATGTTTTTAGCCACTTTGTATAGTCATAAGTATATAAACAACTACACATGTTACTCTTAACATGATTTTTGTGAAACACGTGCAGTGCTTAAATTTTGTGGAACACATGCAGTGCAGCACTAGGCAAAAACTGCATGATCTATTTCCAACTCCAGCTATCACCAATATTTATACACAAAATTACAAACATTTTATGTAGCAAAGTTGAACTAATTTCTACTAGCTGCATAAATTTTCCTGCATTGCATTTTTCTTTCATTATATAATCATAGAAAATGCATTATGCATATAAAACCTTACGTTCAGAGCAGAAGACTTCTGCTTATTTCTAGAGATCGACCGATATGGCTTTTTCGGGGCCGATGCCGATACCGATTATATTGGCCATTCATGGACCCATAAACCGATATTTTAAAAATTTTTAAATGTTGTTTTCTGCTTCATTATCAAAAATATAATGTATTCTATACCTTACCTTTTTTTTAAAAACTTCAAAAATCAAGATTTATGAGCTAAAATTTTCAAATTGTAGCAATTTTAATATTTTGCTATGATTTTTAATTAATCTGATTAATGATGATGTTTTTGTTTTGGTTTTGGCTGCGATGGCTGATGAATGCTCCTTGGTTTGTCTTGTCTGCTTGTTCATGAAAACACACCTGCTGGCGTTGTTGAAAGATAACTGTCTTGACTTGCTTTGCTGTGCCTTCTTGAGCAAGTTGTCTGGATGCGTGAGGAATATAACAGCATTTTGCCAACACCTACTGAGGCCAATAAAATCGGCCGTTTTCGCCAATACCGATATATCTGCAAAACCCAAATATTGGCCAATTATATCGGCTAGGCCGATATATCGATATATCTCCACTTATTTCTATTAACTGATTATTCTCTTTACACTTAAGCGTCTTCATTGTGAGGAATTCTGCAAATGACCCCTGGTCTATTGCAGCCTCCCATTTCCCTGGCATTTAATTGATTGTAGTGCATGCTGTGCTATTAAAAGTCGTTTTTATGCTCTGTGCATGTGCAACAGTTGTTGCTCTGGAGAAGTTGTACAATCAGGGGGCCATGGACCCTCTGTTTGTTTATTAACTGGTCTACATGCTTGATATTGTTAGGAAGCCTTTTTCCACAGGGAGTACAAAGCAAGTAAATTGAAACTTTTTTTGAGTATAAACAATTAGGGCCTTTATTTCTTTATGGAAAAACATTACTGAAGAGACGCGTACACCAGTACAATGCATCAACAACTATTTCAATTGGTCACCGTCATACAGGAGCGTTAAATAATTGTGGAAAAATGAAGGTATGTAAAAAGCATGAGACATTTGAAGAGATAGGATGAAAGAGTGTACCTTCATCAAACTTTTTTATCTGATTTCTTCAAATGTCTGATGCCTTTTATAAATCTTCATTTTTCCATAATTATTTAACTCTCCTTTGTGACGGTGACCAAGTGAAATAGTTGTTGATGCGTTGTACCAGTGTTTGATGCGTTGTACCAGTGTTTGATGTGTTGTACCAGTGTTTGATGCGTTGTACCAATGTTTGATGTGTTGTACCAGTATACGCGTCTCATCAGTATTGTTTTTTCATAACAATGAAAACCTTCCGTGTGTTTCGTGGTGCCTCAGGATTTTTTCTTGTTCTTCCTCTATCACCTCCAGTATTCAGACAATGTGTGCAAACCAAGCATATAAAAAGCAAGACATATAACTGGTAAAACGTTACCACCAAAATCCTGCTTTAAAATTCAGAAAAATAATTGGCTGTCAATCTCACGATAAATGCATTGCAAATCATTTGAAACCTAGATCAGAACAATTTGCCTCTGTGTGGCAATGTGCACCCATATCTGATCTATCTTTTACTTTTTTCTTTGTTAGCTGTTTACCTCAATGTTTGATGTTAGAACACCTTCATTTCCCATTACTGGATCCCTGTATTATGATTGGTGAATGATGTCACACTTGCAGCGCTGTTAAAGTGTTTACACCTGTCAGTGCTGATTGTGTGCAAACACCTATTCTGTAATGTGCTATGGTTAATAATTGAAGATGTTTCACAAGTAGTGAAAAAAAGTAACAAAATGCATCAATTCAACATCAGGTAAAATAAGCAAAACAACAACAACAACAACACAAAAACAGTGGCTGCAAAGCATCCCTATGTACAGGGGGTGGGGTGAGCAACTGTAGAGGTAAATGATGGGAGGGAAAGTAAGGGCATCAACACAATATTACAGAAAGTGACAAGCATATAAAATGAAAAATCAACAGGAATTCTGGAAAGATAGCAGGACATTTTTATATTGTTTTGCAAAGGATGAAAAAGATTTCAGGTTTTCAGGAATATTAGACCATATTTTGGAACCAATATACTTTAAAGAAAGCTGACCTGGGGATGTTTTCATTCTGGGTAAATAATATTTTTGCAAAGCAGCAAGTCTTGTTTGACATATGTGGATGAATGCAATCTCAGTAAAGTAGTTATCAAAGTGACTAGGTAATCCACCATTATAAAAGGAGTACATGAATTTGGCAACTGACAATTTAAATAAGTCTGGTTTGTTTAAAATTTTGTGCTTAGAATACAGTTGTTTTGTTTTTGTCATATTCAAGGGTTCTCACAGCTTTATTCTGCAGTCTAATTAAAGGGAGTAAAGTACTCTTATTGGCCCTTCCCCAGCTACGTATTGAATAAGTTAAATAGGAATGGAAAAGAGCAAACTAAACAGATTTGAGAACTGAAATATTGGTATAGTGTTTTGATTTGAACAACATTCCACATGATTTGGAGAGTTGTGTCACCATCTTTTCAATTTGAGGTTTCCAATGAAGTTTATCATCAAGTATAATGCCAAGATATTTTTAAGCTGCTTTGTTTTGATATTAGATGATGACTGATTGAAAATGAAAAAATGATATTGTTATGGTTGTTCATGAGCATGAAATTACTTTTGGAATAATTGATACATAATTTGTTAGCACGAACCCAGGGATCAATTTTTTAAGCTCACGGTTAACTATTTTTTCTAAACTTTTGTGTTTTTTCCCCAAAATATGAAGATGGATATCATCGGCATATAAAACAGTATTAAAGTTTGGGGCTTTCACAATATCATTTGATATGGACCATGAGTGTGCAATATATAAAATGTTATATTTATAGATGGTTGGATATAGTTGTCAAGATTATGGGTAGATCAAAGTAGTACCATACTTATTCGAGTATAAGTCGTATTTTTTTGTGCTAAAAATTCACCCAAAAAGTCAGGTGCGACTTATACAAGAGGTGTGACATGCGCATGTACACTGCTACTGTGCACGTGTTATCTAGACGGCGCTTTGTACATTCATGTGTGTGCATGCATGTGAATGCGTTGACAATCGCAAGAAAAACGCAAATTGCAACTATACAGGAATAATCTATTTGAGGACAGTGAATGCAGTGACTTTGATGGCTTTTGAGTTTTTGTTACACAATTTTGATGAATAAATGTTGTTTAAAATATTTTGTACCGTTTGATCAGGTCAAATATGGAGGTGTGACTTATACATGCATGTGACTTATACTCAAATAAATACGGTATAGTATTTTATGGTATGAAGTTTTTTATTGAATTAGGTTTATGAAATTCTGCTGCCTGCATAAAATGTATGTTTGGTTGTCAGGAGAAACACCAGTGGTTCAGCTCAATTTCACTGTATTGGCCATTGAAAGTTCTTTTGACAGGGATACTGTGGAAATGTGTGTACGAGAAGTTTTGCAAGTATGTAATTTAATGTTCTACATTGAATGCTGAGAACTATGTGCACTGAAATGTATTGTGTAAGCTCCTGATGAGCTTTGCAACATAAGCTGCTTGAATTTTTATTTCAGGATTTTCAAAAGCAACATCCAATAGTTCTAACACACTCTTTAATTCAATAACTTTGGAATATATTTATTGTCATCAAAGTGTAGTGGTTGTAAAATTTTTTTCTGCACAGGAAAATGAATATTGCAAATTTCAAAAAATATTTTGAAGTTTTTTAGTTCAAATTATTGCCAGTATATTGGAATGTATAAGAAACCGGTTAAATAGCGTTGAGGTACATGGTAAAATAAAGAACAAGTGTAAAATAGCGAACCAATAATGTGTAAATCTGTGTGGTGGGAGTTGGCAAATCTATAGGCACAAAGGTGATCAATAAGATGACAAACTCAAAGTCCGGTAACGGATAAGCTTCACTCATGAAAATTTTTTTTTCACGGTGTTAAAAGATACGTTGAGAAATGATGAACTATAACAAATAAAACAGATTTGCCAACTCTCACCACACAGTTTTACACATTATTGGTTCGGTTTGAAAAAATGGGGTATGTTTCTGAAATTGGAGTACCACACTTTTGTGGAGCAAAGATGAATTCCTAAGAACTGTAATAAATATGTGGTTAATTAGGTGTGGAATCATAAGAGGAAGGGTTTTGACTCTACATGATACAAAAGGCCAGTTTTAGCATGTATTGTATCAGGACCTTGTTTAAACGATGCGGCTAGATTATTTTCAAAAAGTATGCAGATTTCAAGAAAAAACTTTTTTACTGAGAAGCATATGCAAAAGTTCTGGGTAGCTTTTTTGGTTTTTATACAAGCTTTCATTGAGCTGATCCTATGATTTTTTGTAGTACAATTCCACTTTATTACTGTTGTTTGAATAAACAAAATAGAAGCATTGAGTTTTTCTTGAGTTGTGTGATTTGTTTCTTGTGTTTTGTTAACTTTAAATCGTTAATGCAAGTTTGAAAAATTTGTCTTAGATTTGTTTCATGTCTTTGTATTGCAATAAACCGAAAGGTAGGTGGTGATGGTAAATAGTGGTCATTGGCAACTTTGAAATTGAAAAATGGCAAATAAAAAATTTTTGTCAATGGCAAATCAAACTTTTTGTGATTGTTGCACTGGTAGAAGTATCAGTAACTTGGTAAGAATGTTCTGAAATAATTTCAGGCATTGTCAAGAGTAGTGGCCAGTCAGCAAAACCTGGAAGTTTTGTTTCGAGGCGTTGGTGTTCTTATGATAAAAGATGGCAAACTGAAAATGAAATTTTTCAAAGATTTTTTAAATTCTATGGATGGATCTGGAAACTTAGTGAAGGTTCTGGAAAATGTAAGTTTTCTTATTTTTTTAATAAATCAATTTGTTCAGAAAAAGTTTACTTATGGAAAGTAAAACAGGAAATGTTTTGAATTCAGTTTGATCTTTGCAACAACTTGCACTTGGTTTCTTTGCTGCCATTGTGAAATGCTGCAAAGATCTTCCAAACGCCTTCATGGAACTCTTTCTTTAAAATTATTACTTCAGTGTTGGATTTTACATGTTTCTTTGCAACTGCAGTTCATCACACATGATTGAACCACTGTGAAATTCATCACATGGTCTTCAGTCCCTGTTTTATTCTTCGCTGAGACATTTCAGTCATTTTTCCCATAATAGTATTAAAACATGTCGTAACAGTATTCTTTTTGGACAATATGACCAAATTGACTTGATGTTTTTCAGTTATTGAAAAAAAATTTGGTCAATGACTGAAAAACAACCCAGTTCAGTCCTATCTCAAACTGTGGAGAAAACTGTGTCAATCTTCTGAAATAATACCAAGCATGTAGCTAATACAGCTGAGAGTGTTGTGTATGAAACTGGTTCGAGTATGCATGAATGCAATAACTTTACCTCCACATAGCTCAACCATTTTGACTACACACAACTCAATAACAACTTTTGGTTCCGATATTATAATAAATAAGGTTATTTTCAGAGATAAAAAAACAAACTATTCATGTTAGTTTTTTGAGATGCTCAGGCTTGTTTTCAACCCAGTCTTCATGGAATGAACCAAAAGCAAACACAAGGAATTGTAACATTGAAGTTTTCCAGCAAGTAGTTTCGGATATTTTTCACAAATTACTGTGTATGTTACTGAGAGAGGTCAACGAGTTATTTGTGACTTAGGTAAAAAAGACATTAACTCATGAATTTTACAAAGATTACACTGCCAGCAAAAGAGGGCTAGAAACTTATAAATGAGCTCAAACATAAGACTGTCGGCGAAAGATGCTCAGTAAATAGGTTGCTACTCACTCAATAATATTTGAAACAGCCAGTTCATGAAGATGAAAATATACGTATCTAGTAGCTATTTTATAACTTTGTATATATACATGAGGTATAAGCTAAAAAGGACGGAAAGATTTTTTTGGTTGCAGTTCTGCAGTCATATTAAGACAGTTTCTTTATATATGTAGTGGCAGTGGTTGCAAAACTCTAAGATTTACTGAGATCATGAAAAGTTTGTTTGAAACATTTAAACAAGGCCACTATCTGTACACCTATTTTCAGAGGATAACCTATGCGAACGCACAGATTATATCTTGATCCTCACGAAAAACAAGCTGTGACACTGTTCACTAGCAGTGGGAGCAAGTGGCCTGAGCCCCCTAATTCACAATCAATACCTCCAAACCCAAGCTCTAGTTTCCCCATGCAGTCAATTTCCAATTCGTTGTATACTACTACGAAGTCATCCAAACAAGCTTAAGGCCACCCCCAATGTTGTTGATCTGCTTCTATCCAGTCAGGCCAGCAAACACAAGTGAGAATCAGCCTACAGCCAATTTAAAACGACGAATCTTCGCCAACACCACAGTCACCAGAAAATCGCCTTTCTGCTCAAATTGTGTGATGCAAGCGGAATGATCTAGCTAATAAGCTACGCATTTTGCTGTCAGTTGCAAATTTCGCTAACCATGCCGTCTTTTTGTGGCCAACTTGAATTGTCTGCACAAGGTTTGCACTTGCAACAACAGGATCAAAGCCACCCAGCCATCAGTCACTGTTGCCAGGCGTGTAGACAGGTGGGGGTGAAAGGCGCCATAATTCCCCCAATTTTGGACTGCAAATATGCAAATATTCAAATGTTGAGCAGAAATTGTCATGACCGCATCAAACCAAGTATTCATTCCAAACTGTTGGCAAAAGATTGCCTTTTCTCCGTAGGTAATGTTTGGAAATATTTAGCATTATATGTAAATAAATCGCTTCAGTAAATCACTTTCGTTTAAAATGCTTGTGCACAAATGCAACTTTTTACTGCAACTTTTGTTAAAAATAAATGCATATTTCTCACGATTTTATTGCAATAAAAACTTGCCCTAGTTGTGAGTTTTTAGTAGTTTTCGGACAGCTGCGGGTTTAAGACCGAAAAAGTGCGGTGTGGGTGCGGGTTGGAAGTGGGCAAGATTTCTCAAATTCCTGCAGGGGCGGGCGGGAGCGGACAAAAAGTTTGAACCCGCGCAAGACTGTGAAGCCTACATTGAACCTTTCTATTTATGAAAGTGTCTTTGCCTGTTTGCCAAAAGTGAATGTCGTATTCAAATAATTCAGCATATTTGAACGGACACTTGCCTTTTTGCGAATATCAGTTAAAAGTATCAGACATAGGAAGGAAAATGATGTTGACACCCTAAAGCTCCACCACGACACCCTTTTAAAAACCTTAAAAAAACACTGGGTGCGAGAATAAGTGAACTGTGACTTGTCACCAGCGCAGTATCCACTCCCACGGAGCAAGCGAGCGGAGATGGGCGCTGCAGACCACTCGCGATAAGTTTAGACGCAGGATTCAAACCTGTGGTTAGAAAAAATCTTTAAGTCCACCAGATGTTGGTCGCTTGGAAATGCGGTATATATAAGCGGTTTTAACATATAATTTCTTTGTTTCAAAATTGAATGTAAGCAGCTTATATTTATCGTGCTCTGGTGGCCGTGCGCCTGTTTAAATAGGCTGCGTCGAAGAGTATTTGTGAATATCCTTTCAGCATTTCTCATGTTAAATAACAGTGTGTGAGGATGATTTGCTTCATACACAGGAAGTGTTTGGTGTCAGTCCAGCACATCAGGAGGAGTCAGATAAGAGAAAGGCAGGGAAGATGTTTTACAAAAGACGAAAGGTAGAGTGACTTGCAGTTACTTGTTGATGTCCTCTGCGAGATATTCTGCAAATGTCAGAAACAGAAAGCAGATGAAGTGATGATGGCGATTTGATTTGAGCATTAGTATAATTTTGTTTCTAAAGGTTTGCGAAGCACTAGATCAGAAAGTCGTCAGTTCGCACATCTTAGATGCTTTAATTTTTGAATGATTCTGCGATGAAAGTAAAAATTAATGAAATCAAGTTAGCCATCATAAGCAGATTAATTTGTCTCAACATAAATAACGTCCAACTGCCCGTTTTGCATCGGGTGAAAAATAAAAAAAAACTGAGCAAACAAATGTATCGTGTGTAACGACGTAACAAAGAAATAAACATCAGGTTCTTTGAACATGAGAAAACTTCTTTCGATATTTACAAAGATTGCCAAAAAATTAAATTGCTAAGGTTTGCGCTTAAAGTTCAAAATATTTGAAAATACGTGAAGTACCCAAGATCGGCAAAAAGAACAGTTGTTTTATGTAAGAATGTTTATTTCACTAACATTGAAAATATATACAATATATATATTTCTTAAACTATTCAACAAGTTGAAGAGAAAAACATTTCGTTTTTTTCAACTCTTTACTTTTCGCATTACCGGCAGAGCTGCGAAAAATTTCATTCAAATTTTTTAAAATTTATTTAAAATAAACACTTATACAATCAGGTGCTTCGAGCACTTCCGCTAAACATTGCGTCATCATTGTCCACTTGATGAAGCCTTGATTTTCTCAGAAGCTCAATAACGTTTCGATATTAGCTCTGCTGTGGAACCATCCGTCCATGTTGTCACGATCGCATTTTGTAAAGCGTTTATTCACTTCACTTTGCAGCGACCTGGAACGGCTGACTCAGTGATGTCGACTCAAACAACGCTCAGCGCTCAGCGCCGCCCAGGGACGACGACCATCACTTTGCCCAAGTGAGAATGTTTTATATTCCAGCAAAAACTTGGTGTTTTGACATCAAAAACATTTTCAAATAACTTGCAAGGAATAAAGACGCGCGACTGTCGAACTGAAAAAATGAAGTGTTTTTGTTTTTTGCGAGGACGACAACGCAGGTTCTCGCCATTCCAAGATCATGCTTGATCGACTTTTATCAAAACCTATGACGCGGAACCACGCAAACACATCAGGACAATTGAAATATTTTTTCTTTAGTTGTTTTTTTGTATAAGTCTCGCCATGTATTCAACCCTTTTAGTCATATATCCGAGGCTTTTGTCAATCTGGAAATTGTACCTGTGTTTTTGATAACTTGCTGAATAATAACATTTTACGCTGCCTTTGCTTAAACTTCCACTGAACCTTCCAGCGTTTACCATCATCTTTCGCGTTAATTTCATCGCAAATCTTCTCGTCAAATTCACTCGTTGTCTTTTTTCATTACTGTTGTTCTACGTCACATTGTCCACTGTTACTGTCGTTGTACGCCACATGTTTGCTATTTGTAAATGATACTTAAAAGTTCTCCCTTGAGGAAGTTTATTTGAATTAGTGGGTGAAAGGTCGGCATACACACAAATAAGTTAATAAAGAATGAATTTTACCGATCACCAAAATAAAACCTATAATTTGCAATATTTAGGCCTGGTGGCAACTGCTAAAGTTTTTCCAAGTAGCGGGAAGAACAACACATTTCTTTTGTTTTAGTTTCACTATATTTTTAGCAAGTTTAATTCTTCCCCAGTGCAAGCGTTGCTGCACAACACGCTCAGCAATGTCAAGAAAATTATCTGCTCCAGCTGCTGCTGTTTTGTAGCATTTTGTTTCGTAAACTGTATGACTGCATTAATTATGACATTATTGCACAAAGGTCAAGTCACTAAAATACAGGGTGTTGCAAAAAAATTGCTATAATTTGAGATGTCTGAGCAACGACAAACTCCAGGTGTTCAAAATAATATGCTTAATTTTGAGTAGAAAAAAAATTTTCCGTGAAAACTTAGAATAAGGAATTCAAACGAATGTGGAATCCTTAAACGATTTCTCAAGTTTTCATAATTAGTTATAATAAGTTATAATTAGTTATACAAATTGCATTGATTTTCTGGGGCTTCACACAGATGCTTCCTGAACTTTCCCGACTGTCCCTTTCGACACCGGTGTTCGTCCCATCCTTTGGCCCTGCAAAACCTTCCTGCACAACCTTCCTCTTTGAAATTTTTGTGTTATTTCCAAATCTTTACTGCAGCTGGCACGTTTTATTGAATTGTCTGACACATGCGTCCTCATCTGCGTTCTAACAAACTCAAACACACAAAACACCTTTTATATGGAAGTGGATCCCATTTATATACCTGACAAGATAGCACATGAAACACAAAACACAACATATCCAGTTGTTTCTACACGTGCTGTTAAAAATTGAGGTCATTTTCAAACAGTTGCTGGAGTTCAATAATTGCATAATGATAAAATTTTTGTGAAGCATCCTCCTTCACTATTTGGTTTCAAAATTTCTCGGGACATTTCATTTTTGAACAGTTTTTTAAAAATTGTTTTATGTTCTGCTTAACCAATTCATTGAATGTTTGACTATGTTAGAACATTGTTGAGCAGAAAGTTGCAAATTCACAAGCGAGTTGCCAAGTATTTTTTATTCTAAAAATTAGTTTTCTTATAAAAAACTTGCTTTTCATTTTTTTATTCGCAGCAACGTGGAAGAGAATTTAACTGATTTTTATAAATTTGACTGTTGCGAAAACTGGTCACGCATTTGGATTTTGAATTATTTTTGCCATTTTTAGATTAAATGCGTCGGGCAGCCATCTTCCTCCTCTCCCTGAACACTCAGCTGAAGACGACGATGCTGGTACGTCACCATTTTTGGCGAAGTTTATTGTGATGATAATAATGAACGGTGCGATGATGCTTTGTTTTAAAGAAATGTCATGTGAGTTCATGTCTAACCTTTCAAACCGAAAAATGTTCATCAACTGGTATCAACTTTTATACGCGTTAGTGCCACAGTAGTTGAGACCAGGGCTGCGGAGTCGTCGCAAAATGCTGCAGCTCAGGCTCCGGAGCTTTCTTTTCATGAACATGGCTCCAGCTCCGGCTTCTGTTCATTTTTACACATTCATATTTTCAATTGTCTTGGTGTACTTCATGTTGAATGAAAAATGAAATATATCAAATGCACAAAACTAAAAGAATATACCAACTTATTTGAGCAGGTTGACTGATATTTTTTAACAAGTAGCACTCTTATCATGAGGGAAAATCATCGAAAAAAAAA
>JGI24158J21664_10004583_pt1 | contig 17822 bp, 13 predicted proteins | sample Ectturendosymbi3_FD_21664 | JGI IMG/M metagenome (IMG submission 21664)
TCGAGTCACGTTCTTCACAGAGTGACTCGACTCGAGCCACTATCAATGACTCGAGACTCGAGTCAGAGTAATTTTTAGAAAATCTCTGTGCCTCTGATGAACAAACCCAGTTCGTTTACCCACAAAAAATGAGTATTTTTTGCTCCAGTGATGATCAAGATTTGCGCAAATTTTCTGTTTTAACTGTCTAGTCTTGTTATGCTACATTTTAAGAATTACGTGTCCCCAACCTGCACAGAGGTAGACCTGAGACTTTGCTTTCACTGAGGGGCCAACAGGGCACAGTATACAGTATTGCCACCAGATCGTGGTGTGTTTTGACACTGTATCGACACCGCAGATTTAACTGAATGCACCCAGATTAGCTAAATGCGCACAGATTTAGCTAAATGCGCGCAGATTTAGCTACATGCGTGCAGATTGAGCTAAATGTGCACAGATTTAGCTAAATATATGCAGGTTAAGGTAAATGTGCACAGATTTAGCTAAATGCATGCAGATTTAGCTGAAAGTTCGCAGATTTAGCTAAATGTCCACGGATTTAGCTGAATGTGCGCAGATTTAGCTGAATGTGCGCAGATCTATCTAAAAATGACTGATTTAGCGTTTTTTTGTGCAAAATCTGTCATATAATTTTTTTACAAACGGCGCCCCATAGTTCCGATTGAAGGTGTGCCGAACCAGCCAAACACGCGGAGTTTTTGAAAATGTCAAAGACCAACTTGACACCTGTCATGGAAGTTTATTGCGTTAACGCCTGTCGGTGCACGTTGGGCGACTGGGCAGATGAAAGGGCGAAGCAGCACGAGCGTGCAGATGCCAGCGCAGCCTTTCAGTTTGAACCAGAAATCTCGTATCACTCGTTCGCTCTGCACACTGTGCTGTCAAACAGACCCTGGCGTCCCGGCAATGATACTTCTGCTGCACTTGGCTAGTTGCTGTTACCTTTACCTCGATTGTGCAGCCCATTAAAGCTCCTTTTTTCAATGACTTGAGCATCATGTTGAAGAGATTCTTGGGTGCTCCCTCGAGTGCTATTGTTTCTGTAACACCACCCGTGAGATCTTCCATAGCCTCGGTGGTGCTTCCGCCTTTCAGAGCTTCGTAGGATCCGTTCAGTCTGAGAATGGAAGCGCAGCGTGTCACAGCTGTTCACAAGCTGGTGCTGAGTCAAACGACTGACTTGTAAAAGTATACATGTGTTGGTGCATGGCTGGCACACGTAAATGGGAAAACCATATTCGTCTAATACATTTTAAATGGAATGCTATGAACGCACTTATTTCACTTTCAAGATCAACTTCATCGATTTTAATGCAGGCTGTGTTTTGCATTAGTACATTTTAGAAAATTTTTTTTCACAGTCTTGCGCACGTGCATGAAATGTATTTTCCATTAACTAACAAAAGCACTTCTCCAACCAGGCTACTCGTCCACGGTGGTTTCCAGAACTTTTCCGGTATGCCAGGTGAAACAAGTCGAAGAAAACCACCTGAAGGGACACTTCTCTTAATATCATCATCACGTTCCACGAGCACACAGTGCGCCACGCGGCAATATGCATTTGTGCGTGCAACGAAGCGTCGCAACGAAGTCTCCGTATTCCCCAAAAGAATGCAACTATATCACGCACGCTTCCTTGAGCTAAAAATCAACCGTTTAATGGTTGCAGACTATTGTCGCAATTAACGGAAGCAAGCAATTGCTACGTACTTGGCATAGGCTTTCTCCAGGAGAGCGCTCCAGAACTCATTTCTATCAGCCGAGTGAACGTAAACCAATTTGCCATTGTGAGTAGGTAGCAAATCGTCCACTACCACGTCGATCCATTTCCCATACTGAGTTAAAAAACATGTGCATTATAACTTGATTCTGGGTGCAGGTAATTGGCGGCAGGCCGAAGAATAAAATCCGCTTTTTGTCTGGGCAGTTTAGATGAACGCTCTTGTCCAAGCAGAGCTACGTGCTATTGGCTGTGGATCGAACTCGAAACCTTTTACTTGAGAGGCGGACATTTTACCACTGAGCTATCGCCGCCAATTCGCATTCATCAGTCAACAGCTAGGCGCTATTATTAATTGCAACAACATGAAGTCACGCATAACAAGATCAAAAGAACTTCAAGTTTAGCACCATCAACTGTGAAATGTATCAAGATCTTTTTCGGACTGCCTACCTGCCAAAATTGGAAGTGAAAAATTCCAGCATATTCGCCTTTCTTGAAGTTCTGCTCCGGGGGTATTATTCTATACAGCATGTTTTTATTCAGAGACAGAGAGGCGATAGCAGCCAGAAGCCAGCAATCGCCTAAAAAAAACAATCGCGCTGGTTAACTTCACAGGTGACCATCAAGAAAGAAGATAGATGGAACTGTTGTTCAATTGTGCAACAAACATCTTTCATCTGTAATTGCTCTATTCTGAATTGCGTTTGCAATATATGTAAGAGAGAATACGGACGTGTCGGCATGAGCATTATGGGAAAACATTATAGTCCTATCAGGAAAACCCTTATGACCGGGTTTAAAGAAAAGAACACTTACTATGCAAGAAAACTGAAGTCTGGAAAAGACATTATATGACGAAGAACCACCTTACTGAAGGGAAAGATCGACGCAAAACACGACCCAGTAAAAATGCTCTAAAATGTTCGCGATCCAAGTGTCTTTTTTCACTTTGTCAGTGATTGAACTCGTATCTCAACACGATGATAACTACTGAAAAGAAGATTTATGCTTCAAGACCACGCACAAATGTATGATTTCTTGAAACTGTTTTACCATAATGAACAGTTGTCATAAATAGCACATGGCAAATAAAGCAAAAACAACAAACAGTGGGAGTAATTTCTCCATAAAACCATAGGAAAAAAGTTTATTTTGCATAACAAATAAAATATTAAAAGAAAACATTAACACCGATCCTCCACATGTGACAGAAAAGTAAAAACAGCAAGTACTTCTATCATATTAAGCGTTAGTCATCAGTTAACTCTGCACACGTCACATTTCAAGGCATGATGTTTCATTCAGATATCGATTAGTGCGAGCTTCGCTAAATATTCATCTTGATCAATTTCCATGTACATGTCTTACGGCAAGCATTAAAAAAGCCAATTGTTAAGCACATAGCGTCTACCAACAAATCAGTAAACCACTCACCCAATGCTCCTTGCTTGATATCAAACCTACTGGCACCACCAACAAATATCTGAGGATCATCAGCAATTTCCTGTAACATTTGAGATACAGTCAGCGCGTAGCAAGAAGTTTACAGGGGGGGGGCAAACACCAACCAGTTCTCAACATTTAAATAAATAATGCCTCTTGCTTTCAATGCATCATTCATGAATAGCGCCTTTTTGTGGCGCTTCTTTTCCTGAATCATTATGTTTAAACCGGCAAATAGAAAGTCTGCTTTCATTGCATGGACAAGTTTAAAAGTTTGTTTTTAGTTAATGTCCAAACTTATATTTTGGATCAAAGCCATTATATGTTCGTAAAACTTTCTTGCGAAAGCGCTTGTGAAAATATTGACTCTGTAAGTGCAAGATCTACAGTAAGGATTTTTTCAGCCAATTTTCCAATTGAGCAAGGAGTCATCGTGGCCGCCATTGTGATTACGCTTTTAATATTTACACGCTTCTGATGTACACCAACACACGTTCAATCGCAGCCGAGTAGCGGCTTGGCTTTAACACACCGACTCCCTAGGTAGGACTTCTACAAAACTTGCGTGCATATAAGACATGGATCTTGTCCAATTCTTGAGCGACTGATTGGCGTATGTAGCGGTTAACGTAAAAGCTAGAGTCCATCAACGCATTTGAAATATATTTGGATCTTATGCTGTCGTTAGACGCTATGAAATGTGACTGCGGTAACATGTTTGTATGCTACTCGCACTAAGCATGCTTCTATAAACGGTTAGGTATTTAGCTATCTAGCTATTTAGAGTTACCAATAAAATTCACAAACATTGTGGAGACATTTTTGTAAATTGAGGAAAGTTATACATACCCTCTAAACAAACCTGCGTAATGTCTAGCCCACTAAGTCTACGTGAAGTGTGAAAAACGTTGCGTATTTGCACAAACGAAGCCGCACATTCGATTATTACCACGGCTCTGCACTAAAGCTAAGAAATACTTGTCGCCACAGCTTAAAGCAGCGCTTGTTTAGTTGATCTAGTCCGTTGGTTGCCAAAGTATGGGTCGAAACCCAAAGAAGGATGACAAGGGTCACAGAATAGGTCGCTTAGAGGCGATCCAAACCCAGGTTGTGCATTAACTGTATTTTCAATGTTTCCACTGCTTGTCTATGTCTTTCTGTAGCGTAGGCAGGCCCATAACCAGCTCGGGACACCTAGTGGAGCGAAGAGTTTTCTAAGAGGGGCCCAAAAATTTTAAACCATGTTCAATAGTTTTAAACTGTGCCCAACACATTTTTCCAGGGGGGCGAAAAATTTTGCAAGGGGTTTCGCCTCCCGTGCGCCCCCCTGGTCACGGGCCTGAGCGTAGGCACTTGAGAAAAGAGTAGATTGCCGATATTAAAAACTAACGCTGCTAAAAATCATCCATACAATCATTATTTTTTCATACGGCTTTGAGGCTAGGGTCACGAGGTTTTCACCAAACTAAGATTTGGGTCGCGCTCGAAAAAGTTTGGGAACCGTTGATGAAACATTCCAGCGTAAGCGGTTGAGGTTTTTATCTAAATGGGTTAGTGTTCAAATAACAAAATCCAATTGACTGAGAAAAAATTCAATTTAGTTTCATTTTAGTCGCATGCGCTTTATCGAGACAACAGATTGCAAGCTATCTGTAAGTAATAGCACTGCTGGTGCCCTCAATACTTACAAAATAAAAAGCATCTTTCTATTTTCGTTAGATTTTGCTGCTGACTCTTCGCGTTTCAGCTAAATGATTTCAAATGCATTGTAGGATAGGATGGCATTAACATCAGATGTAAGTTGAAAGTTTGAAACGCTTTCAGACTATATACAGATAGGAATCTAATTACATGACAAAACTGTTTTTCCACTCGCCGGCAAGGTAATGAGAGATCATTGATGAAACCGTTAAGTCTCCACATACCGTAATTGCAAGTGAATTGTTACAATAGGCCTACATCTTTGATCATCACAAATTAATATCTAGAATAAATGCTATTGTTGCTGAACAGTGTCTATGGCCTAATTGCGCAATAAAAAAGACTGAAACTGGATTGCTTCTTAGCCAGGGATTGAGCTTCAAGACATATAAAACGTATATCACTGTTACATTCACGCATTTTGTTTTAAAATTGTACAAAAACAAAAATCTACGATGTTCATTTAAGGCTACTGCGGATGCTGCAAACAAGGGTAAGTTATACAGGATTTGTAGCACGCCATATTTATCAGAGGATTTTTACGATGGACTTGAAATGAAATTTACATCGCATCACCATTAGGTGGAATACAGCAAACTGGCGCACCAGAAACAGCTGCGAAAAACGTTACCCCTTGTTTTACCTGCATTTAGTGATTACAAACGCGTATATGCAAGTTCGTATTTCATTATCAACAACTTCCACACGGAGTTTAACCTCATACAAAGGTTAGCCTTGGCATGAATTCTCCAGAATATACACTATAGACATCGTTTGATTAATCATGGAAATTGCTAAACCATACTGCTTTGATCAGGTTCGACTAAAAGCTGAAATAGGATAGGTTCCGTAAGCAGTTTCGTTGATTTGCACTCAGGGCCTTGACAAGGGGGGCGGGTGGGGCAGTACCCCGGAGCGGCATTTTTGGAGGGGCGGCACTTTTGATGAAAAGAATGAATAGCAAATGGTCTATCACGAATGAACCTGAAGTTAAATTTAAGTTTAGGTTTTAGATTTTGGTCAAGGTTGGACCTACCATACGTCCCGGTTTGGCCGGGACTTTCCCGGTTTAAACGTCTGTCACGGTGTCCCGTCCCGGTTAGCAAAAGGACCCGGAATTTCACTTCAGTGACATTGTCAAAATTAACTCCAGCCTGACGATGCATTGTTATGAAATAATTCCCTCCTGAAAAGCTTGAATTTGCTTTAACCCGTGGCTTGGGGGGGCGGCACTTTTCGACTCGTCCCTGGAGGGCAATTTTCGACTGTGGGGGCGGCACTTTTCGGCTCGCCCTGGGGCGACACTTCCCCATATCGGGGCCCTGTTTGCACTGACGCATTTCTTTGGCTTACACACCAAAAGCTTGATTATCTTGAAATTTGTTAATGATACTTTCGGAATTGGAGGGGGCATTGCCCCCATCCCCCTGGCTACGAGCCTGGTCAGACCTCGTTTATCCGGACTACACTTTGTTTCGTCAAATAAAGTCGGTTTGTCGAGGTATCCGAATAATCGGAATCGAAAATATAAAGAGAGAATTTCTTTCCATAACACACGCCAGCAATGTAAACAAAAGGTGACGATGTGCAGTGCAGTAGAACTCACCTGAACGGACACCCAAAGAGGAACAGAAAAAAACTGCAGACCTAGACCAGTGGTTCCAAAACTGGGGGTAAATTACCCCTTAGGGGCAATGTGCTATTCTTTGGGGGGTAATGCGGAAACAAAACCACAATTTTGTTCTATATTATGAGCGATCACTGCGAAATACTGCGGGTATTGGGTAGTAAGACCTAATCGCTACCTCGATTTGGGTAACGGCTTTAAAATTTTGGGAACCACTTACCTAGACCAACCATGTCCAACCAAAATGGCTTACTGAGCCAAAAATTATGTCACTGTCTTAACCAGGGCCGCACGTTGAATGGCTTACTTTGATCTTACCAAACTAAATTTAGCTTAAACTAAAGTATTGAAAGCGTTCGAATCCTAACGGCAACAGACGTGATAAAGCGGCACTGAGGACCATCTGCATTAAAAATATCAAACTCAAGATTAACAAAAAGGACAGGTTGTTAGTATGTAGGATACATTTACTACAGCGAAAACCTAAATTGGGCCGCATTAAAGCTTTGACTGGGCCGCATGCGAGCCCGCGGATTGAACACAGCTGACTTAGACGAAGTGTCAGCTTAAGCAAATATGTCGACTGCATGCGAGACATGTTTAAATGAAACACTCATAGTTTTCTTTGTTTATTAGCAGATCCGATCGATGCACGTAAACTATGCATTCAGAATGAGATTTAAACGCATAAAAAGAACTGCAGAAGAGACCCCAATTGCAGCTCGCAAGTTCGGCCGCTGTTACATTCATTGTGCGTAGAAAATTGACGTCCACACTTCCATTGTGATTTAATAAACAACTAAATGATAGTTGCGTAATCCGGTTTAGCGTTTTTTCTGTTGATGTGACATATTCGTACCTAAATTTCCGTGTCGGTGTCGGAGAGCGAAGTTTCCGGATTAAAGGGGTGAAATGAAAACCAATGGGAGAAACCGTTTCTAGCAGTTTTGTGTCGGATAGCGGGGTTTCCGGTTGTTCGGAGTTCGGATAAACGAGGTCTGACTGTAATGCACGCAGCATGCTCAAAGTAGCACACAGGTCGCAACGACGGGGGCAAGGGGTGCACAATTCCTCGGGCCCCGAATCACTTCAGGGCTCCGAAAAGTCCCAACAATGTCACAAGTACTTTCTTCAATGAAATACATTTGCTTCCGAAAGACCTCAGGTTCGAACATGGGGACACCAAACTTGCTTCTTGCCCCAGATGCCATCTAACCTCGTTACGCCGCTAGTAGCACACCTTCAAGTTCCACAACTAATAAAAAATGTTGTTGTGATAAGTTTTTTCAACAAAAGATGTGCAGTTCTGTAAAATAGTTGACACCAGTTAAAGGAGTACGTTGATGAAAACAAATTTGCCAAAACACTATACAAACATTAAAAACCCTGTGACAATAAAACAATGTACAAAGCAGCTTATCACAAGACATACGAGTAACTCACATCATGTTGAAGAGTCTCAACAACGTACTTACTGTAAACTGAATTTACAGAAAAGTGCTAAAACTGCTTTCCCTGAACAGTTAATATGCATCCTTTATTGCTGTAAATTGCAAAAGTGCTGAAACACTTTTGATAATAAAAATTAATCAATTCCTCTGTAAAACTAACTTATAAAAAGCCTGACAAGATCCTACCAGGTCAACTGCGATTACCAGAATTACCTTCGAATCTGCGCTTGCGGGTGTAATTGTTTGAAGCGCGTGGTGCGTGGTGCGTGCATTTCGTTGTGATGCTTTTCTCTGAATCCTAGTGTGTGTTTTCATTTAATACAAGTGGCAGCCACATGAAATAGCAACAGGTCGTAACAGAAACATAATAAAAACACTTAGATATTATTTATGTAAGTGCATACATACGTGAGGGCGTTTCCATTCAATTTTCATCGTTGGAATCTGGCTATAAAATAGAGAAGAATCACTAGCAGGAAATTCTGGGTCTTCATACAAAATTCCTTTGCTGAGGCATTCTCGGCGGATGTTTTCATATGTTTTATCCGTACCACCAGATGCAGCAGGACGTGGTGGTACAGTTCTTCTGGTAGATTTCTTGTAATAATAGCTCATGCTTACAATATTATAAATTTCCTTTTTAAATTAAATTTTATAATGCATGTGCACATACAACTATAAAAAACAACAAAGTATCTTATTATAACAAACACCAAAAGAAAGCCTTTCATTGCATCACTAACAACTGCAACTTCGCAAAATATTAAGCACACAGCCTGCTTCAGACAGACATTTTGCAGGCAATTTACAATGTTTTCACATAGTGTCATTTAAAGTTTGTAGTTGCTTTGCAGTGTTTTGAAAAGCAGTTGTGCAAATCCTACCAACATGCAATTGTAACTACATCACTGTAGAGCCCAAAATGAATAGGTGATATTCTAGATACAACTTGTCTCCAGATACAACGTTGAGTTCGTGACAATAACGGCACGGCGAACGTAGTCGAGGGGTTGTCCCTATGGCTGCTGTGCGAGTGCTCGCCGGTTCGGATCTCACAATTACTGCTGTCGCTTTCCTACTAAACGTTACGCGTTTGATGGCAACGCTTTCTATGCACTTTTTCGAAAGTCTATGTACTTTTTCGAAACTTTTACGGTTATACAGGTTTAGGTTTAGGTTGAGGCTTAGGGTTTAGGCTTTAAGTTTCGGGTTTAGGTTTGGGGTTTACGGTTTTACATCGTCTGTCAAGGACGATTTTCTCATCCAAGGGTATCGTCCTTGTCACGGGATCATTTCTGACGGCAAAATACACCTTGCCAAATAAGTATGCAAACTGAGGACTTTGACCACTGTTGTCATGTGCACCAGCTAAAGAAGTTTTAACTTTGAAACATAAACTGCAAATTTCTATTTACGTAACGTTTGTTTAAACTTTAAAGCATTGATCCAACTTTTATCTGTTTCTCCCATGTTGATTAGAACAAAGTAATGCGAAATGTGGGGGAATTTACTTCTGTACAGGCAAGGGCGTACGCAAGGGGGGTTGGGGTTTAAACCCCCTTGAGTTTGATATGTTACAAAAACTTTATTACCTGCACAAAGGAGATTAGTTATTTTCGCATATTTTTTGCTTTTTGATTTGTCGAACTTGTGCAAATACCACGGATTGAATTTGCATGCAAATTTCAAGGAACATTGTAAATAGGTCAAAAAGTAATAATTAGGTTTTGGTCAGATCTGGGATTATTGTCTGCATCCAGGAACCATCTCACCACTTTTTGCAGATCTTTCATCCATTACGCATGTTTAAGATTGTGTTCCGCGATAGTTCACTTTGTCCGAAACAATTGTCTTTATTTTGTCTGCTTGGCTGATTAGCGCATGCGCTGACCGCGTTGGCTGCATTGCCAATTTCTACAGCATCATAGCACTGTTGCATGAGCTCAAACATAGCAGTTGTTAACATAGAAGCATTCAGGCTTTTCGTAATGTCTCAGCAGGGAAAAAGGAAAGCTAAAAGTTTGCTGGAATTGTATGCATAACAAAAAACAAGAGTTTACCTGTGTACTTTATGCGCATTCTCAATTCTGGTGTAGTTTACCAAAATTCGATCTTGCAAACCGGGGTGTGCGCCAACCAGTCCAGCCGCACACTTTCTATGCTCAACTGCTCGTATTCGACGAGACATTAGCGCAGCCTGATTTTGCAGTTGTGAATTGCTCTGACGTAGTGATGAGCAAGGCTCCCATTCTGTAATTTCTGATAAACTCAGATTGTTCATGAAAAATAAACATTTATCTACCAAAAAAAAAAGAAATGCAAAAGGACCCATGAATGCAAATACATGAGGCAAAACGGTGATTAACATACTGATTTACTTATAGTTCCTTTTTTAAATTTTGAGCCGGAGCTCAGTGTAAAATTTAGAACCGGAGCTGGAGCTAGGGCCATTTGAGAAGGTATCTCCGGCATCGGGTCCCTTCCTATTGATGGTTTTGCCGAACACACCTACGTGTGCTTTTCACAGCACACTAAACGCGATTGTTATCGAGTAAGACACCAGACTGCAACAATGGATTTGCAAGCCTTTGATGTTTCTTTGGTTTAATAATCGCTAAGGCTGTGACATTGTAGCTGTCAGGCGTGGTGTTGCTTGTTGAACAATGGTTCTCAACACTGTACTAAGAGCCGCGTTGCAACTCCCAAGCATCCTTTGTGCGGCTTTTAGCAATCTTTCAGTAACATTATATTTGAATGAGAGGTGATGATGATGATGCCTATTTCGTAGGCGAAATATATGCTCTGTAAGATCTTTAGTGTCTGATTCTTTGCTGGGAAAGGATTCCTGTCGATAGACAGTGTCTTTCAGCAACACCTCCAAAATTTTGGGTAGTAGACTTCGTTAGTGCAATAAAACAAAACGTGTCAATTGACTGGTGGTAAAAATTTTAGTGCGGCTCTCTAACAAATCGCAGGTCTGGATTTAGTTCCCCTCAGCGCATTCGTTGAGAACCACTGTTGTAGATGTAAGAAAACGTTAACTACCACAACATCTTACTTTCTAATCAGAATGACCAAACTGGGTATGTAGTAGTGCCGATTTAAAAAGAACTGAGCTATAACGAGTAGGTATGTAATAAAATATCCTTAACTTTTGTGGCGGTGTAATCATGCTGGTAGCAGGAAGTACGATTAAGATATGACACCATTGCAGATTTAAGTGTGAAGCGCAGGGCACGCCATTGTAAAGTAAGAATCTTTATTAGAAACCATACGTTATTATGAATATAGAAAAGAAAATATATTATTAGGAATTTTTGTTAGAAACCATAAGGCTTACTAGCAAGGTTTACTAGATTAATGGCAAATTTCACTACGAAACGTTACATTTACAAGCAGTAGCATAACATGAAAGTTACAAATAATTTGCAGCGAACTAGCAGTGCTTTGCACAGTAATAAATTATCAGGAGAGTATAAAAATCAAGGTAAACAAATATGGACTTTTCTTGACGTTTTCACCTGTGGAAAAAAATCTATGTTTTCAGCACGGTAACCAGTCTTGTTTTCTTCTAGGCTTGGCAGGTTAAATTGTGCTTTACTTTGCGATTCATCACTGCTAATTATGAGTGCTAAACAAAGGAAATCAGATGTTTTCAGCTATTTTAAAAAAGTTAAATGTGAATTTTCTTGCTAGAAGTCATACTATTTCTTTGAACAAAGGGCTTAAAACACATTTTCGCATTTGTGTTAATGCAAATTTGTGCATGTTACAAAGGACTAATGAGAGAAGTAATCGACTATGTGTTTTGCGTTCTTTGCATGGTTTGCCCGGGCAGCGCTTTTAGCTGGAATCGCCAAGACTTGCAACAAGCAAAACACGCAACTAGTGCAAAACATTTGGTCAGTTGGGACTGGTCTGTGTTTTGCTCGAACACAAATGCAGTTTTCCAAATAACCATTTTCTTGATTCTGGTCGTAAGAAAAAACAAAAGTTCGTCAGGCATTGACGACAAAACCAGTGACTGCCTTTCTAAAAATTTAATTACCATTATCTTGAGTTACGTTTCAGCTACTAACTGTTCTCTGAATCGTCGTTTAATGGGTAGTTTAATAGGTCTAAATAGTGGTGCCTGGCAAAATCGTAGTTTAATAGGTCTAAATAGTGGTGCCTTGCAAAATTGTATAACTTACAAAAAAGCAAACAACATACTGCAAACGACAATTTTTTCAAATGGAACACATATAATTTGATTTGTACAATAAAGTATTTAATGCAAGTGATACAATAAAGTACTTAATGCAAGTACAATAAAGTATTTAATGCAAGAATGCAAGTGGTAAATTTGGATAGGTTCCTATTTGGGGTAAAACGTACCCAGAGATTAGGTCTTTGGCTCGCACACAATTCGAAACAGGAAACTCTCCCAACAACTTCGCAAACGACCGAAGGTTGCTTCTTCAGGTTTATTGCAAGGGTTGAACAGGACCGACTTCCTGTCATTCAATTGACGCTCTAACACAGGGGTTGGCAAATAGCGGCCCCCGGACCAAATGTGGCCCGCCACAGCGTTTTCAGTGGCGCGCGGAAGCATTCAGGAAAAATCTTCAAATCTGAAATTTCCTCCAACTTATCACAGTAAGTGTTAGTGCTGGGGCTAACTCAACCGGGACTTGCTTCTACTTCCATATGAAGGTACAGCCCTCCGCTAAACGCGGCCGTCTCAAAGCTGCCCCAGCACCACATTAATTGCCCACCCCTGCTCTAACATACGCCCGTCTTGGGGTACATTACACCTTTTAATAAATGTTTTTTCTTTCTATTCTTTTCTCTCGCGACTCGCTTGTGCAAGCTTATGTTGCTGACAAGCTACCGCTTTAACAGCTCATCGGCACGGTCTCACGTCATCTCTTTTTTCTTTAAGGCGAGTAAACCGAGAAGGGTTATGTGACGTCACCATTATGGTTCATTAGAGTCTGTGATGTTCGTTTCTCGTGGCAGCTAAATGGTATTTGATTGATTCGTGTGTTTCTTATTACTTTACCACAAACTGCTTTGCAACCCGTTTGCCTTCTATGCTAGTTTACAGAACGTCCAAGTTGTTTTAAGTTCAGTCCCACCACAAACTACGTAGACTTGTGCCTTTACGCTGCGAGCGAGCTGCACCTTTTTATCCTCATATTTTAGTTAATGCATTTTTTGCACAGCTAGCCCAAGCTTTTACGTAGATTAATTTTCCCATGTGGAATTGCTGCGAATCTGCAATTTTGAGTAAAGGCCCGACACTCGTCTTCGGCGCGAACGCCGCTTACTGGTGCGTATGGTGCTTACAGGAAATGCGCGGTTACTGCTTTGCCTTCGGACTTTGCACTACTACATATGTTAAGCCGATTTGCAGCGTTTCGTTATGCATGCTCAACAATTTCCAAAATCAACCATGCCACCGGCGCAATCTAACTACAGGGCGGTGCAAAGGTTAATAAAGCATTTCAATCTGCACAAAATCCAATTTTTCCTGTCGCATACAAACACTTTTACCAATGAAACGTTACAGAACACGACGAAATAAAATCAAATAAAAGCACAAAAACACACAGCAAATTACGTATAATTCCTGTTACAACTTGTCAAGATATAAAAACGTCACAAATAATTTTACCGACCGGTTGCATTCCTTGATGGTTCCATAGTCTAACCACGGCCTACTTAAGATACCTCAAGTAAGCCGTGGTCCAACCTGCGGTGACGTGAATTTTCGAGATATGCTTCAACGAACAAGGGTGCACAAATTCTTAGTTGAAATTGAAAAAAAGTTTATGTTGAACAATTCGTTTACCCGATTCTTGTCGCATGCCTGCCGAGCATAACTTGAACCGTTGTCGTGTTTCAAACCTTTTCAAGAAACATGCTTGCTGGACTTAGTTGGCAAGCAAAAATATCTTACACACTATTACTGAGCTTGTCACTGTAGTGCTGCTAATAGTGATTAATCTGAAGTCTTTGAAGTGTCAATTGTTTTAATGTTGTGAGCCAAAAGTAGACCATAAGTTAACTTGAATTAGCTTCCAAACCATTTTTTGTCTTTGAATCCTTGAGTTGGATTGCATATAGGCCTAGCCCGATGACAGTGGGAATTTGGATTTGAACAAGATTTGGTTTTTGGATTTTGAAATAAAATTTTTGGATCGGATGTGGATTTCAACAACATAAATCCGTTCATCTCTGTAAAAGACTCAAAATGAAAGTAAGAGGTCGACTGCAGATCATGATATGTAAATACTAGGCCTACATGAAACCACGATAATGTATCCAATTTACTGTGCGTTGCTGACCCCCCAGTGAAAAACAAAGACTCAGCTCTGCCACAGTATTAGGTGCACAACCTTACTCTGAAAATTTAGGAGACGCAGTAATGACAAAAATATGCCCCCATATTAATCAAGCAACACTGAAGCAAAAAGCTAATTTTTTTAGGTGCAAACTAATTGGGTTTGTCAACCAGACGTTTGGAGGTTTTGTGAAAATGACTCTGAATCGAGTCTCGAGTCATTGATTGTGACTCGAGTCGAGTCATTCGACAAAAAAACATGACTCGAGTCGAGTCTTCACAACATTGTTTCTCAACGTGAGTCGAGTCACCAAAAATCATGACTCGAGTCACGTTACAACTGCTGGAGAGCAACACAGCTCATTCAACAGTCGAGGGGCAACAATTCGATAACCCTCCGGTTCTTTCGATGTCCTGTCGTGTTTGCACTAAATTGTTGCTTCTTGCTACAATGCCACTTTATCAACAAATAAAATCAACTCAGCTCGCTAAGGTCTGCCCAGGAGCCAATCAAAAATTTTAAAGGGAATATTAAAATTTCTGTAGAAATGCTTGTGATAAAACAGAATGGAATTGTTATTGTGAACAATATCGACACAACTGTGGAAAACATCTTTTTTTCAACGTTTCAGTTTAGTCGTAAGGCATCATCAGAAGCATTACTGGCAAAGGAACAGGACTGTAGGAACAATGATGACTATTGGCTAACGTGTAAGCTGAAACGTTGAATAAAATAATGTTTGCAATATTTGTGGCTGTACTGACCACAATAAGAATTTACATCAACTCCGTGCATTTGCTTGCCAAAAAATGGAATTGATTAAAACGTATTTTCTGCAGTGGTGCAAGATATGGAAATTTTGCAATCCTGATCCAATCAGACATTTTTCATAAACTCCATATCCAATCCATATCCAAAAAGTTAAAATTATGTACTCCGATATACAATCCAAACCGAAAACCGCTGACTCAGTTGGCCATCAGCCAACATATTTGATAGTGTCTATTTTTCCTTATGAGGCAAAAGCCGTGGCGATTTTGCCTCTAGTCGGACACGGTTGGTTAAAGATATCACATGACAAATACGATGCGCAAAGAGACAAGGGCTAGGGTTTAGGAATATAGTTTTGGGTTAAGGTTTACCTACAGTTAACGCAACGCAGACAAGAAGCCAATTACAGCTTGCCAGCACTAAAACCATGGCAACGCTTGTCCATCGAACTAAGCCATTGCAGACGTCGTGGTCAACTAAGCAGGTCATGCGTTCCAAACTTACTACCTGGTAAAAGTGTTCATGGACTGGATTTTGGATGTTTTTTGGATCCGGACTCCTACTGCTTCCAATAGGATCAGAAGTGAGGTATTCTTTGCTGTAGTCGGTTTTCAAGCGAAAGACTTGCAAAATCGCTGACTTCAGGTCATCTGCGCATGCGCAGAGTGATATTACAGGTAGTATTTTCAACCCGGGGTATCCCGAACTCGATACCCAGTTATTCTGGCTATGTTCTACTACAAAAACTCGTTTTTTTCAACAAACCCGGATATTTTGAAAATCCTGGAATTCCTGTTGCAATCAAATATTAGTAATTCTGATAACACTGAAGTTGCAGAGTGGGGCGTGTAGCGGCCGAATTAGCACGTTTGAACTTTCAACTATTATCAAGAGGCGCGAATGCGCGGGTTTTGCTCGCTGACCACCGGACGTTCGTAATTGGTCCGTTTATATTTTCGTTCAATTGACCCATATAGACGGATCGTTACGTCATTTTGCGCATGAAAGGTGTCTATGCGCGTGGTCGCTAAAGCACGCACCTCTTTGTTTGGTAAACACAATACTTACATCATAGTAACGTCTTGATTTTCAGTAAACGTAGTCCTTTCGCTTCTTCTTCTTCATCTTTTGAGCGAGTTTTTCAAATGACTGCTTGGCCACAGTAGATCACGGGGCAGGTGTTGAGTAGCCATTCGATTGTCTCATCGTCCAGAACTGTCAGGCCATGCAGTTTATGAGGTCGATGGATAGGACATTGGAGGACAACGTGGTCGACGGACAACAAGAGTGCGAGAAGTCGATGGAGTTAACAGCTTCCTCCCATCGCTCCTGCTTCTTCTGTTCTAGCCGAGAAGATAGGGCGAAGCGGCTCTATCAGAGTCAGTCTCCACTGGTGCTCGAATGAAGGAGCGATAGAGAGTCTCGCACTCTTTGTCCCAGCATGGCACATAGTTCTTCCGACGGTCACGTGGGATACATTGTTTGGCCGCAGATAGTAGGCTCTCGCAAAAATCCTGGTATGTCCTCTCGATATTTGATATGTCCATAGGTGGCAATCTCTCAACAAATCCACTTGTAAGAAGGCAAAAGCGCTTCCAATCAGCCTTGCGAAAGTTCCAAAGCTTCGATTCTTTTACCGGTCTTTTCGCTAACCTAATTCGAATAACTACCATGTGAGGTAGTTCTTCAACAGTTAGGCTTTAGTGTATTACTAGGTAGTTCATTTACAAGCTGTTATGTGTTACTTCATTTACAAGCTGTACTTCTTTACAGAAGCGATTCGTCCTTTTCAGTTTGCATTAAGTTTCTAAAACTAATTGCTTTTTCTTTAGAAGTGAATTTAACTAGATCTTTTCGGTTTCAAAACGTTAGTAATCAAAGAAAATAAAACGTTTAGAACCACTTCTTATACAACAAGGCTCAACAAGCCCAAAGTGCAATTTGTGCTCCGTTATACAAAAGGAGGTAGTTCAGAACCGAAAGTTTGATGAACCATTTGAAATCAAAGCACAGAATCCATGAAATCCATGCGAGTGGAGACAACAAAAGCATTCCGGCACAGCAAGAGATCCGATCACAAATTGTGAAAAAAGAAATGAGTCTTTTTGATGCTACAAAGACCAGGTAACCTTGAACCACTGTACCACCCTTTACTTAAAGTCACGCCCACATCAATGGAACCAGAGAGGACTTTTTTGGATCGGTTTACTTCGCCCCTAGCTGTTCGGCCAAAGGAAGCTTCCGATGGTTTTCACACCATCGGGGATGTTATGCCTTTGACTGCCTCTGCGCAACACTTTTACCCCCATAGGCCTACTTGGAACAAAACTCAGAAACAGAGTGATTGATGAGATCATGCTTTAATTTTCATGCGTCAGTATTATGAACATGAAAACACCATTAAAAACTGTGTTTAACTTAATTGCGCATTGACCAACCGTAGTAATTTCAAAATGCTATTGCGTTTTTATTGCGCAAAATAACAATTATTTCAAAACCCAAAAAAACTCGGGTTTTCCTGTATTTTTTCTCCGCTACCCGAAACCCGGGTTTTAAAATTTTGCCCCGAATTGGAAATGTTAATTGCAGGTCATGCATTTCGCAAGCGGTAGCTGTTGGTTGAGATGCCAAATAGGCTGAGAACTGATGTTTAGGGTTTAGGTTAGAAAAATAAAAATGATTGACGTCTAAGCGAAAGTCAAAGATTTTTCAGTGCTTAGTTATTTCGAAACTGTCGCTTATTGTGGACTACCTGACGTCTAACAAAATGTTTT
>JGI24158J21664_10004584_pt1 | contig 17819 bp, 17 predicted proteins | sample Ectturendosymbi3_FD_21664 | JGI IMG/M metagenome (IMG submission 21664)
CCTGCAGTAGCTCAGCAACCCTGGTGAACATCAAGGAGGTACAAGTATGGTTTTCCTTCAGAGATATTCGGCTTGAGGTACCGAAATCACAGTGACTGTGATTCGCTACCACTGGACGGACCAGTGGCTATTCGCGATGGGTCGCTGGCATGGCAGTTTGTTGGGCGGTTGGGCGTTATGTTGATAATTTGCGCGATCGTTGGTTGGTGGCCGGTTGGGGAAAAGCAGCGTGTACTGTGTTTTGGATTTCACGAGAAGATGGAGTGGTGGATCTGATTCAATTTCTGTTTCGCGCTCACTCCATTCTTAAAGTTTGTTCGCCACAGAGTAACAAACAAATTATCGTCTTTTTCTTTTCCACATGTGTTTTCATCGCTTCCAACCTCGAACCGATATTCAGCGGGCAACGCCAGTTACGCAAACCTGCGTCAGAAATCAAACCCATCATGAACTTGTATGGCTGCTTGTCATACCTCAGTGTCGCGCGTTTTGATTGCTGCGAACAGACCGTTCCGCTGCGCATATCCACTTTAAAACTGAACTGGCGATCGGTGAAAAAATCTACGCAATAAACCGCCTGGAAAGCTATCTTCGGAACCAACTGTGCGGAACCAACGTACTGTTCTCAAATAGGTTTCAAACCTAACCGGAAATGCTGTCGCAAAACCGATTCAGTTGCCTGTTCTCGTTCAGACCTGCCAGTAGTAGTCTGCTGGGAGCTGTTCGCAAGATTTGGCATTAACCTGCTGCGAAGTAGCTTGGATGTAAACTGTTTGCTTTTTGCGGTAATTGTTTATAGAAACAATCGATGTCTATTTTCGCCAGAAATGTTGACGGTGCCCGCTGTAACGCTAACCTACCGTGCTGTGTTTCACCATGGGAAGTGTTTTAAGTGAGACTTTGAGTAATGTGCCAAAACGAATTACTTCAAAAAACTAATCAGAACGACGCTTGGCCGTTTGCTCTGCTTGCCATACTAAGCGTTTTGGGCCTGATGCCAGCGGTGAGCAATTTGCGTTTTTGTTTGTCAACGCCTTGAAACCACCAGCTAAAAATAAACATTTCGTCTGCTTGAAACCCAATATTTAGCGTATAAATGCTTCAAGTAACTTCAGTCACGGAGGGAATGCATTCATCAACAAAGCAAAAGCTCAAGTCGGTGTCGCTGTGTTTTGATATTTACTGCTGCAAACCATCGTCGACCCTGGCCGCTTTGACATATTCGTGCTCTTCTCCATCGCATCATTATTACTGAGATACAGCCTCCGTCGCGTGCTAGGGTGGCGTTTGAACGTGGCCCAGATTCGGTGAGTTTGTCTGTTTTGGCAACTCTTGCCAAGCCATGATAAGAACTTCGATTCATCTGTGATCACAACCGCTGTTTGTTTGCGACGGCGAAAGTACAATAACAGTCACGCTGGTTCACTCGCTGCAGTCGTGCGCGAGCTGACGTAACAGGATCAGCTGCCAACCTCCACGGCCAGGGACGCCGGAGAGCGGAGTTATAAATGGGGCATTTCCCTCCCGACCTTTTGAAAAAGGAGCAAGGGGGGCAGCGATGCCTTTTGAAGCAGATTTATTGCAGAACGATTTAAAACAAATTTATTGCAGCTATTCGCTCACCCAAAAAGTTAAGAAAGATTTTGTATAATGTCTGTTGTTATATGTGACTCAGCACTGTTTCTGAACAGAAACAAGCATAGTTGGTAACGATGTTTTTTATTTTTATGCGTTTCCTTAGCCCTCAACTCTTTATGTCAGTCCCCTGCCCTACCACTGTTTCGGCCTCCCTGTTCACAGTAACTTTGCTTCAACAGAAGGTAAATATGGTGTTTACGTATTTCGTCGGACTTAAACGGATGTTTTAGTTATTTAAAAGTGTTTGCTTTTAGGTGCTAGAGAACCGCACCTTTCACCGGTATTTATTGAAAGTTACGCAGCTGTTTTTATTTGCCACACAGCAATTCAAGATGTCCCTCCCATGTCGATAACATATACTTCAAATTTGCTCAAGAATTAGTATCGCGTTTCTCAACGTACACCGAGACCGTTTTCGGACGACTTTGCAACTTTGCCTGCCACGCTTCATTAGCTGCGCAAATAAATTATACAGAAGTGCACTGATAGTGTTGCTCGGGGGATTTTGGTAAGAAAACACGGCTTTTGCACACCGACTCTAACTTTCTGTCGTTTTCTTCTTTTCTTCGTCAGAAGCGATATTCACAGGCTGTGCGAATCGTTTGACTTATGACTTTCCGCGTTGCGTCTTTCGCTGTTGTCAGCAGAGTGACGTTTGCGTCATCAAAACATCAGCGATGACGTCGATCTTTGTTTTTGCATTAATTTGATGCACCCGTATTCTGGCTCCTCCCCGTTGCTGTCCCGGCCATTGGCATGCTTTCCTATTCACGTATCAAATTTGCATCCACAAACCACATTGGTTTAATGTCTGCAGCTGGGTGAAGACCGACTGACCGTTGACGGTCAACAACCCGAAGGATGCTGTCGAAATGTTGTTGTTCGACTCTGCCTCGAACGACGCTTGTCCAACCGCCGCAAAGCTTTACGCTAGCGTTGTATTCATGTAACGTTGGTCTTGCTGTCAGATCGCCTTCACTTTGAGCGTGTGTACTTTCATTTCTCTGAAACCAACCAGGATGCCTTTTGGCGTCGCAGCGCTGTCACAACAGCTGAGGCGGTCCGCGGAGGGGCAGCGCTCCTGTCTGCTGAGCAAATGCTTCAAACAGAGATCACGTGCATTCTGTAGAAGCCGTTGTTATCATTTGCATTTCATTCTGGATTGCAGGAATTTAATTGCTATAGCTGGTGCACCAAAGCTGTTGATGCTGTTCAATCGTTCTAGGACGCGTGGTCGAGAAAAGGTGCATTAATGCTTTTTCAACCGTTAACCACAATGATCAGTAGTCTTCTGTCGCAGTAATTGTTTCTTCAGGGTGAGATGGTTGAATGTTTAAGCGAAAGCCTAGAGTGGAAGGCGGCACTTTGTTGGCTTTGGTCGTTTTGAGGCGTAGTTCTCAGTCAATCAGCAAAATGCATACAGGTCTTTCCAGAGCAGTCCTTCCCAGTGGAAAAAACTTGAAGCATCAGCGATATATCCGTTGCTTTTCGATTTCAGCTAGCCATCATTTACGACGGTTGAGTTGGGTAGTAATTGACGATTAAGAAATTCAGGCCTCTTTTGCCGGACCAGAACTCCTTTCCGCTAATAGCGTTGATCGTGCATGCCGTGCAACCGTATGCGACATGTAGACCCACGTTGTACCGACCTAAGGACGCAAACGTCCTACCTACGTCAGGTTCTCCTCGTAGCGGCGTCAGTCGTCCGACAATCTCCGAGCTAACCAACTGAGGAATTTCGCATTTCGCACGTGGGCCACCTGATGGATGCAACAGACAAAGTGACACTGAGCTGACTGCGCACTTACCGCTACTGCTTTACGATAGGCCCACTGAGGACTCACCGTGCGTACGATCCAGACAATTGTGCTCAGGCGGCCGAGCGTCCAGTGTCGCATCTCTAGCGAAAAACTGACTGCATAGCAAACATTGCCGACGAGCGACGAAGTGGCAATTACGACGCCGTTTAGGCAGAGGCTTGATCTAATATTGCCTCGACGGTTTCCCGTCAGCCAGCAACATCTAGCCTTAAGTACTGAAAACTTAATCGGTAAGTCGGAAATTGTGAGGTTGCAGCTTAGTGTCATCATATCAGTGCACATTTAACGTCGAGTAGTCTAGCGTTGATTTCTCAATCGCAAAACAAAGAAAGCAGTAGCTCTTGTCTGTACAGGCCAAAAATCTGAGTTAGTATTGTAGATGTTCCGGGTTATAAATAGGAAGATTCAATGCTTGGGTTAAAATCATTAAGTGAAGACAGGTTTTACATTTTCTGCATAGACTTCGTTGCCAGTAAATAGTCACAACAAATGCAATGTCCAACAATGACGGAGCACGCAAACACAATCCGTTTCCCTGGCCCCTGGAGCCTGTATTCTGGACAAGGCCTGTTGTGAAGGTGAGTATTACGGAGCTGTGGGTACAACGGCGTGGCATGTTACGAATAACGACCGCCTTCCGTCCGACTGCTACCAACANAGTCTGCGCAACAGTTCTTCGATTCTTTGCTAACGCGACGGAATTCGTACCAAGCGAAAGTGCAGCGACCACATTTCTCAGTCGTGCACGGGTAGACGAAGACTAACGCGTTTTATTTGTTCAGCACTTGCTGATAATTTCCTTGGCAAACGCTTGCGCAAGTCACGAATTGCTCAAGAACTTGAACAGAGACCACCTGATAAGGTGCGTTGGCTGTTTTCAGGCGCAGGAGTTTGCTCTTGTCGTGTTTTATTGTGGTTTCACGTAGGCAGTGTTTCAAATATGTCAGTCTTTCAGTAAAGGGGCGATCATCGTTACTTGCGTTCTCTAAATGATCGCTGTAGCCATGGTGATAATCACGACCGTAAATCGTGTCGGAGCCTGGTCTTACGCTCGTAATCGTCTGCCCCGCTGTAGCAAAGCGAACAGCCAAGTTTGTGCGACGCACTCTGCTACAAATCGGCGAAAACAGCCCTGCGCTGACGCCGCGGTGGCATAGAAAGTTGTGCAAACAAATGAAAACTACATGGCTTCCATTTGAGCTTAATTAGATCTACCTCTGCCTTCGTCTGCTGCTGATGCGCGACCAATAGCGCCAGGACGACTTGTGTGTTGAATGAACAGTTGTGAGTGTCGACGTATCGGTTCAAAAATGTGAAGAGAAGGCATTTTTGGACGCCAGCTGGGTTGGTCCTGCGCTAGTTATGGACTTCTTCGTGCACGACGCCTCGTGAAGCACTCAGCGCTACGCGTTTCCAAAACGATCAACCGACATGTGGATCATGTGGATTGTTTGCCAAGTAAAAACGGGCCCTAGTGTTTGACAATCAATAACGACCCGCGATCGAATTCGGATGAGGCGAACTCGACGTACGCGCAGCAATTAGTTTGTTATCAGTCGTGAAGGTGGTTGCTTGGCACGTACTCCAACGACCCTCCCGCCCGAATCGTGTTATTGAGAATCCGGGAGCAGCGCGTACGGAGAAAAGCTCTGTATTTACGTTCGCCTGACTTATCGATCCAGACGTTTCCGAATTAGTCAAAAACCCCTCTAACCAGATAAGGCGCTTGTCTGCTTTGCTCGGCCCCTTGCACTTTTGTTAAAGGCCTTTCTTTTGCCAATGCAAGGGCTTGGCGAAATTTTTCTTTGGTGAGCACAAAGGTCATGCGTAGAGTAGGAAAAGGATGGTGCCCAGGTGTGGGTTGACCTGATCGCGAAACGCTTTGCAGAGGTGAAGGAGAACGTGGGGAATGGGTATAGCTTACGTAAACGGGGTAATCAGAATGGCGTGGAGCGTTACATATCATGAAAGATGGCTGAACACAAGTATCCTTCGAAATACTTCTGCCTTGGACCCAGTCTACAGAAATCACCTGTTTTCTGCTGTTGGAGTTGATTTACGTGCAGGCTCAAAATCGAAGATTAGCCGCAGCATTTAGCATGATCTGAAAACTGTCTGGTGTTCGTCCTGTTAAGTTGTGTTCCACATGTGTTGTGCGCAAATCAAAGTTCATAAAATATGTGGAGTGATTTAACCGTTGAAATGCAGTGTTTGAGACTCTGCGATTTGATTTTCAATTTAAATCATGGCCGGTTGTTTAAATTATGTTGCTTTTTGCACAATGATACTATTTCCGTCCGGATCCCGAATGTGATGGACGCTGAGTGGGACGTTATGACAGTGCGTGAAATCACCGCAAAAACAGTGTTGATGAAATGTCAGGTAGATCTAGGTTGTTGCGCTCACCTTCAAGCTTTAACGACTTGCGCTAAGCACCCGTTGCAAAAAGTAGCAAGCTTGAAAGACGAATCCAACCGGCAACTTCTAACTAGACCAGACACATCAAAGAGCACGTTATGTGTCAGCGCCTCTTCGCTTCAACTCAAGCGTGAAGGGGTTGGTTAAAGGGGTTTGTTTTGAAAGCGCGGGTGATCGTTGACGAAACAGCGATGCTGTACCGGAATCACGCACTTCGCGCGAAAGCAATCGCGGCACGGTAAATTGCGAGACTGGGAACTGCTTGTGGAAAGTTAGTTGCTTTTTTTCACTGCGGACGACTAGGGATGCAACGTGCTTCAGCTGCCTCGTATTGGTCTGGCAATAGCGCGGCCTTGTGTGCTTGTTTTCAAGCAGGTTTTGTGAAGTCTTTCCAAGCACTTAATGATTGATCCATTATCAAATTTTGCGCACTGCCACTCAAGCTGTGTTGCTTGTTGACGACTTCAATGGTGTCCTCGCAGAAACTTTCTCGAAAGTCAATCACGCGTCAGCTGCAGGTTGTGGCCGGCAGCGAGCCTGTTTTGTCGAATGAGCTGAAATCTTCGAGTCGAAATGTCAGGATCGCATTCTTACTTTCCAAATATGGTGCCGGTTACGCATGACTGAGCTGCGCTGGCGCAAAACGCTCCGTTCTACCTGGTGCGAGCCCGCGGCTCCGGCCACTTTCTTTCGCCGCTTCGCTGACGACGGAGGCGAAAAGCGCAAGTGTTGCAGAAAGCGATGCGTGCCTCCGATCGTCGGCGTTGCTCCGGCGCAGTACTAGCGAGGTGCACGATGTAGCGTCTGGTGAGGTTCTCCAATAGGAAAAGGTCTTGGCATGTTATTTGAGTTTACTACGATTTGTCGATGTTTTTGTCAGGAACGATTCTTAAGTATTAAGGAATCTTCAAGTTGCGTTGTTGAAAGTTGGAACCATACCAGAGTCCCACGTTGCATTTTCGACAGTTCGAAATCAATTTCCTATTAAACAAATTTGCTGATTTCATTATAATTCGTCGCCGTTTAGGAGACTACTTACTTGCATTTCTCTAGTTGAAGAACTGAGGCGACTTCGACGTGGATCACAATTAACCAACAAGCGAGCGAGTGATTTTGTTTTTAGCAGGAAAGGTCAGTCGATCTCTTGAACGCATAATGGCTTTCTTGTGTGTCAGAAACGAGAATTTCAGACCAACGGTAGTGCGCGAAAAATCGCCCTACAAGCGATCCTGCCACCGACCGCAGGCTGCCACTCACGCGTTCCGGTTCGGGAGACGGTCGCGCGAGGCAAGCTTGCGACATTTCGATTTGCCGATTTGCGCCGAAGCTGGTACGCTTGCAGCTGAGATTCTTTCTTCAACGTATGCGGATTTTTTCAATCCCTGCTTGGCCGCACTAGATCTCGGGGCATGTACTGAGCAGCCACTCAATTCATCCAGAACGGTCAGGCCATGCACTACATGGAGTTGGATTGGACAGCGGAGGGCAACATGGTCAACGGTCTGTTCTTCTGCGCCACACTCAAGCCGTAGCTGCTAACTTAGAGTTACTAGCTCAGATTAGCTGCGAGCTGCTAGCTAAAGATTCAACCACCCAGGACGAGATTTCAATCCCTCGTCGCAATTGAAGCAAACTACATTTTAGCACCAGTCTTTGCGCCACACCTGAACCTGAAAGGAGTATCGCTGTCTTCAAATGGGTTGTGGAGTCCTTCCACGACAACAGGCGCAGTCGCGTGGCGTATTTTATGGTCAACTGTACCAAAGCGTGCGTTGCATGGCCGTCAGAAGAATGCTCTAACGTGTTTCAGCGCGCAATTAGTTGTTTTCAAGATGCTTGCATGCAAAAATTCTGGAGGATTGCCGAGGCGTTGTATTTGCACATGTCGGCGGAAAGTTGTTAATCCTCCTCCCGCGTTGCTGGAAGCGAATGAATCATCGCGGCCGTGCGCAGTGTTTTCAGAAGCTTCGTTTTCGGTTGCTGTGCGGATTAGGTTCCTGTTGACAAGCTGCGCGTCAGCAGAAGAAATGTAGAACTGCTGTGTTACGATTTATTAGCGCTTTGTTTCGTTGCAGTAGAACAAGTAATTCCTGGATTGAATCATCAAAGCCGGCTGCGAACGTAATTAGTTGCACAATTCGGTTGTAATTTTGCCGTTCCAGTTTGTAAACTAATCTTGTCGTGAGTTGCTATGGATGTTCTGACTTTGTTGAGCCTCTGCTGATGCTATTTGGTCGTTTCCTGGAAAAAAACATCTCTACAAGCGCTTCTGTGGTCTTTTACCACAAGTTGGAAAAGATATTGCTCGTGCATGTCGGCACAGGATGCAGCTCTCAGTTCATACAACCACAGTTACTCAAATTTAATTCCTAATCGGTGATGCGTACGTCGGTTAGGGACCTGCGTACGTCGGTTAGGGACCTATCTATGCCTTCCACAGCAGATAAGAATGGGCTTATTTGGATCAACAAGTCATGCACGGCCCGCTGGCATTTTTGTTGCGCTTGCCTGGTCACGAACCCCGTTCTTGTGTCTCTGGGTTGATTTTACGGCTTGATGTGGGAGAGATAAAAGACAACCACTTCCGTGGGCGAATGCTACAGGCCTTAATCGGTTTCTGTGATCAGCTCAGCGTGAAGCAGCCCTCATACGTGCTGGGGTGCGCGCCGGATAATAGCGCAGATTAGCTCCAACTACTTCCGGCCAATACTCGCAGCCTTGTTTGATGACAGCAGCAGTTGCCATTTGTTGGCTGCGATTGTTAAATCTCAGGAAGGGAAATTCCCCGCTTTGTGCGGGTTTCTCGGCTTGTGGACTCCGTAGTGCGGGCACTCAAGACTTTAAGACGGTGGACCTTCAAATATCGATCATAATTGAAGTTTCCGTTTGCGAAATTTTTTGGCGTATTATGTGGTTTTTTGCCACCAACCTGTTCGTACAGAAATTCGCACATGCATTTCTCATCGCTTCCACGTTCTGCTATATGAACACATAAAACCGATATTGATCAGTTTCGGACGTTTCTCGTCTTTGAAATTCTTAATTTTCGCCAAATAAACTCAACTCAACTTAATTGCAATTGCGCTTGTAGACCTTACTAGTTACGGTAGACATCCGTTTCCGTCTGTAGACAAATCTGAAACCGTGAATGCGTTTTGAGACGCTTGTCGATTTTGAAGTGAGTTGAAAAGTGCAACCACTTGGGAATTGTTAGTGTGGACAAACGCGCAATCATAACCGACTTCATCAACTACCGTCTGTACAGCCTTGCTTTTTGAAAAAACATCTCGCGGACTGGTGTTGCTTGCTGTGGCTATACTTCCAACCAAGCTCCTATGATGTATCCTGCTCTGATGGTAGATCCAATAGAATCTCTCAGTGGTGGCGAATTTGACTTCGTGGATTGTTTCATCTAGTCATAAAACAAAATTATTTGCTCGCCAGAATCCACTGCTACTTGCTGCTGACCAGTCGCAGACTGTTTTCTCTCAGCAATCGCCCTGTTCTCGTCTGTTAAACGACAATTCAGCGTAATGTTTGCTCGCAGGATGGTAAGGTTGTGAGTGCATCAAGTCGTGTGAGGATTACGGACATTTATGGCATGCACAGCCTGGTCATATCACGTACCGAAGCAGCAGACACAGGACTTTATACCGCCACCGCATCGAACCACGTAGGATCGGAGAGCTGCTCTGCACAGTTGCACGTCCAAGGTGAGTTGCCGACTGCTGCTGCACATTTTGCTCTGCTTAGCTAAAGCTACTCAAACTGTCACGAAGTATTGCTGTTAGTTTGGTGTACTTATTATTATCTGCGTAAAATTTTGATCAAAATGGATTTCATTCTTTCAACAATTTTTGCTTGTGAAACAGCAAGAAAGTTTGACTGGTGAGGATGCAGTTTGTTTTCTTAACAAAGCATCCATAGGACGTTTTGCAAAACGAGATGGTCTGGTGCACTAGTACGATTTCTTAAACGTAATTTTGACTGTAACTTACGTTGTCCACAACAGTTAATGACAATTGAATGTTCGAGAACCAAAGGATCCTGCTTCAAACTTCGAGGCTATTTGTCGAGGTCATAAAATTGTAGCAGCGTATGAAACATGTATTGATTATTGACAGCAGGTTGAAGGAATTAAGAACGGCTGTGGAATAGATGTGAAAAAGATGATCTCATTTGATTTCAAGTGTTTGTGCTGCACTGCGCTGATTGCGAATTGAAGACAAATATTTCTAATATGACTCAGAAAAACACGTTGCGCTGGCGCCGTCGATCGTTGCCCACTCCTGAATCCACTTAGCGTTAAGAGCCTTTTGCTTGCCTGTGCGCACAGCTTTAAATCTGCGAAAGATTTTCACTGGTCCCTCAAAAATTACGTGCTCGGCCACCAGTAAATCTCGTAAGCGCTGCTGGGCTCTTTGAGGTATCCGCTTCGCCATGAAAAGATCTGCAACTAACGGGTAGGAGCAGCTTCACTGGAAAAATATCGACGACCTGGCATTGCTGTAGGAAAACTCTGCTGTCAACATTTTTTTTCACGAAAAAGGGGGAAACATCGAAAGATTTCCGGTCAACCTTTCCTGAATTCATCTCAGCCTTAGGTGTAGTTCTCATTATCTTGCTTGGCTAAATGGAAGAAAAACGTGTTCACGCTTATTTATCTGCAAAAACCCACACGGGACCGTCTTCGCGTTTGACGCTCCTTGCTCGAGTTGCCGCAAAGACGGCGCTTAATCCACCTTGATTGATACCTTGCGCACTGGTCGTGGTATGTCAGACATGCACGAAACATGCCTGTCGCCGATTTGGACCGCTGGTCTTGGCCGCCGGACTTTCAGATAAGACGCTGGTGATGCGCCATGCAAGGTGACTGACATTGACGGGGATGCCCGGGGCACTCGGATGATAAGAATGTAGCGTGAAGCCAGCGCGTTTCGAAATAGTCCTGTATGCTCCAGACTGGTCGTGTGGCGGTTGGCGAGGCAGTGTCGCTCACTCGCGCCTCCATAAAAACTCAGCAAAAGGCCGAAGCAGCTCGTCGCTTCACAAGGAAGGCGTAACTCGACGCGAACGTTCGTTGATAGCGAGATTACGAAAACTTTTCGGAGGAAAAAACAACTTTTTTTCACCAAATCAACCGGAAGCCGGAAAACGTCGTTAGCTCGATTGCGAACATTACAAGATTGTGTGACAGAGATCGCGATGCAGATTGTGGCTTTGCGAACGGCCGTCACTATCAGATGCAACATGTTTGTCTGACCTTCTGCCAAGGCGAGAGGATGTTCGCTTGTTGCCCAAAAATCTGCACGCGCGTGATCCTGGCTTCGCGTCCTGAGCAAATTACATGTTAGTTCGTGCGATTACCTGTGACTCAGACGACAGCTGTGACGTACTTGTTTGTTCTACGATTAAGGAATATCTGTTCATACGATGTTGGCTTTCGCATCGGATGGTTGGTCATGCATGTTGTACCAAGTTGTCGTCGACGTGAACCGCTTTGAAGTTTTGGTTTTCCGTGTTTTTATGCGGTTTCGTGAACTTTTCTGAAACAATCGTTTCTGCGTTTCAGTGGGTCGTATTAAGCACCACCGATTTTGCCGCCTAATGTCAGCAAAATAATTGTGGGCTAGGTGTATTTATTTACGTAGCAAGGCCTCAGTCGACTTGTGGGAAACCAAAAAGAATTCAACTATTTGCGTGGACATTGAAGTGCCGCCGTAGCGGCTACGCGTTACACTTTCTTAATGAACCCTCCGAAACTTCCATGTATTACTAAACAAGCTGTCAAGTGCAGTTTATCCGACTATGGATCTGTGAGTAAAATCTCAAGCAAAGATTAGGAAAAGACTAGGCTTTAAGAAAAAGCAAATATTCGGCGAACGCTAGCGTCAGGAACATTGCCTATGATTGAAGGTAAATCCTGGAGCGCCGTTTATGCCGGCAATTTCGACTCAGCCTTAGGTTGGGTTGATACACTGCTTGGCAGATGTGGACCTGGGCGGCGCTTCAGAACCCGTAACAAACGACATTCCTCAGTTGCTTGCACGTCGCCGGCGAAAGGCTTGGTTGAAGTCAGTCGTCAGTTGGGCACGAGCTGTGGTCTCACGTTTCCAAAGCTGGATGCTCAGCCCCTGCTTCCACCTGCCGCGTCCACCCAATCGCCCGACTTGTGGATGAGAAAAAAAACCCTGACGTTTTCGCCCACGCGCGCGACATGCACCGATGTTGACGCAACAGTGTCGCTCATTTCCTTGTTTGTTTGCCGACAGACATGTCCGCCTCCAGGCTCTCGACCAGCAGCCACCTGTCGAGCTACAGAACGAGCGGTTCGGACAAAAGCAGCCCGAACACGTCAAACCTGAGCTCGCCGTCCATGTCGCCCAAGATGGGGCGAAGGGTGACCAATTCCCGTCCGGTGTCCGGAAATTCCTCGCCGTGGGCATCGGCCATTAAAACCAGTAGCGGCGGGCCTCCTCCGAGGCGGCGCGGGCCCGGATTTATCCTGCGTCCTCGGCCACAGACCGTCGCTCCGGGAGAAAAGTGAGTCGAGAAATTGTGTGTGTCTGGCGTTGTTGTCGTGACAACGTTAATTAAATTTTCCGGTTCTGTTGCGATTTTTGCCGTCTGGAGTGGGGGGTTGAATGCATGTATGCTGTGGCGTTGCGTTACAGAAGTTCAACTGAAGCTTGAAATGTATGTTGTGGCGTTGCGTGACAGAAGTTCAACTGAAGCTTGAAATAACGTGTTGTTGTTTTTCAAAATTTTGTTGTGTTTCAAAAATTTTTTTTGTTGTTTTTCAAAAAATTTTCAAACATTTGTTTTTTGCGAATGATGTCACAGCTTCAACACCTTGACCGAGCTTGGCTGTTCGGTGGTTTCATTTAAAAAATTGAAGCGAGATTGAGGTGGCCGTGTTGAGTTTCTGTCAAAAGATGATATAGTGATAACGCGCACGAAAACGAACGCTTTTATTTAAAAGAAAGCAAACTAATTGTTTGTTTTTCGAAATAGTTACTGGTTTACGTTATCAGAACAAGCTTTGCTATTTCATTTGGCTTTTGCACTTAGCGAAAGCTTTCGTGCTTCCTGCATGTCCTAATTTGTCTTCCTCCCCTGTTAAGTGTTCTGTCTGATGGTGAGTTAGCGTGCGATGGTGTCTGGTGGTGAGTTAGCGTGCGATGGTGTCTGATGGTGAGTTAGCGTGCGAACACTGTTGTTTCACGTGGTGAAAAGTAATGAAAGTGACAATGATGAAGCTGGTGAAAATGCGAGAGTGCGGTTTTGCAAAACAAGCTTGCCTTGCGTTTCGCAGTCTCTGTCTCAAATGCACCCTGCTCGGTCATCCGAAACCGACTGTCACGTGGGAAAAGAACGGCGAATTGGTCGACGAGGAACGGACCGATGGTCACATACAAACACGCAACGAGGGCAACGATTACCTCTTGGAGATTGACGAGTGCAGAGTGGATGACGCTGGGAAGTACACCGTGACCGCCAGGAACTCCCTCGGAAAGCAGACCGCTTCCGTTGAGGTCACCGTCACAGGTCACTGCATTTGTTCTTATGCAATCACAGACAAACTGCTTGTCGACTCAGCACGCAACAGAATAACATGAAAAGTAGCAACTAGAAGACGTTGCCAGGGAAGCGGAGCTTTGGGTTGAATAGTACTAAGCATGACAGGTAACCTGTCAGGATTTTCAAAAACAAAACAACATTCTCTGGGCAGAAAGTACATTGCCCCCAGAAATCTACTTGGCGCAGCATTATCGACTCGCTCCTCATAGTGTAACACTAGTCGAGGGGGTGGATCAAACGTTTCTTTTTGTTTAATTCATTTGAAAGAAATTTTAGATCACTTCTGGATGTTATGCTGGGATTGCGCATTTGTGTTACTGTGAAGACCATGCGCGCTCAACTCTGTTGTTGTGGATTGTTTTACGTCAGTTTTTTTCAACTCGTGCTGTTTCTGGTCATTGGACCGTGGTTCCCTCTCCGTCTGTCTGTGGCAGCACCACTGCCTTATTTCTTTCTACCCACACTCCCCTTTAACTCGACTTACTGAACTCTGTTTGTTCTATGCAGGCGCTGCACAAATTAGCAAAACTTCTAAAACCAAAATCACTGTCGTCTCCAAGTCCAATCACGTGGACTCGACAGAGAGCCACCACGCGCCAAAACACGAAGAAACGAACAACCGCCATGTGGCGCCCGACGACAAGCGGCGACCACGGGTTGGCGAACTGATCTTGCCGGCTCATGCCAAAGTGGACGATTCGAAACCGTCCCCCACCAACTCCGTATCGTCGACACTGTCAAACAATTCTCGCGTTTCGACCTCATCGTCACGGTCGAATGAAGTTGAGGAGGACGGACATCGCAAACCAAACCGCCGACGCATCAACTACGTCGCACCAACCTTCACTCGTAGATTGTCGAGCACGCAAGTGCTAGAAGGTGAGGGGTTTGGTTGGACGAATTTGAAAGTTCTCGCTTCCTGCTATTTTATATAAGAAAAACAACTTTCTGCAAACTGTCAGTTACTTATACACCACGGGAAGATTACAATGTGCGCAGTGTCAGGGCGAAGCACTTGTAACAGACTAACTGAACCAGCAATATTTTTCCAACGCCAGGCGAGGAGCTGCTGCTTCAGTGTGAGGTGACCGGCGACCCGGAACCGGAACTGACGTGGATGCGCAACGGCATCGAGGTGGGCATCGACGAGGACGAAGTTTTCACGTCCTTCCGCAACGGCGTCGCCCGCCTTCGACTTCGCGACTTGCTCATATCGCACGCCGGCGAGTACGTTTGTCGCGCTCGCAACGAGGCTGGGATAGTGCAATGCAGCAGTCGGGTGACCGTCAAAAGTAAGTCGGCATGCCTGGATGTTTCGGTTGCAGGCCGGACTTGTTCCGGTTGCATGTCTTCTGCTCGCACGTTCCATAGAACCGGGACTTCGCTGAAGGGGAGGTGACCATCAAACGGCAAGGCTACATTTGATGACTGTTGAAAGAGCATAACATTCTGAGCACAAGAAGGTATAAAAGAGCATTCTAAACACGAGGAAGGGAGTGCGGATTAAAAAACGTGTGGCGGCAAAATGTCCCTCTCCCGAGCAGGCAACACGTCTGGCACCAACGACATTAGAAACAGCTTGAGTGTGACGTAGCTAGCCGAACGAATCTTAATTTGAATTAATTTACTGTTCGCAAAAACTTTGGAAAACGCGAGATTCCTACTCATGCCTTTAGAAACATGCGTAGGTCTTTGTCGGGTAGCTTGAAACAAATTAGATGAGTGAACACACCTTATTTTCCTAATTCTTCTCGTGGTTCGATTGTTCTGTGCTTCTTGACAATTTTCAGGCAGCACTGACTGTAACAGCCGTCGCAACGTGGCTTTTGCCGACGTCATCATCAGACGAATTCAACGCTTTTAACGAAGTCGCAAGACTAACTGTTGCTACGTGCATTTCGTGCTTCAGCAAAACCCGTGCAAACTCGTCCCCGCTTCGTGCGTGCGCCGAACGACGTGAGAGTGACGGAGGGCGAAACACTGACGCTCGAGGCTGAAGTCGAGGGGTGCCCGACCCCCGAAATAGTTTGGTCTCTGGACGGTGAAGAAGTTTCCAACGCCGAATGCACTTTTGTCCGAAATATTGCAACGTGAGTTCGAATCCCGTTCACAGCTAAGCCACATGCAGTACTGTTTGCTTGTTCGCGCACCAGTGTCTTGCATCATTTTTTGAGCAGCTGGCTGCTGAGACTCGCGTTTGACCGCTGCGAGTTGTTTGAAACAAGAGTCACTTTTGAACACACGGAATCTATGGAAAAAAAACTGCTGGTTCACGTAGCGNCGTTCATTGCACCAGTAAGCAAGAACCTGATTCGGAGCCCGTTTCATTAGGTTGATTGAATAGTTGTTGCCGAAAGGAAGCGTAACATGTTTATCTTCACGCAACCAGGATATAAAAAAATGACCAATTTGATATGTGAGCTGCCAGAGTTTAAAGCCAAGAGTTCAATATTTGCGCGATTTTTGTTAAATTTCGTTAATTTTGCCTGATGTTTTTAGTCCATGTAAAAGTTCAGACTGGTTCAAAGAACACTTGTTGCAGAAGTAGTCTTCACTGTATTCGAAAATTTGTATGTGCAGAGAACTTTTCTCAGCCTAGTGTTGCACAACGTTTCCAGCCTATCATTTATGAAAACGTAATAAGTTTAACAACATCAGGGCATTGATAAAAAACACACTGAAGCATGCAGCCAGTTGCGACAGAGCGGAGGTCTGCCGCGCTCGCATTGTTTCTGGTCCAATTGTCAAAAATCCGCTGATTCGCGCTTCAGACAGCATTTTAAGTGTCGTGTCGAAGTCTCGTCTGTTACGAAAGCAAGTAACATGTTGGCAATGTCGGTATCCAGTTTCTACCCAACCAGCAAAACTCCATATACAAACGGGTAAGCGCTGATTGAGCTAAACACTAGTAGTGAGATCAAAGGCCACGGAGGTGTTTTAATAATAACGCGCTGTATTCAAAGCTGTGATAGTGATTATTATCTACTGAGAGCGCCTATTGCGATTCATCCAGTAAACAACATGATTACGTTTTTGTGCTTTATGCAAAGGTTGACACTGAAGAACGTGACAAGCTCGAGCAGTGGCCAGTACATGTGCAACGCCCTCAACTCCGGGGGAGAGGATTCAGTGGCCTGTCGGGTCAGAATTAAACGTAAGTAGCTCGAAACGTTGCATGGGGGTGAAAATGACCCCCAGGCTTACAGTATCTCTGATGCGCGCAGACGCTTAAAACTTGGGATGGGTGAGAAAACAAGATGTTGGGGTTGATGTTCAGCGTGTCAATCTCATCAAAACCGTTCGAAACGAAATTTTAAGAACAGTAAACCGCGGACCTGCAGGCGCGCACGAATGCCCGGTGATTTGGTTGTAAGCTGATTGTCTTCTCAACACCAGCCCATGTTCAATGCCAGACAGCCTGAATAAACAAAGCGTTATTTATCACCATGACTACGTCGCTTCGCGTCATCTCGCAACCCCGCCCACTGACGGACGGAGTTCTCGTAACGACGCGTGCGTTCAGCTTAGTCTTCTTCAAACGTTCGCATTTACCAACGAGCACCGCCATGTTTGCGCAGCAAAAAAAACCGACATCACGCCCGAGTTCACAGCACCCTTGTCCGATATTGACGTGTGTGAAGACGACGACGTTTGCCTGCGTTGCATGGTTACCGGGATACCTGAACCAAAGGTGGAGTGGATGTACAACGACGAGGTAACTGTTGCCTGTTGCTGTGCGGCATTCAGTGGGGGGGGGTAAACGGATTCGGGAGATCGCAAATACGTGATTGTTTCAGGCGGCTTATTTTCGCTTGGGTCTTGTTTGTATTCGATTGTTATATTCGGATTAACGGCTTTTGACATATTGCAAGCTGCGAAGTAGGGCTTGCTTGTCACAGATTGTTGCATTTAGACGGTGACGGTCAATTTAATTGGCGAGGCTTATTGCAGAGGCGGGTCTGAATGATGAATGTGGAGTTTGTTGGAAGAATCACGCATCTGCCATTTGTGTTGTATCAACTCGTGCGGTTATGCGATTGATGTAAAGTTTCCGCCTTTAGCGAAATGACTGAAATCGATCGAAATGACTGAAATCGATTCGTCCCTTAAGTAATTGTCCTCTGTTTCAAGCCCCCTGACTTTAGATGAGTTGTGAAATCAAATGTATTTTTTAGTAAATTTATTGATCAAACTTTCCATTCCATGTTTTAGAGCGCGTAAGGTCTCGCGCCCCCCTTAAAATTTATTGAAGCCCCCCCTGGGGAGGCGTTTCTCCCGGTTAAGAACCACTGGATTAACTTGTTTCTTAACTGCTTGTTGAGGTTTTCGTCCCGTAATAAACGTTTGTTTTGTGGGTGGGGG